>Ga0247803_1000239_pt1 | contig 32389 bp, 26 predicted proteins | sample UWRJL014104B1_FD_180928 | JGI IMG/M metagenome (GOLD analysis project Ga0247803, IMG submission 180928) | Plant litter microbial communities from Arlington Agricultural Research Station in Wisconsin, United States - UWRJ-L014-104B-1 | ecosystem: Environmental > Terrestrial > Plant litter >... | reverse complement strand
GCGCCAGCCCCAGCTGAGGAACTGGTCGGCGGGCAGGGTCCACGACATGGTCAGGAGAACGAGGGTGGCGAGCAGGTTGCCCACCGGGACAGCCGACTGGGGCCAGCTGGACCAGAAACCGCGGGATTCGTTCGGGCTGTGCTCGGCCACGAGCAGCACGGCGCCGCCCCATTCGCCGCCGACGGCGAAGCCCTGGATGAACCGCAGGGCCACCAGAAGGGCCGGCGCCCAGTAGCCGATGCTGTCGAAGCCGGGCAGGCAGCCCATCAGGAAGGTGGCGACGCCGACCAGGATGATCGTGACCTGCAGGGTGTGCTTGCGGCCGAGCTTGTCGCCGATCTGGCCGAAGACGATGCCGCCGAGCGGCCGGGCGATGAAGCCCACCGCGTAGGTGAGGAACGCGGCGATGATGCCGTCGAGCTGGCTGCCCGCGTTGGGGAAGAAGACCGTGGCGAAGACCAGGCTCGCGGCGGTGGCGTAGAGGAAGAACTCGTACCACTCGACGACGGTGCCGACCATCGAGGCCGCCACGATCTTCTTCAGGCCCGAGGTTTCCCCGGAAGGTTTGGTGGCGGTGGGGCCGCTTCCGGCGGCTTCGGTACGCGAGTTCGCGCTCATGGTGATCTCCTTGAGTATCGGCATTGACACTGGATGGGGGAAAGACGGGGCCGTTCGGCACGTGGGGGGCGGCGAACGGCTCCCCTGAGTATTCCTGTTCGCCGATGCTGCGGCAATGACCACTTCACCACTCCGGATGTGCATAATTGCAGATATGACCGATTCTCGAGTCGCCGCCCCGGCCAATCCCGACGATCTGCTGGTGCTGCTGGCGGTCGCCAGGACCGGCCGCTTCACCACCGCCGCCGAATCGCTCGGCCTCAATCACACCACCATCTCCCGGCGCATCACCGCCCTGGAGACGGCGCTGGCCGGCCGGGTGCTCTCCCGCACGGCGGGCGGCTGGGAGCTCACCGACCTCGGCACCCGGGCGGTGCGCGCGGCCGAGAACGTGGAGGCCGCCCTTGACCTGTTGGGCGGGCAGGCGGACGGCCGGGAGCTCTCCGGGGTGGTGCGGCTGAGCGCGACGGATGGCTTCAGCGCGTTCATCGCGGCCCCGGCGGTGGCCGAGCTGCAGCGGAGGCATCCGTTGCTGCGGGTGGAGATCGTCACGGTGACCCGGCAGGCGCTGCAGCACCGCTCCGGCCTGGACATCGAGGTGGTGGTCGGCCGGCCCCAGGCGCACCGGGCCGAGGCGTTCGAGCTCGGCCGGTACACGCTGGGCATGTACGCGTCACGGGAGTACCTGGCCCGGAACGGCACGCCGGCCAGCGTGGCCGAGCTGGTGGAGCATCCGCTGGTCTACTTCGTCGACTCGATGCTGCACGTGGACGATCTGGATGCGCCCCGCCGGCGGGTGCCCACCATGCGCGGCTCGCTCAGCTCGACGAATGTGTTCGTGCAGATCGAAGCCACCCGGGTGGGCGGCGGCATCGGGCTACTGCCCTGCTTCATGGCCGACCGGCACGAGGACCTGGTGCGGGTGTTGCCGGCGGAGTTCGCCGAGGAGTTGCCGTACTGGATGGTGTTGCGGCCGGAGGCGCAACGCCAGCCGGTGATCGCGGCGGTCGTCGACGCCCTGCGCGCCCAGATGGTGGCGGTGGCCCCCGCGCTCCGCGGCCAGGCCCGCGACATCCGCGAACTGTGAGAAAAGCCCCAGAAATCACGGATTTTAGGTGCAAAGCTCACAGTTCGCGGGACGGGGGACAATGGGAGGCAACCATGTGCACCAACCGAGAGGCACCACCCGCATGACCCAGCTCCGCAGCATGAGCACCCGGATCCACTTCGTGCGCCACGCCGAAACCCTCTTCAACGTCAACGGGCAGCTGCAGGGCTGGTGCGACGCTCCGCTGACCGAACGCGGTGAGGGCCAGGTGGCAGCGCTGGGCGAATGGATGCGCGGAGTCCCGCTCGCGGCGGCGTTCATGAGCGACCTCACCCGCACCCGCACGACCATGGCGGGCGCCCTCGCCGGCCACCCGCACCTGGAGCCCACGCCGATGCGCGACCTGCGGGAATGGCACTTCGGCAGCTGGGAAGGCCAGCCCAATGCCTCGCTCTGGGGCCCGGTCTTCGCCGAACTCGGCACCACGTATGCGCCGGGGAACTTCGCCGGGATCACCGCTGACGGCTTCGACAGCCTCATCGACGCCATCCACCGGAGCGACCCGCTTGGCCGCGCCGACTCGGCCCTGGACGTGCGCACCCGGGTCGACGCCGCCCTCACCACGGTCGTGGCCGCCGCCGAACGAGCCGCACTGGAGAACACCGGCGACGTCCTCGTCGTCACCCACGGCTCCGTGCTCGGCAGCCTGCTGCACGCCCTGACGCCGGATTCGCGGCCCCGCACCGGGTTCCCCAACTGCGGCATCGTCAGCGTGACCTGGCACGAGGGACAGGGGATCGCCGCCGCGATCGACGGCTCCTGCGCGTAGGCCGCGGTCTCCGGGCCGGCCCCGAAAGTCCGGTGGAACTTTCAGCATCCAAGCGTAATGTCGGCCATACGCATTGCGCTGTTCTATGTGGTGACACTGGAGGTTGCTCGTCATGTCCCGAACCTGGCTGAAGTGGATGCCCGCGGTCGCGGTTCCCGCCGTGATCGTTGCCGGAGTCCTCGCGGTTCCCCTGCAGGCCGGCGCGGCCGTCGACCTGCCGGACAAGACCCCGCAGGACGTGCTCGAACTGGCCGCCGGCAGCACGGTCGACACCTTCTCCGGCACCCTCGAACAGTCCTCGGAGCTGGGACTGCCCGAGATCCCCAGCACCGGGGATGCCGCCACCGCCGACTTCGCCGACGCCCTCGACCTGCTCACCGGCAGCCACACCGTGCGGGTCTACCAGAACGGCGCCGACCAGAGCCGGGTGCAGGTGCAGGACACCATGTCCGAGCGCAACCTGATCCGGAACGGCTCCGACGTCTGGCTCTACGACTCCGCCGACAACACCGCCGTGCACACCACCCTGCCCGCCGATGCCGCCCCGAGCGACGGCGCCGGCGCGAGCTACACCCCGAGCGAACTGGCCGCGAAATTCCTCGACGAGGTCACCCCGAGCACCGACGTGAGCCTGGCCGAGAACACCCAGGTGGCCGGCCGCACCGCCTACGAACTCATGCTCACCCCCAACAGCGCCGACACCCTGGTCGGCTCGGTCTCGATCGCGGTGGACTCCGAGAGCGGACTGCCGTTGCGCGTTCGGGTCGAAGCGCAGGACGCCAGCGAACCCGCCATCAGCGTGGCCTTCACCTCGCTCAGCCTGGGCGCCCCACCCGCCGACCTCTTCGCCTTCACCCCGCCGGCCGGCGCCACCGTCACCGAAGAGACCTTGCCCGGTAAGGACGCCGCCGCGCACCCCGAGGGTGAGGAGCACGGTGTCACGGTTCTCGGCAGCGGCTGGGACGCCGTCGTGGCCCTGCCCGCCGGTGAGGATGCCGAGGCCCTGGCCGAGCTCACCGCCTCACCGCTGTACACCCAGGTCACCGACGCCGTCGACGGCGGCCGGACCCTCAGCACCACTCTCGTCTCGGTGCTGATCACCGACGACGGCCGGGTCTTCGCCGGTTCCGTTCCCGTGGAGCGGCTGCTGGCCGCCGCAGCCCAGGAGTGACCCCCGCCGCCCGGGTCGGCGACCTGGCCATAGAGACCCGGGCCCTCACCAAGCGTTTCGGCCACCAGACCGCCGTCGACGCCATCGACCTCTCCGTGCCGATGGGCTCGGTGTTCGGATTCCTCGGCCCCAACGGCTCGGGCAAGACCACCAGCATCCGGGTGATGCTCGGCCTCGCCGCGGCGACCAGCGGTGCGGTGAGTGTGCTCGGTGAGTCGATGCCGGCCGGGCTCGGCCGGGTGTTGCCGCAGGTGGGCGCCCTCGTGGAGGGACCCGCGTTCTACCCGTTCCTCTCCGGCGCGGCCAACCTGCGGCGTTTGGACTCCGCCGACCGCGCCGCCCCCGCCGGCAGCCGCCGGGCCCGGGTGGACCGCGCGCTCGAACGGGTCGGCCTGTCCAACGCGGCGGGCAAGAAGGTGTCGGCGTACTCGTTGGGCATGAAGCAGCGGCTGGGAATCGCGAACGCCCTGCTGATGCCGCGCCGGCTGCTGGTGCTCGACGAACCCACCAACGGGCTCGACCCGCAGGGCACCCGCGAGGTGCGCGCCCTGGTGCGGTCGCTGGCCGGCGAGGGCACCACGGTCTTCGTGTCCAGCCACCTGCTCGCCGAGGTGGAGCACATGTGCACCCACGCGGCCATCATGAGCGCCGGACGCCTGGTGGCCCAGGGCACCCTCGACGAGCTCCGCGCCGGTGAGTCCCGGGTGCGGGTGCGCACCCCGGACGCCGCGGCCACCATCCGGGTGCTGGCCGGCGCCGGCCTGATGGCCGAGCTGGAGCCCGCGCCGGACGATCGCGGCGCCGAGAGTTTCCCGGGCAGTTCCGCCGACTCCGCCGACCAGTGGGTGAGCGCCCCGATCGAGCTGCCCCGCAGCGGACGAGCTGCCCCCGCCCGGCAGGGCAGCTGGTCCGGAGGTGAGCAGCTCGCGGCGGAGGACCTCGTCGCCGCGCTCGTCGCCGGCGGGGTGCGGGTGCGCGGGTTCCAGGTGCAGGACACCAGCCTCGAGGACCGTTTCGTGGCGCTCACCGGAGAGGGGTTCGACGTTGTCCGATAAGCCTGCTGCTGCCACCGCCGTCGCGTCCCCGACCTCGGACGCGGTGACCCTCCGGCCCGGCGGCGCCTGGGCTCTGCTGGTCTCCGAACTGACCGTACTGTTCCGCCGCCGACGCACCTGGGCCCTGCTGCTCGCTCTCGCCGCTGTGCCGGTGCTCATCGCCGTGGCCGTGCGGCTTTCCTCGCAGGAGCCGACACCCGGCCGTGGTCCGCCGTTCCTCGACCAGGTCACCCAGAACGGCCTGTTCGTCGCCGTGACCGGCCTCATCGTGTCGATCCCCCTGTTCCTGCCGCTGACCGTCGGTGTCGTCGCGAGCGACACCATCGCCGGCGAGGCCGGGCTGGGCACCCTGCGCTACCTGCTCGTGGCCCCGGCCGGCCGGGTCTGGCTGCTGGTGGTGAAGTACGTCGGCGCCGCGGTGTTCTGCCTCGCCGCCACCCTCACGGTCGTCACCGCCGGGGTGCTCGCCGGGCTGGCGCTGTTCCCGGTCGGGCCGCTGACCCTGCTCTCCGGAGACACCATCAGCCTGGGCGAGTCGTTCCTGCGCGCCCTGCTCATCGCCGGCTACGTCACGGTGTCGCTGCTCGGCCTCTCGGCCATCGGCCTGTTCTTCTCCACCCTCACCGTGGTGCCCGTCGGCGCGATGGCCGCCACCATCGTGCTGTCGGTGGTGGCGCAGGTTCTGGACTCGTTGCCGCAACTGGACTGGCTGCATCCGTGGCTGTTCAGCCACTACTGGCTCGACTTCGCCGACCTGCTGCGCCAACCGATCGACTTCAGCTCGTTCGCCGCGAACGCGCTGCTGCAGGGCGGCTACCTGCTGGTCTTCGGGGCCCTGGCCTACGGCCGATTCGTCACCAAAGACATCCTGAGCTGAGCCCGTACCGGGCGCTCCAGACCGTCACGACGCCGGAGCGACCCTGCCACTTTCTATGCAGTTGATATGAGAGTGGCCGAACGGGGCGGTATTGGAGATCCCTTGCAGGACGGGAGCATACGGTAATATTGTGCCCTCATTCGGGGGGTGAATCCGGAGGCGTCTGTTTTGGCAATCGAAAGTACCCCACCCGTCGTTCGGCCGAGCACCCCTCCGCGGGTTCGCTTGGAGGACGTCGCCGGTCGGGCTGACACGTCGAGTGCCCCCGCTGACGCGGGCACGATCGTCACGGGCATCGCCCTGTCCACCCAGTCGGTGCAGCCGGGCGATCTCTTTGTCGCCCTGCCCGGCAAGAACGGCCACGGCGCCGCATACACCGACAGCGCCGTGCAGGCCGGAGCGGTGGCCGTGCTCACGGATGCCGACGGTGAGGCCGCCGCCCGCGCCGCCGGTGTGCCCGTCATCGTGAGTGACAACCTGCGGGGCCGGCTGGGCGAGCTCAGCGCCTTCATCTACGGCACCGCCGATGGCGCCCCCACGATCTTCGGCATCACCGGAACCAACGGCAAGACCACCACCGCCTACGTTCTCGAGGCCGTCCTGCGCCAGATGGGCCTGGTCACCGGGCTGTCCACCACGGCGGAACGCCACATCGCCGGCGAGGTCTTCGTCTCCCGTCTGACCACCCCCGAGGCCACCGACGTGCACGCGCTGCTCGCGCGTATGAAGGAGCAGCATGTGGAGGCCGTGGTGCTCGAAGTGAGCGCACAGGGCCTCACTCACGGCCGGGTCGACGGCATCGTCTTCGACGTCGCCGGGTTCACCAACCTCTCGATCGACCACCTCGACGACTACGGCACCATGGAGAACTACTTCGACGCCAAGGAGCTCCTCTTCCGGCCGGACCGCTCCCGCACCGCCGTTGTGAGCCTGGAAACCTCCTGGGGCCAGAAGCTGCTGTCCGAGCCGAAGATCCCGGTCGCCTCGATCTCGGCGGATGCCGCGACCGATCCGGACTGGCGCCTGGAGATCCTCGAGGCACTGCCGGAGGGCACGCGTTTCCGTGTGCAGAACCGGGCCGGCGACTCCGTCGAGACGACGGTCGCGCTGCTGGGCGACCACCTGGTCGCGGACGCCGGGCTCGCCGTCGCCATGACCGTCGAGGCCGGCTACGCCGCCGAGCGGGTTCAGGCCGCGCTGCAGGACGGCATCGAGGTGTACATCCCCGGCCGCACCGAGAGTGTCTCCGGACCGACCGGACCGCGCGTCTACGTGGACTTCGGCCACAGCTCCGACGCGTTCGAGAAGACGCTGCGGGCGGTCAAGGCCGTCACCCCCGGCCGGGTCATCATGCTCTTCGGCGCCGACGGCGACCGCGACCCGGTCAAGCGCCCCGAAATGGCGCGCGTCGCCGCGGCCGGCTCCGACATCGTGGTCATCACCGACCACCACCCGCGCTTCGAAGACCCGGCCAGTATCCGACGGATGCTCGTGGACGCCGCTCGGGAAGCCTTCCCCGGCAAGCAGATCGTAGAGGTCTCCCCGCCGGAGGCCGCGATCGACTACGCCGTCGACCTGGCCAGGGACGGCGACGCCATCCTCTGGGCCGGACCCGGCCACCAGGACTACCGCGACATCCGCGGCGTGCGCACGCCATACTCCGCGCGCGAACTGGCCCGCGAGGCCCTCGTCCGGCACGGCTGGCCGGTCGCCTAACTCGCGAACTGTGAGCTAAGCACCAGAATCCCGAGGTTTTAGGTGCTTAACTCACGGTTCGCGTGGGGGCGGGCGCGCACGCCCTCGGTCCAGGTGGCGACGCAGAGCTGGGCGCCCGGCCGGTAGGCCAGATGCGCCACCGACGGGGCGTCAAGCACCTGCAGGTCGGCCCGGCCGCCGACCCGGAGTGAGCCGACGGCATCCGGCCCGTGCTCACGGCCGACCGCCCGCGCCGCCCCGCGGGTGGCCGCCCAGACCGCCTCGCGCACGGTCAGGCCCATCTGGAGCACGGCCGTCGCCACGCAGAACGGCATCGACGCGGTGTACGAGGTGCCGGGGTTGCAGTTGCTGGCCAGGGCGATGTGCGCGCCGGCATCGAGCAACCGGCGGGCCGGCGGGAACGGCTCCCGGGTGGACAGGTCGCACGCCGGCAGCAGCGTGGCAACGGTGCTCGAACCGGCGAGGGCGTCGATGTCGGCATCGTCGAGGTGGTTGCAGTGGTCGACGCTGGCGCAGCCCAGCTCCACAGCGAGGCGCACACCGCCGCCGGCGCCGAGCTGGTTGCCGTGCAGACGCAGGCCCAACCCGGCGGCCCGGCCGGCCAGCAGCACCTCCCGGCACTCCTCGACATCGAACGCCCCGGTCTCGCAGAAGGCGTCGATGAAGTCCACGTGCGGGGCCACGGCGGTGAGCATCGGCCCGGTCACGAGGTCGAGGTAGTCGCGGCGGTCGATCCCCGGCGGCACCACGTGGGCGCCGAGGAAGCTGACCAGATCGGCGACCTCGGCGGCCGCCCTCGCGCTGCGGAGCTCGCTGGCCAGATCAAGGCCGTACCCGGTCTTGGTCTCCAGGAACGTGGTGCCCTGCGCCTCGGCCTCCCGGCGGAGGCGACGGGCGTTCGCGATGAGGTCGGCCTCGCTCGCGGCCCGGGTCGCCGTCACCGTGGTGGTTATGCCGCCGGCGGCATATTTCTGCCCGGCCATCCGGGCCTCGAACTCCGCAGCCCGGTCGCCGGCGAAAATCAGGTGGGTATGGGTGTCGACCCAGCCCGGCAGGACCGCCCGGCCCCGCACATCCACGACGCTGTCGGCGGCGGGCGCCTCGGCGGCCGGCCCGAGCCAGGCGATGCGGCCGTTCTCGATCACGAGCGCGGCATCCCTCAGCCGATCGTCGTCGTGGCTGAACTCGGCGGCCTGGGTGGTGAGCTCGGTGATCCCGGTGAGCAGTTCGGCGGTCATCGTGGGGCCTTCCGATTGGCGAGGAGAGCGGTCGGAGTCGGGTCGTGTGGGGGGTGGTGTGCTCGCCCGGCGGACCGCGGCCCGGGCATCCGGGCCGAGGCAACTGTTCCCGTTCCGGACAATTGTGCCCGGTGTGCCGGTAACAATTGTCCGCACGGGGCACATACGAGCCGGGTGGGGGCGGTCATGCGGGGCTCGGGGCGGCGGGGGAGCTCCCTGTGTCGGGGGAGCTGAGGGCGGCGGCGCTGTCGAGGGCGTCGAGAGCGTCGCGGAGAAGCACGGCGGGCGAGCCGTTGGGTGCGAGGGCGGCCGCGGGGGTGCCCAGGAGTCGGCCACGGTCGGCCACGACGCGGCCGGCCACGATCACCCGCCGCACGTCGGCTGCCGTGGCGGCCAGAACCAACTGGTCGGGCCGGGCTCCGGCGGTGCGGATGCTGTGGGCGTCGACCTCGACGAGGTCGGCCGGGTCACCAAGCGCCAGGCCTGCCCGGCCGAGGCCGAGCGCGGTGTAGCCGTCGGTGCCGGCGGCCCGCAGGAGCGCCGCGGGGGTGAACCGCCCCCGGCGGCCGGAGGCCAGGCGCTCACCCGCCTCCAGGCCGCGCATCTCCAGGAACGGATCGACGACGGCGTTCTGGTCGGAGCCCAGGGCGATCGGGCTGCCCGCGTCGGCCAGTTCCCTGGCCCGGCCGATGCCGTCACCGAGGTCGGCTTCGGTGCTGGGGCACATCACCACCGTGACACCGTTGCGGCCGAGCAGCTGGAGGTCATGGTCGCTGAGGTGGGTGGCGTGCACGACGCTCAACCGCGGGGTGAGCGCCCCAAGGTCGTTGAGGAGCTCCGCCGGAGTCAGCCGATACGCGGCCAGGCAGTCGGTGTTCTCCTGCGGCTGCTCGGAGAGGTGGATGTGCAGCGGCACTTCGGTCGGCAACCCGGCGAGGATCTCGCGCATGGCGTCACGCGGAACGGCCCGCACCGAGTGCAGCGCGGCGCCGAGGGTGACCAGGGCCGGCTCGGCCGGGCGGTCGGCGGCATCCGCTGAGAGGGTCGCGTTGAGCGCCGCCCACCGCGTCAGCCAGCCGGCCGCCGACCCGTCGCTGAAGCCGCGTTGTTCCGGGCGCAGCGGGGTGTTGAGGCCGCCGGCCAGGTAGCTGGTGTCCAGCAGCACCAGGCGGATGCCGACCTCGCGGGCGGCAGTGGCCAGAGCCAGCTCCATGGCGTGCGCCTGCGGGTAGGGGGTGCCATCGGCGCGGTGGTGCAGGTAGTGGAACTCGGCAACGGCGGTGTAGCCGCTGACGAGCATTTCGGCGAAGACGGCGCGGGCCAGCTGCCGGTAGCGGCCGGGGCCGAGAGCGTGCGCCACGGCGTACATCGACTCGCGCCAGCGCCAGAAGTCTCCGCCCTGGTCGTGGGTGCGGCCGCGGAGCGCCCGGTGGAAAGCGTGCGAGTGTGCGTTGGCGAGGCCGGGCAGCACGGCGCCGAGGCGGATGTCGCCGGGCTCGGCCGGGACACCGTCGGCGCGGCCGGTGATGCGGCCGTCGGCGCCCGCGGTGAGGCGCACGCCGGCGGTGGCGACGCCGTCGACCAGCAGCGACTCGCACCAGTAGGTCGTGCCCGCCGCCGCGGTCACAGCAGCTCCCTCAGCAAGGTGTCGAGGGCTTCGACGCCGGCAAGGCAATCCGCCAGGGTGGCGAACTCCTCGGGCGAGTGCGAGATGCCGGTGGGGTTGCGCACGAACAGCATTGCGGTGGGCAGGGCAGAGGCGAGGACCCCGGCGTCGTGGCCGGCGCCGGTGGGCAGGGCCGGGATGCCGCCGAGCGCCAGGGCCAGCCGGGCGGCGAGCCCCGGGTCGAACGTGACGGTGCTGGTCCAGGACTCCTCGACCACGGTGGCCGAACAGCCGGCGTGCGGGGCCTGTACCCGGGCGGTGATGTCGGCGACCACGGCCCGGGCCTGGGCGTCGGTCTCGGCGCGGGCGTCGAGCCAGGCGTGCACCGCGGACGGAATCACGTTGGTGCCGCCGGGCACGGCCTCGATGCGGCCGACGGTGGCGCGGGATCCCGGGCTGGCCAGGGCGGCCTCCTGCACACTGACGATGGCGTGCGCGGCGGCCACCATCGGGTCGCGGCGGTCGGTCATCAGGGTGGCGCCGGCGTGGTTGCCCTGACCGGTGAAGCTCAGTCGCCAGCGGCCGTGGGCGAGGATCGAGGAGGCCACCGCGAGGGGCTCGCCGAGGTCGATCAGGCCGCGGCCCTGCTCCACATGCAGTTCGAGGAATATGCCGATGCGGTCGAGCGCCTGCTGGTCCCGGCCGAGGTGCGCGGGGTTGAGGCCGGCGGTGGCGGCGGCCTCGGCGAGGGTGATGCCGGTCCGGTCGGTGAGCGAGCGTGCCGTGTCGGCGTCGATGGCTCCGGAGAGCAGCCGGGAGCCGAGGCAGGCCACCCCGAACCGGGAGCCCTCCTCCTCGGCGAAGACCAGCACCGCGCACGGCCGGGTCGGCACGAAGCCGGCGGCCTGGAGGCCGGCGACGGCGTCGAGCGCCGAGACCACGCCGAGCGGGCCGTCGTAGGCACCGCCGCCGGGCACCGAGTCGAGGTGGCTGCCGACGACGACGGCATCCGGGCCGGGCGTGCCCCACCAGGCCCAGGTGTTGCCGTTGCGGTCCGTCTCCACGTCCAGGCCCATTCGTTCGGCGCGTTCGGTGAACCAGGCCCGCAGCTCGAGCTCGGCGCCCTGCCAGAGGTGCCGGGAGTAGCCGCCGGCCCGGTGGTCGCGGCCGGTGCCGGCGATCTCATCGAGGCCGGCGAGCAGGCCGTGCGCGACGAGGTCAGGCATGCGGCCCAGCCGCGGGCGCGTCCGTGGACTCGCCGGCCGGCGCATCCGTCTCCCACATCGGCACCCGCAGGCCGCGCTCACGGGCGACCTCTTCGGCGCGTTCGTAGCCCGCGTCGACGTGCCGCATGACCCCGGTGCCGGGGTCGTTGGTGAGCACGCGCTCGATCTTCTCGGCGGCCAGCGGGGTGCCGTCGGCCACGATCACCTGGCCGGCGTGGATGCTGCGGCCGATGCCGACCCCGCCGCCGTGGTGGATCGAGACCCAGGTGGCACCGGAGGCGGTGTTGAGCAGCGCGTTCAGCAGTGGCCAGTCGGCGATCGCGTCGGAGCCGTCCTTCATGGCCTCGGTCTCGCGGTAGGGCGAGGCCACCGACCCGGAGTCGAGGTGGTCGCGGCCGATCACGATCGGGGCGGAGAGCTCGCCGGAGGCGACCATCTGATTGAACTTGAGGCCGGCGAGGTGGCGTTCCTTGTAGCCGAGCCAGCAGATGCGTGCGGGCAGGCCCTCGAACTGCACCTTCTCGCCGGCGGCGGTGATCCAGCGGCGCAGGTGCTCGTCGTCCGGGAACAGCTCGACGATGGCCTTGTCGGTGGCCGCGATGTCGGCCGGGTCGCCGGAGAGCGCCGCCCAGCGGAACGGACCCTTGCCCTCGGCGAAGAGCGGCCGGATGTAGGCGGGCACGAAGCCGGGGAAGTCGAACGCGCGCTCGCAGCCGCCGAGCAGCGCCTCGGCGCGGATGGAGTTGCCGTAGTCGAAGACCTCGGCGCCGGCATCCTGGAAGTCGACCATGGCCTGTACCTGCTTGGCCATCGCTGCGCGGGCCCGGTCGGTGAACTCCTCCGGCTTCTCGGCCGCGTAGGTGTGCCAGTCGGCGACCGTGACCCCCTCGGGCAGGTAGGCGAGCGGGTCGTGCGCGCTGGTCTGGTCGGTGACGATGTCGATGGGCACCCGGCGGGCGAGGAGGTCGGCGAAGACCGTGGCGGCGTTGCCGACCAGGCCCACCGAGAGCGGCCGGCGCTCGGCCTTGGCGGCCAGGACCCGGGCGATGGCGTCGTCGATGTCGTCGGTCATCTCATCGAGGTAGCCGCGCTCCACCCGGCGTTCGAGCCGGGACGGGTCGACGTCGACGATCAGGACAACACCCTCGTTGAGGGTGACCGCCATCGGCTGGGCGCCGCCCATCCCGCCGGCACCGCCGGTGAGGGTGAGGGTGCCGGCCAGGGTGCCGCCACTGTGCTTGTATTTCCCGTCCTGACGGGCGGCGATCTTGGCCGCCACGGCGGCGAAGGTCTCATAGGTGCCCTGCAGGATGCCCTGGGTGCCGATGTAGATCCACGAGCCGGCGGTCATCTGGCCGTACATGGTGAGGCCGAGGGCTTCGAGCTTGCGGAACTCGGGCCAGGTGGCCCAGTCGCCGACGAGGTTCGAATTGGCGATCAGCACCCGCGGCGCCCACTCGTGGGTGCGGAACACGCCGACCGGCTTGCCGGACTGCACGAGCAGGGTCTCGTCCTTTTCCAGGGTGGTGAGGGTGCGCACGATGGCGTCGTACGCCTCCCAGTTGCGCGCGGCCTTGCCGGTGCCGCCGTAGACGACGAGCTTCTCCGGGTGCTCGGCCACCTCGGGGTCGAGGTTGTTCATCAGCATCCGCAGCGGGCCCTCGGTCTGCCAGCTCTTGGCGGTGAGGGTGGTGCCGCGGGCCGCTCGCACCACGCGGGGCGGGTGCAGGTCGGCGGCCGGCGCATCCGTCGGTGCGGCGCCGGCGGTGGCAGCGGTCGTGCTGGTCTCGGTCAGGTCGGGCATGAGCGGGGCTGCTTTCTCGAGAGCTGAGGGTGCGGGGTGGGTGCTGGTCAGTAGAGCGTGCCGGTGACGGTCTGGGCGGCGGCGAGCACGGCGCCGCTCCGCACGCTCACGGCGACCGACTCGATCTCGGGGGAGAGGAACCGGTCGGGGCCGGGACCGGCGACCTCCAGGCGCACCTCGGCGAGCACGGCGCCGGTGGCCGGCCCCGGCTTCAGCGGCGCGCGGAGGTCGAGGGCGCGGCTCGCGGTCATGACCTCGATGCCGAGCACCCGGGCGAGGCCGTCGATGCCGGTGCGCAGCTTGCGGGCGGCGTGCCAGCCCATCGAGACGTGGTCCTCCTGCATGGCGGAGGACGGGATGGAGTCGACCGAGGCGGGCACGGCGAGGCGTTTGAGTTCGGAGACGATGCCGGCGGCGGTGTACTGGGCGATCATCAGGCCGGAGTCCACGCCCACGTTGTGCGCGAGGAACGCGGGCAGCCCGGCGTTACGGGCCGGGTCGAGCATCCGGTCGGTGCGGCGCTCGGACATGCTGGCCACGTCGGCGACGGCGATGGCGAGGAAGTCGAGCACGTAGGCGACCGGGGCGCCGTGGAAGTTGCCGTTGGATTCGACCCGGCCGTCGATTGTGACCACGGGGTTGTCGATGGCCGAGGCCAGTTCGCGGTCTGCGACGCGGCCGGCGTGCTCGATCGTGTCGCGGGCGGCGCCGTGCACCTGCGGGGCGCAGCGCAGCGAATAGGCGTCCTGCACCCGGGTGCACTCCGGGGTCTTGTGGCTGGCCACGATGGGCGAGCCGGCGAGCAGGTGGCGGAGGTTGGCGGCGGAGGCCTGCTGGCCCAGCTGCGGGCGGAGGCCGGCGAGATCGGCGGCGAAGGTCGCATCCGTGCCGAGTAGGGCCTCGATGCTCATCGCGGCGGCCACGTCAGCGGTGGCGAGCAGCGTGTGCAGGTCGTGCAGGGCCAGGCTGAGCTGGCCGAGCATGCCGTCGGTGCCGTTGATGAGGGCCAGGCCCTCCTTCTCGGCCAGCAGAACCGGTTCGAGTCCGGCGGCGGCCAGGGCGTCGGCGGCGGGCAACTCGGCGCCGGTGCGATCACGCACGGTGCCCTCACCCATCAGCGCCAGGGCGCAGTGCGCCAGCGGTGCCAGGTCGCCCGAGCAGCCGAGCGAGCCGTACTCGCGCACGATCGGGGTGATGCCGGCGTTGAGCAGGCCGGCGTAGGCCTCCGCGGTCGACAGGCGGATGCCGGTGCGGCCGGTGAGCAGGGTCGACAGGCGCAGCAGCATCAGGGCGCGCACGGTCTCCCGCTCCACTTCGGGGCCGGAACCGGCCGCGTGCGAGCGCACCAGGCTCTGCTGCAGTCGGGTGCGGTCGTCGGCGTCGATGAAGGTGGTGGCCAGGGCGCCGAAGCCCGTGGAGATGCCGTAGTGCGGCGCCACGTCGGTGGCGAGGACCTCGATGGTGGCCCGGCTCGCGGCCACGGCGGCGCGGGCGTCCTCGCCGAGGATCACCGGGGCGTCGTGGCGGGCGACGGCGACGACATCCGCCACCGAGACCGGACCGGTACCCACGGTGATGGCGGACGGTGTGAACGCGTCCGCTGCTGTGGTGCCGGTGCGGGCTGGGGTGGCGGGGAGGGCGGTGTCGACGGGCTGCATGCTCCTATCTGACTCCTCCCTGGGTTCCGGCGCAGCACCAAAAGCACACCTCGTGTCTCATATACGAGACACTCCGTGCTCCCCGGTCCGTGGGGTGCGCGTAACTCCTGCAATTCTCACCACGACAGGACGAAATGGGCTGTTTCGGTCTGAACTCCGGAAAATAGCAGGAGTTGTGTGCGCCGGGGCGGGTTAGGGTTGGCGCGAGACCGGCCCGGTGCAGCGAGCCGGATCGCCGACCTGAGGAGGACCCCGGATGCTGTCAACGGACCTGTTGCGCGACGCCTTCAGCCGGGTGCAGGGGGCGGTGCATGCCAGCCTCGTCGGGGCCGGCCCCGAGCTGCTGCACTACCGGCCCGACCACGAGTCCAATTCGATCGCGTGGCTGATCTGGCACCTCACCCGGGTGCAGGACAACCACCTCGCCGACCTCATGCACGAGCCTCAGCTCTGGGACACCGACGGCTGGCACAAACGCTTCAACCTGCCCTTTCCGGCCACCGCGACGGGATATGGCCAGAGCGCCGCGGAGGTGGCCGCCGTTCGGGTGGGCGCCGATCTGCTGCTCGGCTACTTCGATGCCGTGCACGACCGCACCATCGCCTACCTGGGCACCCTGCACGAGGACGACTTCAGCCGCATCGTCGACACCCACTGGACCCCGCCGGTGACCCTGGCGGTGCGGCTGGTCAGCGTGATCGCGGATGATCTGCAGCACGCCGGCCAGGCCGCCCTCGTGCGGGGCCTGGCGCAGCGGGCCGGCCTGCACTGAGCCCTGAGCCCACCCGCGCGAGCGCGCGAGAGTTTCGCGAGAGCGGTTGTGTGGTTGCTTCGTGGTGCTGTGGTGGCCACAACCCCGCTTTCGCGGGAGACGTGGTTCCGCGAGGGCGGCCGTGTGGTTGCTTCGTGGTGCTGTGGTGACCACAACCCCGCTCTCGCGAGAGAAGTGGTTCGCGAGAGCGGTTGTGTGGTTGCTTCGTGGTGCTGTGGTGACCACAACCCCGCTTTCGCGAGAGACGTGGTTCCGCGAGGGCGGCCGTGTGGGATTTCGCGAGAGCGGTTGTGTGGTTGCTTCGTGGTGCTGTGGTGACCACAACCCCGCTCTCGCGAGAGAAGGGGGTTCGCGAAAGCGGTCGTGTGGTTGATTCGTGGTGCTGTGGTGACCACAACGCCGCTTTCGCGAGAGGGAACGGGGAGCGTCTGCCCGGCTAGGCTCGGGGGCAGCACCTTGACCCAGGAGAGCCCGTGGCCCACTCGTATCCGCTCTATGTGAACGTGCTGGCGCAATGCTTCTGCTGCCAGTCGCTGCAACCGTTCCACTTCGGCTCGGCGACCGACCAGGTGGTGTGCACGCACTGCCTGCCACCTCGGCGCTGAGAAGGCCGAGCAGCGCGACACCGACCACATCAAGCTCTGGCTCGGGCAGTTCGCCGCGCAGCAGGAGACCCTGCAGGAGCTCGCCGCGACGACCACGGCGACGATCGCCGACCGGGATGCTGAGATCGCGGCGCTGACCGCCCAGGTCGCCGAGCTCACCGGCATCGTGGCCGGACGGTTCGACCGCGGCCCGGATGCGGCCCTCCGCGGTCTGCTCGAGACCGAGGTGCTCAAGCGCGCCGAGCGCAAGGCCGAACTGGGCCAGCGGCGCACGGATGCCGCGATGGCCGTGCTCTGGCAGCTCGACCGGCTGCACCGGGTGAACCCGGCCGACCCCCAGCATTGCGGATGCGGCAAGTCCGTCGCTGCCTGCCCCGAGACGCGCGCGCTCGGTCCGGTGCGCCAGGCGTTGGGCGACTGGGAAGCGAAGAACCTCAAGCTCCACGCCGCCGGCCAACGGCACGCTCTACCGGCCGGCCATCCCGCGCTGGCCTGAGCCGACCTGGCCTGAGGTGGCCTGGCCTGACGTGGCCTGACCTGGCCTGATGTGGCCTGACCTGGCCTGACGTGGCCTGACGTGGCCTGACCTGGCCTGATGTGGCCTGACCTGGCCTGACGTGGCCTGATGTGGCCCGACCGACCTGACCTGACCCGGCTGCGCTGCGCATCCGCTGGTTGGCCCGCGCCCTCGCTGCCCCCGGCCGCCCGGCACAACTGTGTCCCGTGCGGACAAATGCGCCCGGTGTACCGGGTGCATTTGTCCGCAGCGGGAACAGTTGTGGCAGCGGCGATCGCGGGTGTCGGCCCGCGTGGGTCAGACGGCTGGCCGGGCGACCGAGGACTGGCCGGGGTCGCGGGCGCCGAAGCTCGACGAGCCGGGGCTCGGCGTGAGGCCCAGGCGCCGCACGATCTCCGCGGCCTCCTCGGCGGGCTTCCGGCCGGCGTCGATGGTGATCGCGTTCTCGTCGGGCTCCGGCGGCTCCAGCGCCTCCACCTGCGAGTCCAGCAGCGACGTGGGCATGTAGTGGTCGTGCCGGGTGGCCAGGCGCCGCCCGATCAGGTCTTTCGAGCCGGTCAGGTGCACGAAGATCACATTGTGCTCGCGCAGCACGTCGCGGTAGCGACGCTTGAGCGCCGAGCAGGTGATGATGCCGGGCACGCCCGCCATGGTGTGCTCGATGATCCACGACGAGATGGTGTCGAGCCACGGGGCGCGGTCCTCGTCGTTCAGCGGTTCGCCGGAGGACATCTTGTCGATGTTCTCCTGCGGGTGCAGGTCGTCGCCCTCCTCGAGGTCCCAGCCGAGCTGGCCGGCGAGGATGCCCGCCACGGTGGACTTGCCGGATCCGGAGATGCCCATGATCACGAGCACGGGTTGCTGATTCTCGAACATGGCTAGATCACGATGTTCAGGAGGAGGACGCCGGCCAGGCCGGTGACGGAGATGAGGCACTCCATGACCGTCCAGGTCTTCAGGGTCTGCGGAACGCTGGTGCCGAGGTACTCCTTGACCAGCCAGAAGCCCGCGTCGTTCACGTGCGAGAGGAACAGCGAACCGGCGCCGATGGCGAGCACCATGAGCGAGACATCCGTGGAGCCCAGGCTGGCTGCGACCGGGGCGAGGATGCCGGCGGCCGTGACCGTGGCGACGGTGGCCGACCCGGTGGCGACGCGCACCAGCGCGGCGACGACCCAGGCCAGCAGCAGCACCGAGACGCTCGAGCCGTTGACCGCGTCGGCGATGACGGTGCCGATGCCGGTGTCGATGAGCACCTGCTTGAAACCACCGCCGGCGCCGACGATGAGCAGGATGCCGGCGATCGGGGGCAGCGAGTCGGCCAGCGACTTCGACACCGCGGCACGGTCCATGCCGCCACCGCGACCGAACACGATCATGGCGTAGATCACGGCGATGCCCAGCGCGATCATCGGGGTGCCGAGGAAGTCCAGGGTGGCGTTGAGCGGGTCGGTGGAGCCGGGGTTGATGGCGTCGGCGATGGAGCGGGCGAGCATCAGCACGACCGGCAGCAGGATGCCGGAGACGGTGGCGATGAAGCTCGGGCGCTTGATGTTCTCTTCCAGGCCCTGGTCGGCGGCGGTGATGAACATCTCGGGCACGGGCACCTTGACCCAGCGGGCCGCGAACTTGCTGAACAGCGGGCCGGAGATGATCACGGTGGGGATGGCGATGAGCACGCCGATGGCCAGGGTGAGGCCGAGGTTGGCGTTCAGGGTGGTGACGGCCACGAGCGGGCCGGGGTGCGGCGGCACCAGGCCGTGCATGACCGACAGGCCGGCCAGGGCCGGGATGGCGATGCGGATGAGCGACTGGCCGCTGCGCCGGGCGACCAGGATGATGACGGGGATGAGCAGCACGAGGCCGACCTCGAAGAACATCGGCAGGCCGATCAGGCCACCGATGAGCGCCATGGTCCAGGGCAGGGTGCGCACGCTGGAGCGGCTGACCAGCGCGTCGACGATGCGGTCGGCCCCGCCGGAGTCGGCCAGGAGCTTGCCGAACATGGCGCCGAAGCCCACGAGCACACCGACGCCCGCCATGGTGGAGCCGAAACCGGCACCGAAGCTGGTGACCGCCGCGTTGGGGGCCATGCCGGCGCCCACGCCCACGCCGACGGCGCCGATGGAGAGGGCCAGGAACGGATGCACCTTGAGCCACGTGATCAGCACGATGATCACGGCGACGCCGATGGTCGCCGCGAGGATGAGTTGCAGGGTGCTGCCGGCGGGAACCACTGGTTCCACCGCCTGAATCGCGCGGGTCACATTCATCTCGAGAATCCGTTCCGAGGCCGCGTCCCTGCGACCTCTTCGTCATGTGGTGAGCACGCACGTCTCCGTCGCGCCGCGTGATGCGGCATAGTGAAGGAGGAGGTACGTAATCTGATTAATCTGATTAATCAGGTTTATGAAGTGTTACACAACGACGGTGATGTGGTCAACAGCACCGGAGTGCAGACTGCGACGACGCAGGCTGAAGACGGATCGGTGCGACGGATCGCGCCGGGGGAGTGAGGGTGTGACAGTGACTGCAGTGGGCGACGAAACCTGGCGGGACCGGGGATTGCACGCACGGGTGGTGAACGCGCTCGGCCAGGAGATCGTCAACGGCAGCTACCAGGCGGGCGACATCCTCAATCTCGACCGGCTGAGCGAACGCTTCGCCGTGTCGCGCTCGGTGCTGCGGGAGGCCCTGCGGGTGCTGCAGTCGGTGGGCATGGTGGAGCCGCGCCAGCGGGTGGGCACCCAGGTGCTGGCCCGGCGGTCGTGGGACCTGTTCAGCCCGCAGATCATCCAGTGGCGCGGCCAGGGCGACTACTTCGCCCAGATGCGCGAAATGCTCGAGCTGCGCCTGGGCATCGAACCCGTGGCCGCCAGGCTCAGCGCCCGTCTGATGACAACGGAGGAACGGGGGGCCGTCGCCCGGGCCGCCGACATCATGGTGCAGGCCGACCGGGCCCAGGACGGCCGGCGCTACCTCGAGGCCGATGTCGAGTTCCACACCCTGATCCTGCAGGGCTCCGGCAACGCGGTGATGGGCCACTTCGCGAGCACCGTGGCGGCGCTGTTGCGCACCCGGGAGCAGGAGAAGCGCTTCACCATCACGGACTACACCCCGGCATCCGCCCACCGGCACAACGACCTGGCCGAGGCCATCGTGGCGGGTGACGAGGATGCCGCGTACGCCTCGGCGTACGCCACCCTCGAGGCCACCCTCACCGAATTCGTGCAGGAGTCGGCCGACGTGAACTCCACCGCGGGCTAGTTCTCCGTAGCCGGGGCCGGCTCAGAGCCGGGCGAGCCGGTCGATGTCCTCGAGAAACTCGGCGGCGACCTGCGCCGAGACCGTGGTGCGGGTGCCGCGGATGCCGGCCAGATAGTCCTCCGTGCCCGGCCCGCCGGGCACGGACTCGTCGGCCCCCGCGGACAGGGCGTCCTCCAGCGCCTGCTGGGAGGCCCGCCGGGCGGCGTACTCGATGTCGGCGGGGGAGAAGCCGTCGCTGGCCGCGACCAGGGCCGCGAGGTCGACGGTGCCGGTCACGGCGGCGGGAATGTAGCGCTCCCAGATCGCCTGCCGGGCGGCGGCATCCGGCAACCCGATCGGCACCACGTAGTCGAACCGGCCGTGCCGCAGGAACGCCGAGTCGAGGGTGCGGATGAAGTTGGTGGCGCAGACCAGCAGCCGCCCGGGCCGCTCGCGGAAGGCCGGGATGAGCTTGAGCAGCTCGTTGGTCACACCCTGCAACGGCGAGGGCGGTTCGCCGCCGCGCTGGGCGGCGATCTCCTCGACCTCGTCGATGAAGACCACCACGTGGTCGAGGTCGTCGATCTTGCCGAACGTCTCCCGCAGCGCCCCGGCCAGGCCCTGCGGGTCGGTCGCCAGCCGGGACGGGAACACCTCCACGAACGGCCAGTCCAGCCTGGACGCGATGGCTTTGGCGAAGGTGGTCTTGCCGGTGCCGGGCGGGCCGAACAGCACCACCGCCTTGGGCGGCGCGACGCCGTACTGGTCGGCCATCTCCGGCCGCGCCAGGGGCATCACCAGGCGCCGCTCGAGCAGGTCCTTCTCCCGCAGCATGCCGCCTACGCCGGCCCAGAGGTCCCGCGGCAGGATGCGCCCGCCGAGCTCGGCCAGGGCCCGAATCTCCTGGCCCTGCACCGGGATGCGGCGCTCGAAGTAGCTGAGGTGGTTCTTGATCTCGAAGCCGCGGTTGAGGAACGCGTCGACCCGGGTGGCGGTCTCCGGCATCAACGCGGACAGTTTCGTCAGGCCGTGCGGCGCCATCCGCCGCTCCAGGGCGGCGAGCAGGGCCGACCCGATGCCGCGGCTCTGCCACTGTTTGGTTGTGGCGAGGAACACGATCCAGCCCTGCGCGTGGGCGGCCCGGCCGACGGCGGCCCCGACTACCTCGTCGCCGTGCACGGCCACCACGGCGTCGTCCTTCTGGCAGGAGGCGAGCACCTCGGACAGGGCATAAACCGGGTCGGTGCGGGAGGCGGTGACCTCCTCCCACAATCGCAGGATGCCGTCGAGGTCGTCGGTGTGAAAGTCACGGATGCGCCACTCGGTCATCAGGCTCCTTCTCCGGCAGGGTGTGAGAGCACTATGCCACCGCACCGCTTGGCCCGGTTCCGCGCCCGGCCGGGAATATTTGTGCACCGCAGGCGACTTTCACCAGTCATGTGGCGACACACGATTACGTCTGCCCACGCCCGTTCGAAGAAAATGAGATTGTCATGACCGCGCCATCACCCCACTCCTCGCCCTCCGCTCCGGCCGCCCTGCAGGCGTGGCAGGCCGCCCGGCGGCGGGCCGTGACCGGGGCGACGGGCAACCTCGCCCTCGTCGAGACCCGGTGGCTGCAGGCCGACGCCGACCCGGCCGCGGAGTTCGCCCTGGCCACGGCCGACGCGGCCGCCACCGTCACGGTGACCAGCCTGACCCGCCGGAACGCCGAAACCGGTGAGCCGGAGCACGGGCTGCGCTTCTGGGATGCCGTGTCGCCCGCGATCGGCGCCTTCGAGAGCATCTCCACCTTCGACTACGACCCGGACTGGGTGATCCAGGCTCAGTTCACCCCCGTCGCCGAGGGGCGCACCATCCCGTTCGAGCACATCCGCGACAACGGCGGCAGCCGGGACCTGGTGGTTCCCGGCGACATCACCTTCAGCCGCGACGGCGTCGACTACTCCCTCAGCGCGTTCGACGACGACGGCACCCTGCTGCTGGTCTTCGGCGACGCCACGAACCGGCAGAGCGGCGCGACGGCCACCTACTCCTCGGGCCGGTTCCTCTTCGTGCAGCGGCACGAGGGCGCCGGGGCCGCGGGCTTCGGCGACGCCGGACCCGTCACCCTCGACTTCAACCGGGCCTTCGTACCGCCCTGCGGCTTCTCGGTGCAGTACAACTGTCCGCTTCCGCCGGCACAGAACCGCTTCATCGGCTCCATCGAAGCGGGCGAGCGCGAGGTCGTCTTCAACGACGGCTTCGACATCTACGCCCTCTGAACCCCCGCAGCACCCAGCACCCAGCACACACAGCACCCCGCACACACAGGAGCACCATGAAAAAGCACATCGGATTCGTCGCGCTCGGCCTCGCAACCACCCTGTTGCTGGCCGGCTGCGCGAGCGACGCCGACTCGTCGTCGTCAGCATCCGCAGGCGACTCGACGATCGAAATCGGCTCGCTCTACGAACCGCAGAACCTCAGCAACTTCGGCGGCGGCGGCCAGGGCGTGACCGAGGCGTTCAACGGCAACGTCTACGAGGGCCTGTTCACCCTCACCGACGACGGCAGCGTCGAACCGCTGCTCGCCGCGAGCAACACCGTGAGCGATGACGGGCTCACCTACACCTTCACCCTGCAGGATGGCGTGACCTTCCACTCCGGCAAGGCGCTCACCTCCGCCGACGTGAAGGCCAGCATCGAGGCCGTGCTCTCCGACGACTCCCAGTCGGCCCGCAAGAGCAGCTTCGGCGCCATCACGGGCATCGAAACGCCCGACGACGGCACCGTCGTGGTCACCCTCGCGGAGCGCTCGATCTCCTTCATCTACAACCTCAGCTACGTCTGGATCATCAACGCCGACGCCACGGGCCTGGAGACCAGCGAAGACGGCACCGGCCCGTACACCCTCGGTGACTGGAAGCGCGGCAGCTCGCTGAGCCTGACCCGCTTCGACGGCTACTGGGGCGACGCGGCCGCGAACGGCGAGGTGGTCTTCAACTACTTCACCGACGCCACCGCGCTGAGCAACGCCCTGCTCACCGGCGAGGTCGACATCGTCACGAGCGTGCAGAGCCCCGATGCGCTCAGCCAGTTCAACGACAACCCCGACTACGTCGTCAGCGACGGCGACTCCACCACCAAGGAGATCCTGGTCTTCAACGACCGGGTCGCCCCGTTCGACAACGTGGACGTGCGGAAGGCGATCTACTCGGCGATCGACACCAAGAAGCTGCTGAACTCGATCTGGGGCGACTACGGCACCCTGATCGGTTCGATGGTTCCGCCGACGGACCCCTGGTACGAGGACCTCACCCAGGTGAACCCGTACGACCCCGACCTCGCCAAGCAGCTCCTGGCCTCCGGCGGCCAGCCGAACGGCTTCGAGTTCACCCTCGACACCCCCAGCTACGACCCGCACCCCGTCGTGGCCGAGTTCGTCAAGAGCGAGCTCGCCAAGGTGGGCATCACCGTGAACATCAACACGATCAGCTCCGACGAGTGGTACACCAAGGTCTACAAGGCGCAGGACTTCACCGCCACCCTGCAGGAACACGTCAACGACCGCGACGTGGTCTGGTACGGCAACCCCGACTTCTACTGGGGCTACAACAACCCAGAGGTGAGCACCTGGGTCGACGAGGCCGAGGCCGCCACCACGACCGAGGAGCAGACCGCGAAGCTCAAGCAGGTCAACGAACAGATCGCCCAGGATGCCGCGAGCGTCTGGCTGTACCTCTACCCGCAGATCGTGGTGGCGTCCAGTGATGTGAGCGGATACCCGGTGAACGGGCTCAACTCGCAGTTCTTCGTCTACGACATCGTCGCTGAGTAACCGTCCGGGCTAGCCCTCCCCGCGGGGGCTAGCCTTGAGGTCGCATGACTAACTACCTGCTGCGCCGGAGCGCCTTTCTCCTGGTGTCCTTCCTCATCGCCATGGTGGCCATCTTCGTGCTGCTCCGGCTGCTGCCCGGCGACCCGTCGAATGCGCTGCTCTCGGTGACGGCGACGCCGGAGCAGATCGCGGCCGCGCAGGCGCAGGTGGGCGCGGACCGGCCCGTCTTCGAGCAGTTCCTCACCTGGTTCGCCCAGCTGACCCGGTTGGACCTGGGCGAATCGTTCATCAGCTCACTGCCGGTGTGGCCCGAGATCGCGGCACGGCTGGCGGTCACGGTGCCGCTCACCCTGATGGCCTTCGCGCTGGCCCTGGTGATCTCCCTGGTGGCGGGCTTCGTCGCCGCCGTCAAGGCCGACCGCTGGTACGGCATCCTCATCTCCGGCATCTCGCAGCTCGGTGTGGCCGTGCCCGTCTTCTGGGTCGGCATCCTGCTGGTCAGCGTGTTCTCGGTGGGCCTGCGCTGGCTGCCGTCCAGCGGGTTCCCGCGGGACGACTGGGCCGACCCCTCCGACGCGCTGCGCTCGCTGACCCTGCCGGTGATCACCGTCGCGCTCGTGATGAGCGCCTCGCTCACCCGCTACGTGCGATCGGCCACGCTGGATGTGGTCGGCAGCGACTACCTGCGCTCGGCCCGCGCCCAGGGCTCCGGATACACGGAGGCGCTCTGGCGGCACGGGCTGCGGAACGGCGCCGTTCCGATCATCTCGATCCTCGGCATCGAGCTGGCCACCACGTTCCTCGGCGCCGTCGTCGTGGAAAGCGTCTTCGGGTTGCCGGGCCTGGGCAGCATGCTGCTCAAGGCCATCGAGCAGCACGACTATCCCAACATCCAGGGGGTGCTGTTCGTGAGCACCCTGGTGGTGCTGGTGATCGGCTTCGCCGCGGATGTGGCACAACGTCTCGTCGACCCACGCCTGCGCGTGAGCATCTCGGGTAACCGATGAGCGCCGTCCTGATCGCCTCGACGGATGTCGCCCGGGCCCGTCGGCACCGCTCCTGGACCCTGCTGTCGGGACTGGTCCTCGTGGGCACGGTGGTCCTGGTCGCCCTGATCTCGCTGGTCTGGCTGCCATACGCCCCCGCGGACACCACGGGCACCCGGCTGGAGGCGCCGAGCGGCACACACTGGCTCGGCACCGACAAGCTCGGCCGCGACCTCGCGACCCAGCTGATGATCGGTGCGCGCATCGCGCTCGTGGTCGGCCTCGGCTCGGTGGTGATCGGGGCGATCCTGGGCATCACCATCGGCCTGACCGCCGCGTTCGCCGCCTCGTGGCTCGACGACACCATCTCCGCCGCGCTGGACGTCGTGATCGCCTTCCCCGTTCTGCTGCTCGCGATGCTCATCGTCGCCGCGCAGGGTGCATCGCTCGGCTCTGTGATCGTCGCGATCGGACTGGCCATGTCGGCGGTGGTGGCCAGGCTCACCCGCGTCCTCACCAAACGGGTGCTCGGCGAGCAGTTCGTCACGGCCGCCCGCACCTCCGGCACCCGCTGGCCGGGCATCGTGGTGCGGCACATCCTGCCCAACATCTGGCCGACCCTGAGCGTGAACCTGGCGCTGCAATTCGGCGTCGCGGTGCTCGCCGAGGCGAGCCTGTCGTACCTCGGCCTCGGCGCCCCGCCGCCCAACGCCTCCTGGGGCCGGCTGCTGCAGGAGGCCCAGGGCACCGTCATCACCGCGCCGGTCGGCGCGATCGCCCCCGGTATCGCGCTGATCATGCTGGTGATCGGCGTCAACTTCATCGCCGACGGCCTGCGTGACGTCGCCGACCCCGCACGAAAGGGAAGCCGATGACCCTGCTCAGCGTGACGAACCTCGGCGTGCACACCGATGCCGGCACCCCCCTGGTGCACAACCTCAGTTTTGACCTCGCCGCGGGCGAGCGCCTCGGCCTGATCGGCGAATCCGGATCAGGCAAGTCGGTCACCTCCCTCGCCGTCACCGGCCTGCTCGGCGCGGGACTGGTCGCCACCGGCAGTGTGCTCCTGGACGGCGTTCAGGTCGTGGGTGCGGCCGAACGGCGGCTGGTTCCGCTGCGCGGGCGGGTGGCATCCGTGGTGTTTCAGGAACCGCTCACGGCGCTGGATCCGCTGATGCGGATCGGCCGGCAGGTCGCCGAGCCCATCGCGCGGCACCGGGGGCTCCGCGGCTCCGCGCTGCGGGCCGCCGTCGCCGAAGCGCTCGCCGAGGTGAGCCTCGACGAGGCACGCATCAGCCGGGCCTTTCCGCACGAGATCTCGGGCGGTCAGCGCCAACGCGCGGCCATCGCCATCGCCCTGGGCAGCCGCCCCCGGCTGCTGATCGCGGACGAACCGACGACAGCACTCGACGTGACGGTGCAGGCGCAGATCCTGCGGCTGCTCGATGAGCTCGTGGATGCCCGCGGCATGGCGCTGCTGTTCATCAGCCACGATCTCGCCGTCGTCTCGGCCATGACCAGGGACGTGATCGTGATGTCCTCCGGCGTGGCGGTCGAGCGCGGAACCATCGACCGGGTGCTGTCCGCCCCGGAGCATCCGTACACCGCGCAGCTGGTGCAGAGCGCCCGCGGCCTCGATGACATGTTGGGGACCCGATGATCCTGGAACTGCGGAACGTCTCGTACCGGTACCGGAAGGGCGCGCTCGCCCTCGACGACGTGTCCATCGGCGTCGGCGAGGGGCAGAGTGTCGGACTCGTCGGCGAATCGGGCAGCGGCAAGTCCACCATCGTGCGGCTGATGCTCGCGCTGGCCCGGCCCACCACCGGCACGGTGCTGTTCGACGGCGAGCCGATCGTCCCCGCGCGCCTCGGCCGGTTCCGGGCATCGGTGCAGACGGTATTCCAGGACCCGTACTCCTCGCTGGACCCGCGCCAGAACATCGAGAGCATCGTGGCCGAACCGCTGCGCTCCCTCGGCCTTGCCCGCGGGGCCGAAGCGCGCGCGCTGGTGACGGCGTCCCTCGCCGCTGTCGGGCTGCCGGCGGATGCGCTCCGCCGGTTCCCGCACGAGTTCTCCGGCGGGCAGCGCCAACGCATCGCGATCGCCCGCGCCACCGTCTGTCACCCCCGGCTGCTGCTCGCCGACGAGCCGGTCAGCGCGCTGGACGTGACCACCCGTATCCAGGTGATCGACCTGCTGGCCGAACTGCGGGCGTCGACGGGACTGGCGATCCTCATGGTCTCGCACGACCTCAGCGCGATCGCGGCGCTCTGCGACGAGACCGTGGTGCTGCACAACGGACGCGTGGTGGAGGCAGGCCCCACCGCGAGCATCCTGACCGCACCGCGCGAGGACTACACGCGCGCTCTGGTCGCGGCGGTGCCCCGCCTGCCCCTGGCCTGACCCGGCGCGCGGCGGCTACTGCAGGCCGTCGACCGAGACCAGGCCGTCGTGGCGGCGGCCGTCGAAGATGATCGTGGGGATCTTCACGGTGGCGATCTCCTCCTCCACCAGGGTCTTGTTCGCGGCGATGACGTCGGCGACAGTCTCGGAGCCGGCCTCGGTGACGATCACGTCGATCTGGTCGGCGGACAGACCGAACTCGCCCAACCAGTCCACCAGGGTCGCGGCGGCCTCATCGGCATCCATCGAGTTGATGGTTTCCTGCCACGGCAGCCCGGTCTCCGCCTTCTCGGTGAAGATGCGCTCGAGCACCTGCCAGTCGACGGGGGTCTCGGCGCCGTCCACCGGGTGCAGCCGCAGGGCCTCGAGGTACTGGGTGACCAGCAGCGAGTTGGGGAACTTGTAGCCGTCGGTGCCCGCGATCGGGTAGGCGATGTAGGTGAGGTTGTAGTTCTGCTCGAAGCCCGACTCCTCGATGTTCTGGAACAGGGCCTTGCAGAAGGTGCAGCCGGGGTCGATGACCTCGACGGCGACGGGGTTCGCGGCGTCCTCGGTGAGGTAGCTGGCGTTGGCGGGCAGGTAGTCCTCTGAGGTCCAGGTCTGGAACCGGGCCGGGATGGCCGCGAACGTCTCGCCCAGGCTGGCGAACTCGTTGCCGAACGCGCCGAGCACATCGAACTCACCCAGTGACTCCATGAAGCCGGGCGTCTCATCCGGGATCGAGCAGGCCTCGGCGCCGAGGGTGCAGGATGCCGAGTCCTGCTTGTTGCAGGTGCCGTAGACGTAGAGGTTGACGGCGCTCTTGACCACGGTGTACCCCGACCAGATGGTGGTGAGGAGCACGAGCACGGCGAGGATCTCCAGGCCGACGCTGGCCGGCTTCACCAGCCCGGGCCGGCGGACGGCTACGGGGGCGAGCAGGTGGTCCTTGATGTCCTGCTTGAAGGTCGTGTCGCAGGGCCGGAAGGTGACCCGGCGCCAGGTGCAGTTCCAGGCCGTGCCGACGTAGCGCCGGTACTTCGCCGAGAAGGCGGCCATGATGACGAGGATGATGAACGCGGCGATACAGAACACTTAGGAGAGGCCTTTCATCAGCCGGGCGAGGGCCTGAGTGGCCGTGTCGATGTCCGACTCGGTCGAGTGCAGGCCGAGGGAGAACCGCAGCAGCGGGGGCAACCCGAGCTGTTCCTTGAGGTAGTGGTGGGCGCAGAAGTATCCGCTGCGCACGGAGATCCGGGAGTGCGAGAGGAACACCGCGAGCCGGTGCGAGTCCTGCGCGGGCGCGTAGACGCTGATCACCGGGCTGGGCTCCGGGGCCATCAGGGTGAGCCCGGGAATCGCCGCGAGGCCGTCGTGCAGGCGCACGGACAGAGCGCCGAGGTACTCGGCGGGCGCCAGGCCGCCGGGACGGATGGTGCCGAGCCACTGGATCGCCCGGCCCAGCGCGATGATCTCGCCCCAGGCCTGCAGGCCCGGTTCGAGCAGCGCCGCCGGGTCGCCCTGCACGAGGTCGAAGTCCTCCTCGCGCACATCCTGCACCATGCCGCCGCCCACGAAGCCGAGCTCGAGCGAGGTGAGCAGATCGTGCCGGGCCACGACGACGCCGAGGCTGGCGCCGTACATCTTGTGGGCGGAGAAGCAGACCGCATCCGCCTCGGTCTTTTGCAGCAGGTCGCGGCCGTGGCCCATGGCCTGGGCGGCGTCGACGATGACGATGCCGCCGCGGGCGTGGGTGTCGCGCACCAGGTCGGCGAGGTTGGTCAGCCGGCGGCCGTCGATGTTGGAGGCGGCGTTGACCACCACGACCGCCTTCTCGAGCTGCGCCGGTTCGTAGAGCAGGGCGCCGTCGGTGGCCCGGTCCAGCACCAGGCGTTCCACGCCCAGCCGGCGGGCGGCGGTGATGGTGGGCAGGAACACCGAGTTGTGTTCGATGTGGCTGGTCACGACCCGGTCGAAGCGCCCCAGCGGCAGCTGCTGCAGCAGCAGGTTGAGGCCGAAGGTGGTGTTGAGGGTGAACGAGACGGCGTAGTTCTTGGCCGAGAGACCCAGCAGGCCGAGCACGGCCTGGCGGGTGTCGGCGACGCTGCGGTCGACCTTCTGGCCCCAGGCGTACTTCACCCGGCCGCCGCAGGCGTTGTAGGTCGTGTAGTAGTCGGTGAGGGCGTCGATCACGGGCTGCGGGCGGAGGCTCTGGCAGGCGGCGTCGAGGTAGATCTCGCCGGGTTGCAGGTAACCGAAATCGCCCTGCCGACCCGTGTCGAGCGGTGCGGCGGCGGGCCTTCTGAACAGCGTGCTGCGCTTCATGTGTCTCAACTCCCGGCTCAGCTTAGAATCGCCGCCGAGCCGGGAGTGGGGACCAAAGTCCCGTTTGACCGGGTGTAGCGCCCTTTACACAGCTAGCTCCAAGCGTTGGGCGAGGTAGGGCGCCGTACGGCTGTGCGGATGCGCCGCGACAGCAGCCGGGGTGCCCTCAGCCACGATGCGCCCGCCGGCGCTGCCGCCGGCCGGACCCAGGTCGATGACCCAGTCCGCCGCGGCGACCACGCCCATGTCGTGCTCCACCACGACCACGGTGTTACCCGCGTCGACGAGCCGGCCCAGCTGCGTCATCAGCAGCTCGACGTCGGCCGGGTGCAGACCGGTGGTGGGCTCGTCGAGCAGGTAGAGGGTGTGGCCGCGGCGGGCGCGTTGCAGCTCGGTGGCCAACTTGATGCGCTGCGCCTCGCCGCCGGAGAGCTCGGTGGCCGGCTGGCCCAGGCGCAGGTAGCCCAGGCCCACCTCCCGCAGGGTCGCCAGGCTGCGGGCGGCGCTGGGCACATCGGCCAGGAACTCGGCGGCCGCGTCGACGGTGAGGCCGAGCACGTCGGCCACGGACTTGCCGTTGTAGAGCACCGCGAGCGTCTCGGCGTTGTACCTGGACCCCCCGCAAGCCGGGCAGGGCGCGTAGCTGCCCGGCAGGAAGAGCAGCTCCACCGCCACGAAGCCCTCACCCTGGCAGGTGTCGCAGCGGCCGCCGGGCACGTTGAACGAGAACCGGCCGGCGCCGAAGCCGGCCGCCCTGGCCGCGGCCGTGGCCGCGAAGGTGGAGCGCACGGCGTCGAAGAGGCCGGTGTAGGTGGCCAGGTTGGACCGCGGGGTGCGGCCGATGGGCTTCTGGTCGACGCGCACCAGGCGGTCGATGGCGCCGGCGCCGGTCACCGTGTCCACGACGGTCGTGGCCAGGTCGGTACCGGCCTCGTCGTCCTCGTCGTCCGGTGCGGTCTGCGGGTCGGCCGCACCGTCTCCCGCGGTGTTGCCGGCCGGCGCGGCGTCGACCGGGCCCTGCCGCAGCTCCCGGCCCACGGCATCCGCCAGCACCCGGCTGACCAGGGTGGACTTGCCCGACCCCGAGACGCCGGTGACCGCGGTGAGCACGCCGAGCGGCACCGACACGTCGAGGTCGACCAGGTTGTGCCGGTTGACGCCGGCCAGGCCCAGCCAGGCGGCCGGCTCGCGGTGCGCGGGCGCCGCGGAGTCCGGCGCGGCCGGGAACAGGTAGCCGCGAGTGACGGAGCCGGCCACGTCGGCCAGGCCGGGCACCGGGCCGCTGTAGAGCACCTCGCCGCCGCCGTCGCCGGCCCGGGGGCCCACATCGACGAGCCAGTCGGCGCGCCGCACGATGTCCATATTGTGTTCGACGACGAAGACCGAGTTGCCGGATGCCTTGAGCTGTTCGAGCACCACGAGCAGCGGTTCCGCATCGGCGGGGTGCAGCCCGGCCGAGGGCTCGTCGAGCACGTAGATCACCCCGAACAGGCCGCTGCGCAGCTGGGTGGCGATGCGCAGGCGCTGCATCTCGCCGGGGGAGAGGGTGGGGGTGGCCCGGTTCAGGCTGAGGTACCCCAGGCCCAGGTCGATGAGCACCTCGAGGCGGCGCACCAGGTCGCCGGCCACGGTGACGGCGACCTCGGTGACCTCGCCGGACTGGGCGGAGCGGTGCGAGCCCGCGGCGCCGGTGAGTTCGGCGGTGGGTCGCAGCACCTCGGCGAGGTCGCTGAGCGTGAGGGCGTTAAGTTCGTTGATCGGCCGGCCGGCGAAGCGCACCGCCAGGGCCTCGGCGCGCAGCCCGCTGCCGCCGCAGAGCCGGCACGGCCCGGTCTCGACGAACGCGAGCACCCGCTGGCGCATCTGGGCGCTCTTCGAATCCGCCAGGGTGTGCATCACGTAGCTCTTCGCGCTCCAGAACCGGCCCTTGTACGGCTTGGCCACCCGGTCCCGCTGCGGGGTGACCTCCACGACGGGCTGCTCCTCGGTATAGAGGAGCCAATCCCGCGCCGCCCGGCTCAGCTGCCGCCACGGCACGTCGATGTCGTGGCCGAGCACCCCGGTGATGTCGCGCAGGTTCTTGCCCTGCCAGGCACCGGGCCAGGCGGCGATGGCGCCGTCGCGGATGCTCAGGCTCGCGTCGGGCACCAGCAGCGGTTCGGTGACGGTGTGTGAGATGCCCAGGCCGTGGCATTCCGGGCAGGCGCCGGTGGCCGTGTTCGGCGAGAACGCGTCGGAGTCCAGGCGCAGGTCAGACCCGGCGGGGTAGGTGCCGGCGCGGGAGTAGAGCATCCGCATCGAGTTGGACAGGGTGGTGACCGTGCCGACGCTGGACCGGGAGCTGGGTGAACCGCGGCGCTGCTGGAGGGCCACGGCCGGCGGCAGGCCCGTGATCAGGTCCACGTGCGGGGTGTGGCCCTGCTGGATGAGCCGGCGCGCGTACGGCGCGACGGACTCGAAGAACCGGCGCTGCGCCTCGGCGAAGATGGTGCCGAACGCCAGGGACGACTTGCCGGATCCGGAGACACCGGTGAACGCGACGATGGCGTCCCGGGGAATGTCGACGTTCACGTCGCGGAGGTTGTTCTCCCTGGCGCCGCGCACCCGCACGAAGCCGTCGGCGGCGGTGTGGGCGGCGGTGTGGGCTGCGGCGTCGGCGGGACCGGCCGGAGAAATCGCTGCCGGAGAAGTGGAGGGAGTGTGAGGCATTCGATCGACTCTAGTTCGACCCCCTGACACTGAGCCCGGCGCGGCACGCGTATCGTGGAGAAGTTGATCCGCGAAAGGCTTTTCTCAGATGCGCCGCACCATGTTCAAGTCCAAGATCCACCGCGCCACCGTGACGCACTCCGCCCTGCACTACGTGGGGTCGTTGACCGTCGACCTG
>Ga0247803_1000238_pt1 | contig 32516 bp, 32 predicted proteins | sample UWRJL014104B1_FD_180928 | JGI IMG/M metagenome (GOLD analysis project Ga0247803, IMG submission 180928) | Plant litter microbial communities from Arlington Agricultural Research Station in Wisconsin, United States - UWRJ-L014-104B-1 | ecosystem: Environmental > Terrestrial > Plant litter >... | reverse complement strand
CCAAGACTGGTCAGCAGCGTGGTGAACCATTTCCGGGTTGGGGACCAGTTGTATGGGTTCTCGGGGTCGGAGTCGCCATCCCAACAGACCTAAGCAATCAGTCGTTGAATATACATAGTGACTTATGCGAGAAACTGACTCACGATGATTGCGTCAACTGGGCAAGAGGAGATTCCTGTCACCACGTCTCCCTTCTCGAGCTGGGCATCACCCGTTGCTGCGGCGGACATATTCCGGGAAGGACTGTCGACCACCTTTGTAACTACAGGCGCAAACCGCCTTCTCCTAAGCTTATTTATTCATTCTTGTAGCACGCATGTATCCAGGCACACACATTTTGTTGCGCAGTAGTCAACATGCATTTCTCCGAGCCGAAAGGAGCACCTGCATGGCGTTTTACCATTCTCCGCAAGGCGGTCATGGAGGTAAAAACTACGATTGGAGTGCCGACACCGCCCGCATCTCATCAATCTATCTGATAAGCTGTACTCCTCAGACAATATGCTGTTATAGGTCATCTCCCAGCGCTTCGGACATATCTTGACTATATCCGAGCCATGCCTTCCTCTTTCAGCTAGCGACTGACGATATCTCCGAGCTTCCACGTGTAACTGTCAGCAATCAGAACAGACGCTCTTCTTCTTGTACTCAGAGCTCGCAGATTTTGCCCGGACATATATTATCTTCGCCCGATTACTTCATCCTCGGTCTTAGCAAATTTTACCATGGAAGAAACACCCGATGCGAGACGGCGAAAACGGAAACAACGGGCAGTCCTCTCATGCAACGATTGCCGCCGTCGAAAGCTCAAATGTGACAGAGAGCTACCGTGCAATCGGTGCATTCATGGTGGCGTGGCTGAGAGGTGTGCGTACGGCAAGGACGGACACTCTATTGACAAAGATGCTCTACCGCGGGTGCGAAAGCCCTCGCATCGGCCTGCGCAACCTATTAGCGTCACAACGACATTGTCGCGTGACAACCCGATCGAGCAAGAGAGCTACTCGATAAATACGTCTTCCGAGCATACCGCAACCGATCGGTTAACGGAATGGGAGCAACGGTTGTCGTCTCTGGAAGCTTCGCTGTCGTCTTTGCAGCACAAGTCTGAACGTCCTAAACCTAATGGTCAATCAGAGCATGTGCCAGTACACGAGACATCGGGCACTTCGACCGTTTTATGGAAAGGTCGAGATTATCGCACTTTCTATTATGGGCCTACGAATCCCATGATCGTAATTACGCATGTTGGTGTCACTTCCCTTGGTGAGCATGCTCCAAATTAATGACCATAGTTTCCGGACCTCCGCCCTTTCATGAAGCGAGTATTTGTCGGCTCAACTCTTCAAAGACTCAGACAGGACTCGAAAGTGCAGGAAGACCGGGCTCGAATGTCGAAGAATCCAAAACAAATTCTTCATGTCCCTAGCTTGCGAACCCTCTTACCGGATCGGGCCACGGTCGACAAGGTCGTCGGCACATACTTCGCGACTTTTGAGAAGACCTATCGCATCCTTCATGTGCCAACATTCCTGTCCTTATATCAAACCTACTGGGATGCACCGGTGCCTCCAAATTCAGACTTCGATGCCATAATACTGGCTATCATGGCGTGCACGTTGTGTATATCCACGCACGAAACCACTCGATATGGATCTGAAGGTTCAACGTTTCGCAGTCAAGCCATCGTTTGGCTCCAAGCCTGCGAGGCGTGGCTAAGATGCCAGAGTAACAAGCACAGGAGTCTGGCGACGCTGCAAGTACGTTGCCTACGTCTTTTAGCGCTTTCAACCACATGTTACAAGACAAAAGAGTACTACCAGGAAGTGCAACAGCACATGACTTTGATGAGGTCATATGGGATGCACAGAGATCCCAGCATTTTAGGTGCGCGCTGCTCGATATTCGAAGGTGAGATGCGAAGAAGACTTTGGGCAACGACAATGGAGCTGGAGCTGCAGGCTTCCATTGACAAAGGTACGTACCGAAAACCGGAGAGATTCATACCCTTATTAAATCGTTGCTGACGGCTGTAGGTACACCATCTATCCTCTCTAGCCTCGAGTACGATTGCGCGCCGCCTCGCAACATCATGGACTTCGAGATTTACGTCGAGATGGAGCAGCTTCCAGAATCTCAGCCTACTGCGTTGTTTTCGGATGTAACCTTCCTTTACTGCGCCTCGCAGAGCATCTCACTTCGGGTGAGATTGTGCGCCGTCGCGAACTCTCTTCGGAATAGTGCCACCTTTCAGGATACATTGCAAGATGAACAAAGCGTTCAAGATGCGCTCGCGCGGTTACCAAAGTGGAAAGAGTCCCATACACTACTACAGTGGACTCTCCTCGATCTGCAACTTCGACAGTTCTTGATCATCATGCATACTCAGCGCGCGCTGAATGGCCAGCTTGGAGCCAACCCTGAGTATCGATACTCCCTGTTAACGGCTCTAGAAGCATCGGCTACCTTGTTAGAAAGACACGTCGAACTCATGGACACGGATAGCTTCGTCCTCTGCTGCATCCGATCGGACTACCTCCGCGCAGCACTGCTAATCTGCCATATTGCTTACCACACAAGTCTCACGTCTGGTGAGCTTACCGCAATGCTTCCTATTCTAGTACTGCTGATGCTAACCCGCCCCAGACGTGCTCGTCACCCGCGTCGCGAGAACAGTATTCGAAGAAACAATGGAAAAGGCGTTCCGTCTACTAGAACAGCGTTCTTTACGACCTGGTCGCGGCAACCATCAGTATTGGTATCTCAGCGCTGCTTGCAGCCTCGCTGCCATACAATTTGAACCCGAGCGCGCGCAGGCGCTGGAGAAACAGGCGACTGACCGCGTGTGCAAGTTGCTCTATAAAATGCTCTCTCTGCAAGTTGATGATGGAGAGGTGAATGTGGTGCAGGAGGTAAGTCTCCACACCGCCCATTGGGCTTGCGTATCAAAGCTGACTGTCAATAGGTTGTCATTGGAGATGGCTTTTTATCTGCGCCGACTCTTGCTCAAAGACCGTTCGAAACCGAAACGGAATCTTTCCCACTTGCTAATGACCCATCGGTCGACCAACAGCCGCTTCCCGCATTTGAGATCCTGGATGATGGCGCAGCGTCTGCATGGATGCTGGACGACTTCTGGTTCATGGATGGGCTGCCTTCTTTAGAGTTCAGCTGAAAAGTTCGATCTCCTCCAACAATGGCTAGCTTTTGGCGTCGTGGGACGCGTTTCGATCCTTTTGCACAGCAGCTGGACAAATGCATGCCATGCGACGATCTTCCTCCTGTGATTGTTTTCGGAGATATACGATTATGCGATTCTCAGCCTCTCGGCGTTCATCGCACTACGAAGGCCGCGCAACCTCAAACGTCCGACACGCACTACACGCCTATTACCGAATCTAAATGATCGGAGATTATTTTGAAACGATTAGTTCGATGGCCTGACGGAGAATTGTTCGTCGCGGGACCGCTTAGGGTGTGGCGCAGGCTCCCGGACTCAACTGTGCGGGCTGCTGACAGGGCCTTGCTCGGTGCTGACGCGGGGTCCGATGCTAGTACCACTAACACTTCAGAGCACTGCGTCACTGAAGGATGGTTTCAAGAATGATTATGGCGGAGTTGGGGGGTTGGAGATGGAGAATATAAGCTGTGCGGATACGCCTTGTTCGTATGGTCACTTTTTCAACACCTTTTTCATCGCATCCATTGCACGTTTGATACGTCTTCGTTTCTCTTCGTCACATTCCTTCATTCAGATTCTCAACAGCCAATATGCTCGTACAAACCCTCTTCATCGCTGCTGCGCTCTCGGCGACCGGCCTCGCCATTGACATCGATGAGAACGAGGTTCCATACCAGTGCCGCGATGTCTGCTCCAGCATCGTCACGCTGACCAAGGACTGCGATGTAGCAAACTGTACGTCACTTTCAGCCATTTCACGTCCGGCATCGCTAACGTAATTCTAGACGGCGCAAACGACGACGCCAATGAGCTCGCATGCATCTGCAACGCTGAAAACTCGAAGACGCAGATTCCGCTCTGCGAAGCCTGCGTCACGCAACATGACGATGATGGCCCGGATAACGGTATGTTCTCCCCTTGGCCCATCTTATTTCATATTACACTAGCTTATGCACACACACAGACGTCAACGAACTCGTCCGCAAATGCGGCTTCGACTACGCAACATACGACACGGCCGCGCCTCCACCCGCTTACAACACGGCCATGCCTCCACCCATCTCCACCACCGCACCGGGCTACGGTGCCCCAGCCTCACCGCTCAAGCCGTCAACCTCCGCGCCTGCTGCAGGCTACGGGACCAGTGCTCCTGCAGCTCCCGCCCCCGCCCCGGGCTACGGCGCCACCTCCTCGGTTGCTCCTCCCCCCGCGCCATCGGCTGGCTACGGAACGGGCTCGGCTGCTCCTTCGCCTCCTCCTGCTGTGCCTACGGGTGGCTATGGAAGTGGAAATGGAACGAGTGGAAACGGAACGATGACGACGACGACCTCGGCTGGTGCACCACCTGCGCCGCCGTATGGCGAGCCGAGTGTGTCTGCGTCGCCGAGCGGCCCGCCTGCGGAGCAGACGGGTAACGTGGGCGCTGTCAATGCTGTGGGTGTGGGCATGTTGGGCGTGGGTGTTTTGGGGTGGATGGTCGGGATGATGTAAGAGATTCTTTTGGGATGACTATTATAGAGCAATGGCGGCGGCTTTTCTTTTAGACGGAAATTTGCGTGCATTTGGGATTTAGACGGATATCTGCATCGCAATGGGCGTTTACGGGGCCTCGAGGCTTAGAGGTGTACCGTGGGTTGGGAATACAAGGCTGGAACCTACTGTTACGCTCGCTATATACCTTCAAATGCATACTTTACCAACTTTGTTCATACGAATTGCCTTGTACAAAGGATGTTTGAGTTGATGAACTGATCAACATAAATTAGGGAAGAAACACTCTGCGAAACGAAGTTGGCTACACATCAGCCTCGTCTGCTACAACATCAAATAAAGCTCCATGAGTATTTTGGAGACATCTCAATAGGAAAGCCAAAGTCCGACTCGATCGTTACATATTGTACGAAAGTAGTTAAGTATCTGCGGGACATCGCCACTAACTAGATTAGGCAATATCGGTCCATATCTCGGACATCGATGTTCCACGCCCGAGCCATCGGACATGGTGTATCATCCTCACGGCTAGCATAAGATAACCGCCGGCTCCGAATACCGCTAAGAATGACATGTCTTGGTATTTCGTCAAAAAGGCTTGTCTTTCCTACTCTTAGCAGCGACGAGTGTACAGCCTGCAAGATCTTATGCAGGTTTGCGCGGAGGCATGCACGGATTTGGAAGAACGACACTCAGAATGAGTCATGCCACGCCTGTGTGATCGCATCATGGCACGATATAAGAAGCGGTGGTTGTCTAAATCAATTCATCCCGAACATCATTGATTAAAACATAAACACACCTACTAACGAAAAGACAATGTCCACCCGCACCCCCGATGTCGTCCTAGCCGACCAGTTCGTAATAACAACCCACCCCAAGCCCCCGCCAAATCTCGACCCAGCAAACAACCCGCTCCCTACCGGCCTCAACGTCCTCATCGTCGGCGCCGCCCGCGGCATCGGCGCTGGAATCGCTTCCGCTTACGCCCACGCCGGCGCGGCTACTCTGATCCTCACGACGCGCGCCTCCTCTCTGAACAAACTGGCCGAGGTCGAAGCAACCGTCAAGCAAATCAATCCGACAATCCGAGTCATATGCGCACAGGTCGACATAGCGAGTAATGCCAGCGTCGTGGGATTGCTGGAGAAAGTGCGAAACGAAGTCTCCCGTCTGGACATCCTCATCCTCAACTCAGGCTACTCCGGCCCCGTCATCACCAAAATCACCGAAGGCTCACCCCGCGACTTCCAGGACGTTTTCGACGTGAACGTCCAAGGCACTTACCTCATCGCGCACCATTTCATACCACTGCTCATCGAGAGCGAGGGCGCGAAGACATTTCTAGTCGTGGGCAGTTTCGCGGCGTGCATTGTGCGCGGACATATTGCCAATACAGCATATTGCGTGAGTAAGTTTGCGCAGGTGCGGTTGGTGGAGATGTTGGCGGAGCAGTTTGGAGGGGACGAGGATGGTGGGTTGGTGGTTGTGGGGGTGCATCCCGGCGCGGTGTTGACGGAGATGGCGGATTTGACTACGCCGGATAGTTTTCGGAAATGTGAGTTTGCTTCCGGGCGGCTTCTTGAGCGGTATTGTGACGTTGAGGCTGACTTGAAAACAGTTTTGACGGATGATGTGGGACTTTGCGGCGCGTTCTTGGTGTGGCTTTCGAGGGAGAGGAGGACGTGGTTGAACGGGAGGTTGTTGAGTGCGAAGTGGGATGTTGATGAGTTGGTGGAGAAGAGGGGACGGATTGAGGACGAGGATTTGTTGAAGTTTGGGTATAGAGTTGGTACGCCGTCTGCGTCTTAGAGAATTCGAGTCTGAGAATAAACGAGACTGTCGCTACTCGTCTCCATGATGCATCCGAGGAGCTGGAGAAAACGTTTCGACCTCATTTTTCAGAAAGGAATTGGAGATAATGGAGCAAAATTGAGCCCGACTCCAGATGCTGCGTCAGAGCCAAGAGTAGGCGATGACAGCATCCGCGCCGCGAGCTCTTCTTCGTCCCTTTTCTGCTGCAATGCCTGTTCTTCCCTTCGTGATATCTCTTCCTTGATCATGCCGGCAATTTTTTCGTTCTCCTCACAGTGGTCTAAAGCCGTCTTACCCGAATGTGCTTGCAGGTCCAGATTTGTCCTAGGATCTCGGAGGAAAATATCCACCACTTCCTCGTGTTCTTTACTGACCGCCGCCATCAGTGGTGTCATTCCGCAATGGTTCTGCGAGTTGATTTCTACGTCTGATAGACTTAACAAATAGGCAACTCCTTCGACGAAGTCTTTGTGCGCTGCATGGAAAAGTGGAGTACGACCCATGCAATCTCTCTCGTCCACATCAATATTCGGATAACGACTAAGCAGCTTCAAGATCTCGATACTTCGTCCGCCGAATATGCCACCAAACAATTCCTGGTACACTGAGATTGTCCGGTATGCTCCGTGGTCCAAAAGAAATTTGACCAGATCTATTGCACTGTTAAATGCGCCATTGCAAATTGAGAACCCCAATGCTGACTCGTTGCTCTGACTTAGATCGAAAATTCCACTCTCGACTAGATAAACAATGGTGTCGGTATGGTGGTGTTCAAGAGCGTAATCCAACGGCGAAAAACCCCTTTTGTCCACTAGAACACCGTTATCGCCCTGCACGCGCAGAAGCTCAGAGCAGATTTGAGTTAATCCTTCAGAAGCTGCGTAATGAAGCGGTAGACTTCCAGTGATGGTTCGGATCCACGGAGATGCACCTAGCTTCAACAACTCTTGGACGACCCAAACCCGACGTTTCTGGCAGGCCACATGCAACGCAGTTCTACCCAGTATGTCTTGGCGGTTGATATTATGCATGAAATCAGGAAGCCCGTCAATCCCGTCGGCCTGAAGTAGGGCTTTTACTGGTAGCGAATCACAGTGATCTTCATTATCCAAGACATATAGCAGCGGCGTCCGTCCCAGGCAGTCTTTTGGATCTGACGAAAGCGTCAGATAGCGAATGAAGTATTCGTGCACTCCAAAATCCTTCGGTAGGAATGATGCGTATCCGCGCGTTGCATCTGGCAACAAGTTCCACAGATACAAATCTTTCAGGATTACGCTTGCCTTGGAGTGAAATCTAGCGGAAAGATCGATGACTTCGCCAACTAGGTCTTTGATGGATCTGGTGCAGTTGCAATCCAAAATGGACCAATTACTGTCTTTCCAATAGTGTTCTCCTTGCCGTACGGCGGCTAGGAGTTGACCGGCAAAATTGTCCGTCCCATATTTTCTGCCCATTGCTGAATCCTTCTCTTGTTCGAGTTGGCAACCTGGGCAGTGATCGACCCCGATAGGAGTGCCGAGACGTGTCGATTGCATAACCATTTCCGCAAGAACCGTCGCGACATGTGCGTTTTGGTGCCTCGACGTCAATTCCTCAACACCATGAAGAACAAGCTCGTCAAGTGTAGCACAGAATTTCTCGAATTTGATGAAGTCGGTATCAGAACCGATCAGGTCACATAGCTCCTCATGGTAAATATCGAAAGGTTCCTCCATTGTTACCTTGAGTCTCTGTAGACATTCCAGCGCGCCTATCATAATCGTTCGATAACACAAGAGGAAAGGCCTGGTAGTGTCAGGCTGATTAAGTAAAGTGTTTATAAGTGACACTCACCAGTCTTCGAGGGCAAGACCAAGGACTTTGGGAGGGAGGACGTCTTCAGCAGGCAGTTGAGCAGCAGTCACTTCTGTTCGTCTCGACTTGCGTGGTGCACGTTTGCCTTCCGAGCATGGAAGATCTCTCTCGATGCAGCGCTGGCACTTCTGCTCTGGTCCTCGTTCAACAGGTAGGCACTGAGCAGTCATCAACACCGCACACGACGAGAGTATACGCCGCATACCTTTTGCTTGTCCCTTCGACAGTCATCGCATTTAACCATATCCAGCCGACGTCTCTTCCGTCCAGATTCGTCACTCATTGTTGCGACACATTGCGTCGCGCCCACGTTGGGGTTTGAATTCCAAGTAGGCCAGTCTGTTGCACGGGGATTGAATGGGACAGGATTTGTTGGGTGACCGCTGTAGTTCGAGTGCGATAGTGCGGATGAGACATGCGCAGTTGCTGTGAAGGAACGAGCTGAGGCCGAGCCTAGCGGTGCGGGAAGCAAGGGTTTCGGGTTCATTGTGACGACCGTGAATTACAATAAGAAGACCCAAGAGCGTCGCGTGTTAAAGATATACTCGTCCGGTGGGGCATGGACCACATCAGCGGCGCTCTGAATGCGACGAGTGCGCAGGTGCGCGATAGGCTGTTTATATATCGGTTAGTTGAGGCGCAGCTTTCCACTGCATAAGGGATGCATTTGGGCTGCAGAAGTGCGGAGGAGCGTGATTGGTATGGGATTTGACACCCAATGAAGTTCGTTCCATCTGCTTCAGCTCTTTCTACTGTAGGCCAAGCCATCCGAATCTTCGCGAGCACGTTACAGACATGGAACAAGACGGTTTTTGGTGAGCACTAAATCAGTTCACAACGTTAAGCTCGAAGTTGACTGCATCCGCAACCACACTCTTCCGAAGTAACCTCTTACGCGGGACGGAGTGCCGTTCAGTTGGTGCAAGTGCCGACCATCCGATCAAGCTCCAAACGTCATCCCCTCAAGCTTCGTTTGGCAAAAGCTTTTCCATACTACTCGCGGCCGCGCTCAAAAGGTCAAGTCTTACCGGCTATCAACATACATATAGCTTTAAAGTCCCCCGTCATAATGTTACTCACTCGCACAATCTCACCAAGATGGCCACCCTTCAACTCGCCTCATGGGCCACGAATCTCACCTACGCAACCCTAACACCCAGCGTCCTCAGCGCAGCAAACAAATCCCTCTACAACTGGGCCGGCTGTGCCATCGGCGGTTTTGCGTCGCAACCCGCGCCCCGGATTGCCCTGCATGCTATGTCGAGCTTCTCCGGGCCCTCAACGTCATCTATCTTCGGCGCCAATGGCTCCATAGCAGATGCCTTTGTTGACGCACAGCTCGCCGCGCTGGTTAATGGGATCGCGAGCCATGTCGATGATTACGACGATACGCATCTCGACACAATAATACATCCAGCGGGGCCAGTGGCAAGCGCGCTGTTTCCGATTGCCGAAGCATATGGCCCCGTCAGAGGTGAAGACTTTGTGACAGCGTTCGTGGCGGGGGTCGAAGCGGAGTGTAAACTTGGGCTCTCGGTCTCGCCTGAGCACTACGATGTAGGCTGGCACATCACCTCAACCACCGGCTCCATCGGCGCCGCCGTAGCCGTATCAAAGCTCCTTAGCCTCAACACAACCCTCATGCAACAAGCCATCGGCATAGCCGCCACGCAAGTCGTCGGCATGCAGGAGTTCTTCGGCTCCGATACGAAGAGCTTCCACATAGGACGCGCGGCGCAAGGCGGCATGATGGCCGCCTTGCTCGCGCGCGGTGGGTATACGAGTTCACTGCAAGGCCTCGAGGCCAAGTATGGATGGTTACATGTGGTCAGCACGCGAGAGAATGCCACTGCGTATTTCGATCAGTTGGGAAAGGAGTGGGAAATTGAGAAGAATACGTTTAAGCCGTTTGCATGTGGGATCGTTATGCATCCGACGATTGATGGGGCGATTCAGTTGCGCGATGAGATGGTTAAGAAGGGACTATCGGGAGACGACATCGAGAGTGTTGAGTTACGCGTCAACCCAGAGGTTCTGGTCCTCACCGGGAAAACGAATCCACAGACGGGGCTCGAGGGGAAATTCTCCATCTTCCACGCTACCGCCATCGGGCTTCTCTACGGCGAAGCATCACCGTCGCAATTCACCAATGAGGTGGTAAAGAACAGCACTGTCGTCGACCTGCGTAAGAAGGTCAATGTGACGGAGGACGAATCCGTGTCTAGGGCTGCTGCATTTGTGATTGTAGCTTTTGCTAATGGCACAACGCTGGAGAAACACATCGACCATGCGAAGGGGAGTCTAGAGAACCCGCTAACAGATGCAGAGTTGGAGAACAAGTTCGTGGAGCAGGTGGCGCTGGCGATTGGAGAGGGGAGGGCCACGAGAGCGTTTGAGGCGTTTTCCGGGATCGCAGGTATGGCGGATGTAGCGGGCATTAGTGGTATATTTTGAATTGCGAATGGACATTGAAGAGTTGTACCTCTACGCGGCACAGTCCTAGGTGATGAGACTGACGCGGAATTGAACTGGTCTGCACTAAACGACTCTATAAACAAAGTCTCCTTCCATCTGAATATATCTACGGGTATGCACTGCCGTGACCCTAAGATCATTTTCGACCTTATGTAGTACAATGCCAATCACTGATAGATCTGCCCCTGCACACTTTAAGCTTCAGCACTCGCTGATTGGCGATCTGGTTCAAACACGGGAACATGCTTTTCTTGAACACACAGTCGGATTTGCTACGATCGCATTTCAGTGCTAGAGTTGTTGCCTTGGAAAGGCTGTGCACTAGTGGAGTCTCGTATACCCTACGGTGAAGTTGAGACATTCATTCTAGTTGATCACGAATACCAACACAAATATTGAACCGAGATTTTCGTGATTCTGATCCAATTTCATCGTTCGTTACGAAGTGCAGGGAAAATACTTGCACATGTGTGCGTAAGAGACTTGCTCCACCAAATAAACAGTTCTCTTCTCGCAACAAGTCTGCAGCCAAATCACGTAGCCAGAAGAACTCCATGTATGAATATGGTAATCTGTTTCAACAAGCGGCAGCTTGCCTAAAGTAAGCGGGTCTACTGCCTTCTCAACTTGCGCACTGGGGCCTAAATTCGGGCTTACATTCCGACCAGCCGCAGTCATCTCCGGATTACTTAGCCTCAGAACTTCATTAGGGAAGTCCGCCCCAACGGATCATTCTTTTTTCCGTTAGGCGTCCAACTAGTCATCAAGTTTCTTAGTAGAGCGGATGTCTTGCGCTATCAAATCAAGTACTAAACTGTCCGGAATTGTGGCGTTGTAGTGTAGTACAAAGTGATCATTGGCGGCCCCCAATCAAGTAAGATCGCGCCGAGGTGCTCCAGTTCGCAAGGAAGCTGTGAAATACCGCATTAAATACATCGACCCTGTCATGCAGAGGTGAATAAAAAGTGAACCACACTCTCCTACATTTCCTATCGGCATAAACTCCTGAGTAGGTCGAATGCAGTCCAAGAACTGATCCCAGTGAATACTTCGAGAAGCGCAATAGCCCCTTGACCTCAATCCTTGTAAAGCCCTTCGTGGAGAACGCCTATGATGCTAATAGATATGCACCTACTTCGTATAGACTACGTGGGCTACTGTGTTTGCTATGACTATTTTAGTCAACCTGCAGATCTTCAACAAATATGCCCTGGCGGAAAGTGAGAATGTCTCTTACAGGACCGGATGACTGGGGCGGATCAAGGCAAAGAGGCTTGCTTTACCGCGGCTACTGGAGCTTACTTGTCTGATGGGAAGAAGGTACGGAAGGAGGTAGCTGGCCTGAATTGTGGAAAGAAGGTATAAAAGAGCCTACCGGATTAACCAAAAAACCTCATTCATCATCCAACTCTATCCTTCTAGCTTTACCAATCCAAACCAACACAAGACTACCATCCCTTCTGTCTGATTTACTACCCCTTCACCCAACGAAGCCCAAGAAAACAGTTCACCATGCAACTCAGGGCAATCCTCCTACAGTCCACCTTCGCGTCGGTTCTCACACGAGTATCAGCGGAATGCCTGCTAAGCAACAAAGCCGGCGACGAATACGGCACAATCGAAACAAACGAGAGTCTCTGCAAGACACAGGGCGAAGGCGACTGGACCTTCGCCATGGAAGTCAGTCAAACCGGCTTCCCGGTATTCGACGGCGGCAACGCTTTTGCAGGGATGGTCGGCAACTTCGGGTTCGCCATCTACGACCACACGTGCGCACTGAAAGGCAGCTACGACCCAGGAGAAGAAGGGAACGACTGTGGTACTCCATATGTCATTAAGGAAAACTTCTTGGATTGGGTCGTCGATGTCACGAGCATAATGGCGGATGTTGGAGGTTCCGATTTTGTGTTCTACTATGGGAATGGGAAATACTCGACTGGTAACAACCATTGCGGTTGTTCGAACGAGCCTGATGGTCTGCAGGGTTACACTTTCTGCAAATGCGCATTCCCGGTCAATGGCCGCCCTTCGAGCAAGAAGCGTGAGATTGAGTTCAAGGCTTGATTGGAGTGGGCGGGGAAATGTTTGTGATTTGAGAAGTCGAGGAACACCTGGTTGCATCTGGTTACAAGGAGTGATTGTCTTGTTCGTATGAGTACATCTGCGGAAGTGCAGGGCGCGCAAAGTCTATCTTTACTGCTTTTACATTGTCTCTGAATTCGTTTAGGAGCAATTGTTCTTTCATCCAAGCCCTTATTATCGCGAATGTGCGTGCACCAACGCGAAGCAATAAAGGCCTCGACAAAGAGTTGAGCCTTAGGATTTGGTTTAAAACGAACAAGTGCTGCTGCCACATCCACGACTTAGAATCGGTAAAGGAGGTCGGGAAGCCAGTGAAGTGGAAAAGTGAACAAATATAACCGGCGTACCACTCTTGCACATATATGACATGAAGACGAATGCGTGGCATCAACGTATGTGCTTAACTAAGGGGTGATCTGATCTTTTGCAAATAGAATTATGAAGTCGAAGTCTGAAATTCTTAGCCACGCAAGCTCAAGCCAGCCAGAGCAAGTTTTGTCCGCCGCATCACCAGTATCGACCCCGACGCATCTAACAATCAGCAACCTTAAGTCTTACAGATGAAGGAGAACAGCAGATTGTACTCGTATTGTATCCTTGCCCTTCACTTGAAGCTGACATCGATGTCCATATTAGAGGACCATCTTCCAGCCACCACAGCATCTCCATCATTCGCTTAAGCGGTCGTCAAAAGCCTTACTCAGACCCAAAACAACTGTCAACCCGAACAAGCAATCCGTATACTGACTCCCTCAAAAGCATATCGCACTGTTACAGCTCACTAAATCCAAATAAAAGCTATGGGGTATCTCATTTTCTCGCACCTGACATCGTTCTCAACTGACGCCTTTCAAGACAAACTTTGGCAGTCTACGCGAATCAAAAGTACCTAAAGAACAACGGAGACGGCTGGATCGTCGACACGCGCACAAACCGTCGCATCGCCAAAGTTCCGAAGAAGTCCCCCCAACTTACCAACAACACTGCGCATAGTGGGTCGCGAAGTCAGAACCAAGGTGGTGGCTTCCATCGTTCAAAAAAGCGCGGCTCTTAAAGCAATACCCAAGGTAATAATAACAGTTCCGCCGAAGCGAGGACTTACGTGATACGGGAGCTAAAGGCATTATCCACGGCCATTGTACTATAGAACTAATGTAGGCTAACGACCAACGGGCCTTTCACATAGATGTACCAGATCGCTTTAGTCGGTGCCGTTGTCAACGGAGAGGGGCTCGCAGAGTAGTTCACAAGGGAGTAGGCGTAGGTGAAAGGACCATATTCAAGGTGAGCAAAGTTAAAGAGGTGATGTATGAAGGGAAAGTTCACTGGGTGTAGATAGCTTATCTAATGTTCTCGTCAGCTTCACGGTGGACTGTGGCACCCACAATGACTCGTGCGTAATGTTACGCTGTATCATCGGTAACAGAACATGTGCAATCGCACAGTGCGATACAAACTTTTGATACGTATTGTATGTTGAAGATTCCCATGTGCAGAAGCTTCCATGAAAACCCTTCATCAACGTTACTATACTCCAGTGACTCCTTATGCGCAAAACGGGACAGTGGCGGTAAAGACAACGCAGTTCACAGATTTCTTCGCATAACCGCTTGGTTTCGTCACGAGCCAACTTGACGTCATTAGCATTTGAGCAATTTAAAATCAAATGCACAAGGACTAATGCACGGAGAAAGATCTTATTCAATAATCGATGAAAGCAGTAAAATACACTCGAACAGGTGAGAAACACGCACGATGCAATACGAACAAGGACACCGAATACATAGGGAGAAAGGCGCGTTGGGGGAGTCGGATGCCACGTCACAATGGCATGATGTTCGGGTTAGGACCGATGGGTATGACACCATTCCCATTGGTCACGGATGAGTACCCACCCTTGATCTAGGAACGGGTTAGATACAAGGATGCTGTGTGATATGGAACAACTTACACAGTCAAAGCGGGTGGTATCTCCAAAAACGCCACCACCGGTCTCCGGGCCATCACTCCAATATAGTCGTCGCAGCCAAGTGTGAAGACGTGGATAGTCAATCCGAATCATCTTTAGGTTGCACTTGAACATGGAATAATAAACGACGTCAAAGCGAACGAGAGTTGTGTAGAGGCGAATGTCGGCCTCGGTGATGTGGGGGCCAAAGAGATATGGATGGTGTCCGTGCTGAGAGAGGTGATATTCCAGCCGGTCCAGAGCCTGGAAAAGCCGGGTTACGTGCTCATTGTAAGAGGCCTGCGAGCGGGCGAATCCGGCCTTGTACACGCCGTTGTTGACTGCGTCGTACACCCAAGCGTTAAGCGTGTCAATTTCAGTCCGTAGGTGCTGGGGGATGTAGGCGGTCACTCCCTTGTTTGCCTCGCGTCTTTCGTCGGGAAGGTATCGGTCGAAGCCTTCGAGCAACATACGGATGATTTCACTGCTCTCGTTGCTGACAATGGTGGCCGTTTTCTTGTCCCAAAGCAGCGGAACGGTGACTCGTCCAGCGTACTGCGGGTCTGCCTTGAGATACAATTCCTTGATCCATCTCACGCCGTAGATGGGGTCACGCGAGGGCCCGGTGCGACCGGAAAAATACCAACCGTGTGTTGGATCCTTTGCGTCTACCTCGACCAACTGCACAATGCCCTCCAAGCCTTTCAGCCCGTGTACGATGATGGTGCGATGGGCCCATGGGCAGCAATAATTGACGTAGAGGACATAACGGTCCTGCTCGGCGGGGAAGCGCTCCGAGGGGATGAAGTTGCGAAATATGGAAGGCATTCGGCTATAACAGGGATTTGGAGCAATGTCGCTAGGCGGAGGGATGATCTGCGCGTAGGAATCAGCAAGCAAGCGCACACAAGTGAGTTGCGTGCTACGGCGCTCAGAGGCTCACCTTGAGTGCGGTCATGGTCAATGGTATAAGAGCTCGCGGCCGTGCCGCAGAGACATCACCGAGCATATCCAGCGCACAGCGGGGTGCTCATGGTACCTCCGCGCGCAATTCTGCGTGATTACAAAACAGCAAAAACTGGACCAGGATGATTAGTAGTCGCCGCCCGTGACCCTAGAGAAGCGTATCGACAGCTTGCTCACCTCCAGCGACCCGCTTGACGCAGAAGAAGCATTACGGATGGCATCGCAGGATAGCTGCAGGCCGAAGGTAGCCAAATGCAGGCTTGACGTCGAGGACAAGTGCAGTCACAGAATGAGGTCGGGCAATGGTGCGTGACTGACATCATGTTTCGCCGAGGTTCGCTTACCGCGGGCGCTAGCTCTTTACAGCAGTCCGGACCCTGGCCCCATCACCTCCACCTCCCGTCACCTGCTGGATGCCCTTTGCCCTCATAAGGGATTAGAGCGAGCGAGGTACGCAAGTGGCGTGTCTGGAATGTCTCTAACCTGTGACCCTTTAGAGAATGCAGAAAATGCGCCTCCGAGTCTGTTTCGTTGTAAATGTACAGCCCGTCTTGGTCCCCAGCCGTACATGCCACCATCATGGTGGAGCATCCCGTGCGATCTTCCATGCCTAATCGCTCTCTATATCCCTAGTGTGCACTTGGTGATGCTCACCTCTATTTCCTACCCCAGCTCGGCATTTTTCGGAACTTACTTTCTTGTGTAACAGTCGGTAAGAGACGGCTGCGTCTAGGCGGACATTATCTTATCTCCGGGTCGATGAACGCTGGGACGCGTCCTGTGCTGTGGTGGTCGCATGGCGAACAAATCGATTGATAATGAGTAGAAACGGTAGCCACTTGAGGCTTGCCAGCTTATTACAGCACTCTGATAGCCCACATCCAGATGGTCGAGATGACTGCCTACGCGCTTCAACGTCTCACCCTACCCCCGCCATTGGACACCAGTATGTAATACCATGAATGTCCTCGAGGATGGTGATTCTACAACGGTGACGCTTCTTGGGAAGATTCTAGCTTATGTTGCTGCAAATCGGAAGGCTACATCGTTCTTACACCATCTGTACGGTGTGGCGACCAAGCTGACCTTTGTACGATGACTTCGTAAGTAAGTTGAGATAAGTTCTTCCAGATTGGACGTTGGATGCATGGAACGCATGGCTGGTAGAATGGATCGCAAAATAAACAGATCGAACCGCTAAAGGCGCAGACGATGCTGCGTGCCAAAAACCAAAACTCCTATGGGTGTTTCCTCGCAACACTCACACCTTCTCCTTCGCAAGGCTTTAGATATCAGAAACGAGAAGCTCGGTATCGTCCCTTCCCTAGCTCCCTCCGGACAAGATCTATACTCCCGTTTATGCAACCACCCTCTTTCACCTCGCCCCAGGACCTCCACCGAAGCTATACCCCTGCCCGCCAAAACCACTCCCACTCTGATCATGCTGCAGTCCAGTCGGGCCCGCATCTTTCCGATACTCCTCATACCCCCCAGGGCTCATCGCACTATGCCCGTCATCATACGCCCCATACCCCGACTGCCTCCTCATATCCTCGCCCCAGCTAAGCGGCCTACCCGGATGTCTCCCCTCATCCGTCTCCGTCGAGTGCAGCAATGCATATTCGTCTTCCTGCTGATTTCCGCCGTGTTCGGTGCGGCGATCATCGTCGTTCGAGTCATGTGAGTCGCGGTGTGGGGGCTCGATTTCGGTGGACCAGGCGTTGTCTTTTCCCATGTCGCCGGTAGAGTGGAAGGGGTTCTTCTTTTGGGAGGCGTAGACGAGCTCGCCGCTTTTGAGGAAGGTGCGAAGGTAGTAACCGGAGATTGCAGCGGTGATAGCGAAGAAGATGCTGAGGGGATGCCCGTTAGTGAGGTTCTTGGAGGGGGGCGGGCGAATAATTCAACAGGGATGAGTCGTACAATATCATAGCACCGAAGCCTACGGTTACCCGGCTGAGCTTGCACTTGTCTGCAGGTCCGTGGATGAAGACGTCGCAGTTGCGGGGCTTCTTTTCCTTGTCTGCGCCTTCTATGATGCCGGCGGCGTTCCATCTTGCTACCGATATTAAAGCCGAGAGCCAAAGTACTATTGCCATATCATGTCAGCAGCCACACCTCATGTATGTGGGATCGCATGAACGGTAAAAACGTACTTGTAAAGACTCCATCGACGGCAGCGAAAGCATAAACATTCGCGAATCGCTCGGCTCGCGTCCACATGGGAACCATGACAAGGTAGATAATGGCGGGGCCGGTAAGAAAGCACTACAATCGCACTGTCAGCATTGACATTGCCTCGAGCCCAATTTCCGAGCTCCATCCAGCAAGTATACCTACCAAAGCAAAATAGAACTTTGTCGCAGCCCCGGTATCTCCATCTTTAGTCATGACCGCCAGCGTTATACATCCAGCTACAAAGGTAAGTAGCACCTGAAAGATGTGCGCCGTGGCCTTGCATCGTTGAACGTAGGAGACGTTGACCCGCATCGTGGGGTGTTGTGGGGTATTGCGTGCCCTCGCTGGGCTACCGTGTGGCCTGTCGCTCGAAGAACAGTTCTAAGGAAGGATTCGGCTCGAGGAGGTTGTGGTGTCTCGTAGGTGTAAACACAGCTTCAGCTGGGCAACAAGTTGCGCAACAACAATGACCCGCTTACACGCGGAGAGAAAAGCGATCTACGTGCGTCAGAAGATGTCAGGACGTTTCCCTCCAATTCACAGGTAGAACTCACGGATACACGCACAGCAGGCTTCAGGTATCAAAGGAGCGTGAGGGGGGGCGCAGTCGACGGTATGGACAAACGAGCGACAACGAACATGTTGAAAGGACGGCCGTCAGCCCCATAAGCCGTAGCCGTGGCACAGGTCCCCAAGCACAGATCTCAAACTAAAGGGACCCATCGCGGCCGGCCAAGGCTGAGGCGTCGCGCGCTTTTGCTGGTTCCGCGCGTTCAGGGGGCTATTTCGGGTAAGCGAGGACGCATGGATTGCCCTCTTAGGGTTCGGATACGGCACCTTGACTTTGGGCACTTTGATGGCGAGGCGATTTTCCTCGCATTTGTTGTGTTCTGCTTTCGTCCGTGACATGGGCGACTTCGTTTCTGGAGGCGTGTTGGCATTGGGCATGGCGGTTGTTGTAGATGCTCAGCCTCGTGGCTGCGGTCACGAGGCAGACGAGCTGGGAATTGGGTGCCTGATGGTCTGATTGCTCTGACGTCTGCTTGGCGGTATAATACTAGGAGAGAGCAGCCGTGATGGTCGCCGGAGGATGGGAGGTGCAGAAGGGTCATCTTCTTTTTAGCACGCATTCCTCCTGTCTGTGGTCGTAATGACGGCATCCGAACCAAAACACGGCAGATTCAACTTGCCGAAGCAGACAGCTCGACTCGCAGCAACTGCCGACAACCCAAATGTAGTACCCCCTCAAGCAGCTCCGAGAAAGGCACCTTGACAGCTCCTTCATAACCATCCACTGCCACCACTACCCTATCACAGTAAACCATGGGCGCAATCTGTAGCCAGTGAGTTACTCAGCATGCCGGTGGCTGACTTTGCCCATGCCGGCTAAGTTGGCTATACTAGTACTTCTTGATCGAGTAATTTTTCTTTTGTATTCGGCCAGTCGCTGTCCTTGTCGGCTAACTTGGCCATATCAGTACTTTTTGATCGTGTAATCTCTCCTCCGTATTCGGCTAGTCGTTGATCTGAACGGGAGACGGCCAGCATTACTCACGCAGCACAGCAGTAGACTGCGGCCATGTAATAGAGATGTAGAGAATGGGCGAGGTATAAAGCAACGTTGATGGGTCCTTTTCAGAGAGCTCAACAAAGGCGAGAGTGAACTCGAAGCACTGGGTGTACTATTTACAGAAATATATCAATTTCAAACTCAAACTCTCCACTATCTACCGCGTCGACACTCTGACCATCCAGCAAATATGGCCACCCCAGACCACTATGACACCATCGCCATCGGCTCCGGTGAAGCTGCTAAGTTTATCACCTGGACCCGGTCCTCGCTCGGCCACAAAACCGCCATAATCGAGCACAAATGGTATGGCGGCTCCTGCCCCAACATCGCATGCATGCCTACCAAGGACATACTCTTCGCCGCCGAAGTTTTCCACGAAACGAAAAAGTATGCTGCGTCCGGGCTGCTGAAGACAAGTGGTAGCATCGATGTCGATATGAATGTTGTGAGGGAGCGTAAGAGAGAGATGGTGAAGGGGATGACTGTACTGCATGAAGGCATCTTCGAGCACTTTGGGACGGAGGTGGTAAACGGTTATGGGAGGCTGCTGGGGGAAAAGAGGGTGGAAGTAGAGCTCAAAGACGGCGGTAAGAGGGTCATGACTGCTGATAACATCATCATTTGCACCGGCTCGCGGGCGAAGGTCGATGACACGCCTGGACTGAAAGATGCAAACCCGCTGACGCATATTGAGCTTTTGGAACTGGATGAAGTACCAAAGCATCTCGTCATCCTAGGCGGAGGATACAGCGGTATCGAGTTCGCGCAGGCGTATCGACGGTTCGGCGCTGAAGTCACGGTCATCGAGCGCAACGCACGTATTCTCCCCAAAGAAGACGAGGATGTTTCCACCGCACTGGTCGACATCCTCAAAGCTGAGGGGATAAAGTTCTACACGTCGACATTCATCGAGAAAGTCACCGGTACATCGGGCCACTCGGTCAATCTCACGGGGAAGAGGGATTCTTCTCCATTGCTCGTGAGCGGAAGCCATTTACTCGTTGCAGGCGGGCGCGTCCCAAATACGCAAGATGTGGGCCTAGAAGGTGTCGGAGTCGAGCTATCACCGACTGGTCATGTCAAGGTCAACGAGTACCTCCAAACAAGCGTTCCAGGCACCTTCGCCGTAGGAGACTGCGCCGGCTCCCCTTACTTCACACACATAGGCGTCGACGACTTCCGCATCGTCTGCGGCTTTCTCTCCTCGGCCACCCCTACCCGCTCCTCCAAATCCCGTCAAGTCCCGTACACACTCTACACCTCTCCCGAACTCGCACATGTCGGGCTGAGCGAAGACGACGCCATGAAAAAGGGCGTCGCTTATCGCCTTGCTACGCTCCCTATGGCAGAGTTCCTCCGCACACGGACGATGGATGCCACGCAGGGTTTTGCGAAGGCACTTATCAGCGCGACGGATGATACGATTCTAGGGTTCACGGCGTTGGGACCGCGGGCGGGAGAGTTGTTACCCGTAGTGCAGTTGGCAATGGTGCATGGGCTGCCTTATACCAGTTTGAGTGGGCTGATTATTACGCATCCGACGATGAGTGAGGGGCTGGGGTCGCTATTTGAGTCGGTAGCTGCGAGGGGTTAGGGCAGGAGGTGCGAGTATGATGGAAGGGGAGTCAATGCATCTGAGCCAGGTGTTAAAACAATGAGTAGAGGAATAGACAGACTCTCCGGCTGGTTATTGGACTTCATAATATTGCAAGCTGTAGTTCCATACCAACCGCGTGTGCTTCTTTGGCGCCGCTGATTTTGGGCCTAAGACCTCTGGACGACGCACAGGGTTCAGTACCATTATTATAGTGTTGAACTTCGTGAATAGTGCTGCAGCTAGGTTTTTTGTTTGAGTAGAGATAAGGTTCTTGAAGGTATAAGCAGCAGATTACATTGCAGTCCCCCTTTGCATGTGGAAATGTATCCAGTGTGCAAAGTTCACGTTGGAGTAACTGCATGTTGACAACTAACTTGCAGGTACGATTTGCATGTAAAACAAAGCCAAAATGCAGTAATGAATAAGAGATAACGCGTCGACAGCCCGATGGATCGGCTATGCGAGCTGCGACTTTCACCTCAACCATAGAACAGGTTGCTCTTCGTAACGATTGTTCACCTCGAAAGCGCGACCAGTGCACAATCTTTAGCGCGTCAGGAACCCATCAGCGAAGGTAAAGTCAAAAGCGTGGAAGATGATTGCCGTTATTGTATAGCTTCAACATGGGCAAATTTCTATTTGATCTTGTTACACATCATCTAAGCAACATGTCTATATCAGGACAGCTAACCCGGAAGAAGTCACCAAAAATGCCATTGGCAGGACACCAGTAGATGTACCCCTTGATCCAACAGCCACATGATGGAACTACGTGCCTATTACAGCACTTGTCTTTCCACGGAGAATTCTTTCCTCGTGCCCCGCAATGTTGGACATAAAAACCCAGGGCATTACTCTGAACGCTCGGCACGCCTCAACTCCAGAACCGAACCTCAACACTCGAACACGGCACGCACCAACTTGCTTACGAGATGTATATGCTGGTCTTCATCCTCGCAATCCTTTCTGGTTTCCAACTAGCTGCATCCTGCTGGCCTCCGTACCTGGACTTTGAACTAGGGCGCAACCGAACACTGCTCGACGAAGTCATTAAGCAGCAAGATGCCAACCCCGCGATGGGCTGGGCACATATCCTCGGGGACCCCTCCCCCGTAACAACGTGGCCTCCTGATCCTGATGGTATCGTTCGGATTAAGTACTGTTTCAGGAATCAACGCACCAAAGCAGAATTACCATGGATAAAGGCAGGCTGGGAACTTTGGCTCGACAGGCTCGGACCTGCTGGTATCTACCATGGTCACAGATTCGGTACACCTGTAGAGTACCAATTTGTCCAAGGGATCCAAGAATGGTGCAGAGAGCGCAATGGTAATTGGAATGCCCTCGTACCCGCGGATACACTTGAGATATATGCCGAGGGTTCTATTGACGAGGCCGAAGCGGTCATCGGATATAGGCCCGCTCGTTAGTCAGTACCAACAGCCCGCACCCAGGCTTCCTTGTTTGCTGACTATACTCCTAGTGACTCCCGCCCGGGCCGCCATGTGCTTCACTTTGGCGACAAGGGCATTCTTCCTGGCTCAGTTCAGGACGCGGTAACCGAACGGGTCAGGCTTATTGCACACGAGTGGGGCCACGTGTTTGGGCTCTGGTAAGCAAACTCCACAGAGACTCTGGCTTTATTGAGAAACTGACCTGCTTAGGCACGAGCACCAGCGTCTTGATAGTACGAGTTCTTGAAATGTGATGCAGGACATTCTGATCGTTATTAGGAGATCGCTACGTGTACTTTAATTGTATGAATCTCGAAAAGTACAACGAAGTTAAAGTTAGAGCCGGGGCTGAAGGCTACTCGATGGAAACGGTTTGCAATGATCCTTTCCTGGGTATAAGATATGGGTTTCCGGCGCCTCAATACTCGACTCATATTTCCTGGGATCCGACTGCCGATCCCCAGCAGCGGTTACCTTGGATGAAAACGATTTCTGAGACTTATGGGTAAGTGGAAGAGGTACACATAGTAGTCTATAATTGTTCACTAACCTTGATCCAGTAAGCTGCTTCTTGTGCTCAACCTCCATCGCTGTTTCGAAGCGTCTCAAAACACTGTTCGTATCGCTAAATATATCAGACCTCCACTCCATCATGCAGTATGATTGCGAGACCGGTGCCGGTGCCGGTCCGATGATAACAAGTGTCACTGGTTGCGTTTTGTCTAGATGGTAGGTTCTTTCAACACCTTCTATCTTAGGTATATTCTAACGCGTCTACAAAGGTTGCATCCACAGGAGGGGGTACCGGCGAGTCCGCCTAATGACAGAAATGCAGTCTTGCAGGGGACCAATGATCACCCTTCCTTTCTCGATCTTAAGGCTATCCGGGAGCTTTACCCGTGGGAAGGATCGTAGAATGTATGACTGCGTTGACGCGGAAGTGTTACAGGCACCCGTTCACGTCGTGTGGTAGGGTATCCTGCAAGATATCTAAACCCGCTCAACGACGATACAGGGAGCTTTGGTGCGCATCTAGAGGGCAGGTCACACATTGCCAGTCTTTCAAGAAATGAATGCTTTTTGTACAATACGGGACGTCATATACTTCAACGAAGCTTTTTACCGACTCGCAGGCCAACAAAGCTGACTTTTTCCCTCGATGTAGTTGTACTTGGTGAAAACATGGAGAAACCGGTGGTTGCTCGTAGAACATATCCAAGAGTGGACTTGTACATGATCAAGACTTGTTATCTTAGTCACAGATGTCCACAACTCAGATTTGGGATTGCTTTAGGTGGCGGGCAATGGACGTCTGTCCGAGAGTAGTGACATGCGGGGGAGTCGGAACAGCATCAGAACGCAGCCGAGGATGGAAGCGCATGGAGCCAGCACGGACCATGTCGAGAAACTTCCTGGCGCATTTTCTTTTAGGAGATGCGAACTCCAACCTGCACGCATACCTCATTGCATCTCTCCCACGCATCCCCATCTCTTCCGTCTCTTCAGTCCATTGCATTCAGTGGAGTTCGGTTCTCACACACATTCCCTCCCTCACAATGCAGCGCGCTTTCGCATCCCGGGCGCGGTCGTCGGTCCTCAACCAGAGCTCCAAGCTCCGGGCGACGAGCTTCAACCTGCAGCAGCAGCGCTTTTCCCACAAGGTACGCCCACTGACATTGTGCATTCATCGCACGCATATATGGACTCAGCTGACCATCCGCACAGGAGCTCAAGTTCGGCGTAGAAGGCCGCGCAGCTCTGCTCACCGGCGTCGAGACACTCGCCAGGGCCGTCGCCACAACCCTCGGTCCCAAGGGCCGCAATGTCCTCATCGAGTCGAGCTACGGCTCGCCCAAGATTACAAAGGGTCCGTATCCTCTCCGTCATCTCATCTGACATCGGCTCACAATCCCAGATGGTGTAACCGTCGCAAGAGCCATCACGCTCAAGGACAAGTTCGAGAACCTGGGTGCCCGCCTGCTCCAGGATGTTGCCTCCAAGACCAACGAGGTCGCTGGTGACGGAACCACCACTGCCACGGTCCTCGCTCACGCCATCTTCTCCGAGACGGTCAAGAACGTCGCCGCCGGCTGCAACCCCATGGACTTGAGGCGAGGAACTCAAGCTGCTGTCGAGGCTGTCGTCGAGTACCTGCGCGAAAACAAGAAGGACGTCACCACAAGCGAGGAGATCTCCCAGGTCGCCACCATCTCCGCCAACGGCGACACCCATATTGGCAAGCTCCTCTCCAACGCCATGGAGAAGGTTGGAAAGGAAGGTGTCATCACGGTCAAGGAGGGAAAGACCACCGAGGATGAGCTCGAGGTCACTGAGGGCATGAAGTTTGACCGCGGTTACATCTCGCCTTATTTTATCACCGACGCCAAGGCCCAGAAGGTCGAGTTCGAGAAGCCCCTAATCCTCCTGTCCGAGCGCAAGATCTCGGCCGTGCAGGACATCGTGCCCGCCCTTGAGGCCTCGCAAACGCTCCGCCGACCCCTCATCATCATCGCTGAGGACATCGACGGCGAGGCGCTTGCCGTGTGCATTCTCAACAAGCTCCGTGGCCAGCTTCAGGTCGCTGCCGTCAAAGCACCCGGTTTCGGTGACAACAGGAAGTCGGTCTTGGGCGATCTGGCCGTCCTGACCAACGCTACCGTCTTCAGCGATGACCTCGACATCAAGCTCGAGAAGTGCACCCCGGAGATGCTCGGCTCCACCGGCTCCATCACCATCACCAAGGAGGACACTGTTATCCTCAACGGCGAGGGCAGCAAGGACGCCGTCGCCCAGCGCTGCGAGCAGATCCGCGGCGTCATGAGCGACCCCACGACTTCTGAGTACGAGAAGGAGAAGCTCCAGGAGCGTCTCGCTAAGCTCTCTGGTGGTGTTGCCGTCATCAAGGTCGGTGGTTCCTCCGAGGTCGAGGTTGGCGAGAAGAAGGATCGCATCGTCGACGCTCTCAACGCCACCCGCGCTGCGGTTGAGGAGGGCATCCTCCCCGGTGGCGGTACTGGTCTCCTCAAGGCCGCCGTCAACGCACTGGAGAAGGTCAAGCCTGCCAACTTTGACCAACAGCTCGGTGTCACGATTGTCAAGAACGCCATCACCCGTCCGGCCCGAAAGATCGTTGAGAACGCCGGCGGCGAGGGATCCGTTATCGTTGGAAAGCTCATGGACGAGTATGGCAGCGACTTCAACAAGGGCTTCAACAGCGCCACCGGCGAATATGTCGACATGATCAAGGCCGGTATTCTCGACCCCTTCAAAGTCGTCCGCACTGCCCTTACCGACGCCAGCGGCGTTGCGTCCCTTCTCGGTACGACCGAGGTAGCGATAGTAGAGGCGCCTGAAGAGAAGGGCCCTGCACCGCCAATGGGCGGCGGCGGCGGCATGGGTGGAATGGGTGGAATGGGAGGCATGGGCTTTTAAGCGATGACGCTGAACGGCCGCCCGACTGATCTTCTAATACCCCCGTTCCACTATACCGCTTTTAGTCCTCGAGCCTCACCCCGCGCTGGTCTGTACTCCACTCCTCTTCTCTCTTGTCTTCTTATCACGTTATAAAAGCGTAGCATTTGCTGGGATGTACTTCGGTTTTTGTACAACATCATGTCTTATGTAGAACAGACGCCTTGGAGAGCGATTGTAAAAGTTGGGGGAATGTAAGATGTCACAATCATGTAACACGACCACGTGCAATGCGCATGTCAACGATACTTCGACAACAGTAAAGGTGTTATGTGAATGAACGCATGAGGGTAGGTTGCGGCATCGAATGATGAATAAGCACAGCTGCGTTGCTGTGGCGGCCGGTTGACCCCCACCAGGACCAGGACCGCCTTCAAAATCTGCCCCGCTACTCTTGTGCTTAGCCTCACCACATCCACACCACCGCTCTGCACCTCCGACTTCAGCCCGTGCTCGAACATTGCTCCACAGACACCACTTCCAATTGACGTAAGACACATCTTCGCTGCCTTGCAGGCAGCCGCCTATCTGCGATGCTACTTGTTTAGCTAGCCATGCCGCTGACGACGCTGACTAGTCAACAGCACGACTGATAAAGCGCTGCCTGCTCTCCACCTTGCCGACACTTGTTTCGACACACATACGACACACATACGACACCATGGTAAGTGCGACGAGGTGATGTACTGCTTCGCTGGAGCTATACTGACTTGCTGCGCGTAGGCTCAATCCGGGTACGTACCGCCGACAACAACAGCCCCGCGACAAGCACGCCTCATTCCCACCAGTTGCCCGCCAACCGCCCACTCCCTCTTCACGCACCGCAACCACCCATCCCGCCCGCCTCTCAGCCCCATATACCCTATCACACGCACTAACCTTCCGCAGCGTCTCCGTTACCCCCGAGTGCATCACTGCCTTCAACGACCTCAAGCTAGGCAAGTCGCTCAAATACATCATCTACAAGATCAGCGACGACTGGAAGGAGATTGTCGTCGAGGAGACGAGCACTGAGCGCGACTGGGCCGGTTTCCGCGAAAAGCTGCTTAATGCCAAGAGCAAGGACCGCAAGGGCAAGGAGGGCATCGGCGGCCGCTATGCCGTCTTTGATGTCGAGTATGAGCTTGAGAGTGGTGAGGGGACGCGGAGCAAGATTACCTTCATTGCTTGGTGCCCGGATGATGCGCCGCAATATGTGAGTGTTTGCTGTTGGAGTGGAGTGGTGTGTGCGGGAGATTTACTAACGAGAGATAGCCCCGCATGATGTACTCGTCGTCCAAGGAAGCTATCAAACGCTCCCTCAACGGTCTTGCCGCCGATATCCAAGCCAACGACGCCGACGATATTGAGTGGGAGAGCATCCTCAGCCGCGTCCAGAAGGGCCGTTAAAGTTGCAGTTCGTTTATACGAGGATATGGTGCGCGTAGTAGAAGTTGGTTGATATGGGTGGGACTAGTATGATAGCATGCGCCAGCTGAGCATGGACTCGGCTTTCCCTTGCATAGTTACGGCCGTGGCGGAACGGAGTCTCTTCATGGTCCGAACACCTAGGCACCAGCGAATACAGATGATGTCGACCAGACTTATTGCAGTCAGGATGGATAGCGATGGCAGAGTAACAATGATTGACGACACATGGTGCCTTAGTTACGATGTGATGGTGTCCTTGCTACTCAGACTAATGGCTTTGTACAATTCCGTGCTCTTGATATATCTACTTCGTCCCTTGTCCGACGATTCTCCCTACCTATCCGATTCCCAAGCGCTTTTAAACACGCCCAACATCTTATCTCCCTCCTTCTCGTCCCGTATCCGCTGCACGACGAAGCCTCTCAGATCCTGCCAAAACTCATCATTAACCACCTCCTTCCCACTTGGACCTTGCGCTGCCGGCACCGTCCCTCCACCCTCAAACTTATCCCCGGCGAGCCCCTTCTCCGCCTCGCTCGGCACCGCTGCCGGTGGACTCGCCACAGGCGTCCCTCCCGCAACCGCTCCACCCATCACCATAACACCAAACTCGACCTCTGCACCTGCATCGCCGCCTAGGACTTCCGCAACAGTCTTGCTATCCGTGACCGGTTTCTTCTTGAACAGGATCTTTATTTTGGAGGCGGGTATGGAGGTGGAGGTTGCGTAGTTGGTTTTCAGGTCGTAAATGGAGGTTTTGGCGGGGTCGATGTTGGAGAGGGGGATGGTGGGGGTGTTGGGCTTTAGGGGCTTTAGGGTTATGGTTATGGTTGAGGAGGTGCTTGAGGCGGTGTTGGATTTCGGACGTTGCGGGTGGGAGGCGGGTAGTCGAGGGAGGACGAACTGCGGGGATAGTTAGTATAATGGGAGCAGGACCGAATGGCGGGTTGCAGATGGACTATGAGGGTAAGTTTAGAGGATGCTACGTACCACGGCGCCGGACGGATATTGTCTCGCATCGGCTATGTGGTCTGAGGAGAGCTTTATGGGGCGGGAGTCAAGGGCGTTGAGGTAGGATTTGCAGAAGCTGAGTTCGGACATGGTGGGCGTATGCGTTGGAGAGGTTGTGGCACGGCGTTTCAAATGGCTGTTGGGTGGTCGAGCAGTTTGCGTAGATTATGGGTATGGCGAAATATCGACAATCGAGGGCGGAGTCTAACAAAGCATGGAGCAAGACCAGAAGAACGCGATGTTTGGAAGCCAACGATGACGATTTGGTGTTGCGGGACAGCAGCCCAGCCATCGGGCGAAAGTGCCGAACCCCCGAAGGCGGTGAGTTTCCCAGGTAGCTCCTCTCCAAAATTTTGGCGGGTCGAACTTTTCGCGCAGCTAGCATTTTTGAGGTGCAGCAACCAACACCTTTCTTCCCAAACCCACCCAACCGACACGCATTCACCATGGGAAAAGGCCGTCGCATGATCAAGCAGGGCCCGCCGGGCCCATTGGACGAGTCCAAGGTTACCAGGAAGCGCAAAGACGCACCGCCGCCGCCTGAGAAGGCCGTCAAGAAGCGCAAGACGATTGGCAAGGCGCCGAAGCCACCGCCGAGTGGACGGGCTCCGACCGGAAGAGTTCCCGTACATCGTGCAGGTGCGAAAAAGACGAAACCGGTGAAGTCGTTTGCGCCGCCGCCCGCGAAGGATGAAGAGATGTCGGACGATTTCGACGATTCGGACATGGCTGAGGGAGATCTTGAGGGCGTGAATGTCACAGGTCTCAATGCGCTGGGCAGTGCGTCCGAGTCGGAAGATTTCGACGACAACTTTGAAGACTCCGACGATGTCATGGATTCAGACACAGAGGTCAAGCGGGTGGGCATGTGGTCCGACGATGAGGACGACGATGATGTGGAGGAGAAGCTCACGGCGGCCAACATTGAAGGGCTCAGTCGCAAGCTCGACATGCAAAAAGCGATTGAAGATGCTGAGGCGCAGGCTGAGTTGGACGAGGCAAACATGCAGACCAACATTGTGGGAGACAAGCTGCAGGTCTTGGACGAGGAAGATGAAGAGGGCAGGCCCATTACGAACCTCGCGACACAAGATCTGGGAGTTTTACGGACACGGATCAACGACACGATACGGGTCATGGAGGACTTCAAGAATATGGCCGAGCCGGGGCGATCAAGAACAGAGTACCGAGCTCAGCTGCTGAAGGACATTTGCGCATACTACGGCTATTCAGAGTTTTTGGCGGATAAGCTCCTCGCTCTTTTCCCCGCCCGCGAAGCCTTTGCCTTCTTCGAAGCCAACGAAACCCCTCGCCCGATCGTCATCCGCACGAACAGCTTGCGCACACATCGACGAGAACTCGCACAGTCGCTCATCAATCGCGGCGTGCAGCTCGAGCCAGTGGGCAAGTGGAGCAAGGTCGGTCTTCAAATTTTCGACGCTCAAGTTCCACTTGGTGCTACACCAGAGTATCTCGCCGGCCACTACATACTCCAGGCTGCATCCTCGTTCCTTCCCGTCATGGCTCTTGCGCCACAGGAGAACGAAAGAGTGCTGGATATGGCTGCCGCGCCCGGTGGTAAGACGACGCATCTTGCGGCCTTGATGAAGAACACCGGCTGCATCTTCGCGAACGATGCGAGCAAAGAGCGTTCCAAGGGTCTGATTGGTAACATACATCGTCTCGGCGTCAAGAATACTGTCATTTGCAACTACTCCGCGCTAGAATTCCCCAAGGTCATGGGTGGTTTCGACAGGGTATTGCTTGATGCTCCCTGCTCTGGTACGGGTGTCATCGCAAAGGATGCTAGTGTCAAGACCAACAAGACCGAGGCCGACTTCATGAAGCTACCGCATCTCCAGAAGCAGCTCGTCCTCGCAGCGATCGATTCCGTCGATCACCACAGCAAGACCGGTGGCTACATCGTTTACTCCACCTGTTCCGTCACGGTTGAGGAGAACGAGCAAGTCGTGCAATACGCCCTGAACAAGCGACCAAACGTCAAGCTCGTGGAGACGGGACTGCAATTCGGCAAAGAAGGTTTCACAAGAATAGCAGGCAAGATCTTCCATCCGTCTATGAAGATGACGCGAAGATACTACCCGCACACCTACAACGTCGATGGCTTCTTTGTCGCCAAGTTCAAGAAATTTGGGCCTACGCCTGCCGGTGCTGTTCTTGCGAATGGCGTCGCTGGTGGAAACGCCAAGCTCAGCAAGAACAAGCCGGCGGCGCCGGTGGAAGAGGAGTATATCGACAGGAAGCCTATTGTCGAAGAAGGGGAAGAGGAGGACTCGGACTTTGGCGGCTGGGATGAGGAGGAGGATAAGGTGTATATTGAGCGTGCGGAGCGGACGCAGTTGAAGAAGAAGGGCAAGAACCCTAAGGCTGACCCTCGCAATGCGAAGAAGCCGACGGGCGAAGGTGGGGTTGAGAAGCCGACGGGTGAGACTGAAGTTGAGAAGGTGGATGTGCCGAAAGACATTGTCATTTTGAAGAAAGAGGGCAAGGTGGATGAGGTTGGCAAGCCGGAAAAGGCTGCGAAAAGGGAAAAGGCCAATGGTGTTAATGGGAAGGCTAAGAGGGCGGTGTCGATGCAGACAAGACCCGCTAAGAAGGTCGAGGGCAAGAAGAGGAAGTCGATTTAGAGCATTACCTGGTGGTTGACGTGAGAATTTATGATGGAAATGCAACCTTTTGAACCGGCCTTTCAAACCTCTTTTCATAGATGGTACATTTGGGCGCTTTTGCCGGCCTTTCTGCTGAACTGCTCGATGATCATCGATCGGAATTCGCATTCGCCGTCTCGTGTCACCTTCGCGGTGATTGCCATTCGATGATGCCATGGTACCGAGTAACTGGCTAACGGCACAACATACATAACGAAGCAACTAAAAGGTTCTAGAAGGCTGTGGAATACGATTCGGGGAGGTAGAAACCCTGTTCCGGTTTCCGCGGAGTTCTGTGGCTTGCGATTGTTACTGCCATGTTATTCGCGTATGACTGATGTACCAAATGTGCCGAGGCGCATGATGGCAGACTTTGCGCGATGAAGTAACTAATCACGTGCTAACCACCTAGCGGCCGTCAATTCCGTAAATGGCCTCGCCGACGTTCTAACGGGGTCGCGTAGTCGCGGCGCGTTAGTCTACATTTTCTGGGGAGCTACCGCAAGCGTTGTTCTTAGAGAGACGACATTCAGACTTGGCTTGCCGTGGTGTGTTCGTGTAGCATTAAAGGCTGTAGCGAAAGCACTCCAAGTACTATCTGCGCCAGACCTTGCGAACTTCACGAGCTTTGCCATTGTAGGGCTCAGCTGACTTCACATGACGATGCAACGATTGGAATCATGTGCCCACCCCGTGGCGAACGGCCAACAGGCAATTTCGGTTCTCCACAGCTCCCCGACATTCCCACTGGCCCAAGCGTGTGCAAGCAACATGGCGTGAGCGCCGACATCCGACTAATGAGCTGCTGTGCCGAGGCGGCTGAAACGGCGATGCGCGCCTTATTGGATTGAAGTCGGCTCGGCGAGGACTTGTGTGTGTCTGAAAAGGGGTCATCGGGTCACGGCGAGCTGAGTGCCTATTGGGAACAAATGGATCGAGTTGTAAGTGGCTTGAATCCGTACCATTATTGGGGTGCCACGAGCGACATCACGACGTACTGATGGTGTTTGGCATTCCAGACGGTACGTTCGGCTGGCACCCCGGAGTGCATCGCCGCTCGGCACCTGCTTTCCTCTTTACCAGACTCGCGCCGTGGCTTGCGACGAATCTTCTCTGCGCATCACGAGCGGCCATGTTGGCCATCAGCAAAGATGACGTCATCCTATTGGTGCAGGCAACACAGGGGTCATGCGTCGGGACGATCAGAGAGCCAACACTGAACAAGCAAGCGTTTCGCGTGTCCATGGTCCGCATCCTTGGCCGCTTCGTATCCCGATCCCCGACGTCCTGCCTGCTTTGTTGCAGATTTGCACGTTGGCCATCTCCATTGGTTGAACGTGG
>Ga0247803_1000237_pt1 | contig 32555 bp, 34 predicted proteins | sample UWRJL014104B1_FD_180928 | JGI IMG/M metagenome (GOLD analysis project Ga0247803, IMG submission 180928) | Plant litter microbial communities from Arlington Agricultural Research Station in Wisconsin, United States - UWRJ-L014-104B-1 | ecosystem: Environmental > Terrestrial > Plant litter >... | reverse complement strand
CTGGGAGTGGTTCAACCCCTTCGCCCTGTCGTCGTTCTCCGCGTTCGCGGCGGGGGTCTCGTTGTCGATCTTCATCTTCTGGGGCTGGGATGTGACCCTGACGATGAACGAGGAGACCAAGAACCCGAAGACGACGCCGGGCCGCGCGGCCACCCTCACCGTCGCGATCATCTTCGTGCTCTACATCCTCGTGGCGGTGGCCAGCCTGATGTTCGCCGGCACCGGCACCGGCGCGCTGGGCCTCGGCAACGAAGACATCCAGGGCAACGTCTTCGCCGCCCTCGCCGGACCGGTCATGGGTCCGTTCGCGATCCTCATGTCGCTGGCCGTGCTCTCCAGCTCGGCGGCGTCGCTCCAGTCGACGTTCGTCGGTCCCGCACGCACCATGCTGGCCATGGGCCACTACAAGGCGTTCCCCGCCCGCTTCGCCCGCATCAGCCCGCGCTTCAAGAGCCCGAGCTTCGCCACCCTGGTCGCGGCGGCCGTCGCGTGGGGCTTCTACGCGATCATGCGGGTGCTGAGCACCGACGTGCTGACCGACACGATCCTGACCCTCGGCATGATGATCTGCTTCTACTACGGCGTCACCGCGCTCGCCTGCGTCTGGTACTTCCGCCGCGTCGCCTTCTCCTCGGTCAGGTCGTTCCTGCTCAAGTTCCTCGCGCCGCTCATCGGCGGTGTCATCCTCGCCGTGATCTTCGCCACGACGCTGGTCGACTCGATGAACCCCGACTACGGCAGCGGCTCCGAGATCGGCGGCGTCGGCCTGGTCTTCATCCTCGGCGTCTTCCTGCTGCTCGCCGGCGTCGTGCTCATGTTCGTCATGCGCGCCGCCAACCCGGCGTTCTTCCGTGGCGAGACGCTGCGCCGCGGGGCGCCGACCGAGTAGCGCGGCCGGCTACTCGCCCAGGTGCTTGTCGAGAAACGAGGCCGTGCGGGCGAAGGCGAGCGCGGCGGCGCGTGAGTCGATCGACCCGGGGATGCTCGCGTTGGCGAACGAGTGCTCGGTGCCCAGATAGGTGAACTGCGAGACCGGCGTGCCGTGGTCTTCGAGCCGGGCGACGAACGAGTCGGGCTCGGCGCCGGGCGACCACTCGTCGTTCTCGGCGAGGTGCAGCAGGACGGGACAGGGGATGACGCCGTGCTCTTCGACGCCGAGGGTCGCGTAGTAGGCGACCACGGCATCCGCGTCTCCCCCCTGGGCGTGCAGAAGGGCGAGCCATCCGCCCATCGAGAAGCCGATCAGGCCGACCTTCGCCGAACCCTCCTCCCTGGCCTCGACGACGATGTCGTCGAGGATGCCGAGCACGCGCCCCGGGTCGAGCGCGTCGCGGAGCCCCGCGGCCGTCTCGGCATCGGTCGTGCACACTCCGTCGTAGAAGTCGGGCACCACCACGCGGTAGCCCTGGCTCGAGAGGGCGTCGGCGTACGGGTCGAGCCACGGCAGGCGTCCGTACCAGTCGGGCGAGACGATGACGAGGGGCGAGCCGGGGAGGCCGTAGTACAGCGGCGCGCCGGGCGAGGGTATGGGAACCAGCTCTGCCATCGACTTCCCCCTTCGGTTCTGGAGACGACACTACCGGCGCCGCTCCGATGGGAGGAGAAGACGTGCCCGCGCGTCGGGCGGGCCGCTGCGCCGCTAGGCTCGGGCGGGTGACCGACCTCCCGCAGGGCCCGACGCCCCAGCATCTCCCCCGCTTCTTCGTCAAGCAGCGCATCACGATGATGGTGAACCGCTACGAGATCCGTGAGGCCAGGCTCGACGGAACCGAGGGCGCCGTCATCGCGGTGGCGCAGCAGAAGCGCCTCGCGTTCAAGGAGCATGTCACCTTCTACGCCGACGAGGCGCGCACGCAGGCGGTCTTCTCCTTCAAGGCCCGCCAGGCCCTCGACTTCGCCGCCGTCTACGACGTGATGGATGGCGCGGGTAGGCCGCTCGGGACGTTTCAGAAGGATTTCCAGGCGAGCCTTCTGCGGTCGAGCTTTCACCTCGGCGGCCCGGGCATCGACGCCTACGGCCAGGAGCGCAATCAGGTCGTCGGCATCCTGCGCCGCTTCATCGACTTCCCGTTCTCGTTCCACTTCACCTTCACCGACAAGGCCACGGGAGCGGTCGTGCTCACGAGCGAGCGCCAGTTCACGCTGCGCGACCGCTACACCGTCGACGTTCCCGACCAGCGGCTCGACTTCCGGCTCGCGGCGGCGATGGCGGTCGGGCTCGACGTGCTGATGGCGCGGTAGGGCGGGGACCGCCACACCGTCACAGCCAGGACCACCGCGATCAGGGTCGTGTAGCCGAGGTAGAGGCACGAGGCGAGCGCGCTGTCGAGCGGGAGAACCGACAAGCCGACGTTCAGCACGAAGTGCAGCAGCACGGCGGAGGCGACCCCGCCGCCCAGGCGCTCCGAGACGACGAGGAAGACCGCAGACAGCGGCACGCAGCTCGCGAAGAACAGCAGGGCGGGCAGCGAGAACAGCCCCGCGGCGCTCTGCCTGGTTCCCGGGAGCAGGTACAGCGGAACGTGCCAGAGCGCCCAGGCGGCGCCGAGCACGACCGACGTGCCGATCAACCCGAACCGCTCGCGCAGGCGGGGCTGCGCGAATCCGCGCCAGCCGAACTCCTCGGCGAGCGGGCCGGCGACGAGGTAGGTGGCGACGAAGAGCAGCACTCCCCCGGTGTCGGCGACGACCGACTCCACCCCCTCCGTCAGGCGCACGGCGACGTCGCCCGGCGCCAGGGTGAGCGCCGTCAGGGCGATCGGCGCCGCGCCGAGGGCCGCCGCCGCGGGCGCCCACAGCCACCACCGGCGCCAGCGCGTCGAGATCCCGGCCATCCGTCGGCGGATCACGCACCACAGGATGATCGCGGCGATGGTCGGCCCGCTCGCGCCGATCGCGAACAGCCAGGTGATCGACGAGCCGGTGACGTCGAGCCCCACGGCAAGACAGGCGGCCCAGATGATCCAGCTGATGGCGAAGGCCAGGATGAGGAACCGGGAGAGCTCGCGTCGAGAGAGGGACATGCGCGTCAGCGTGACAGGCGGATGGCTCGGACGACCAGCTACCGTGGAGTGGCTTCTCGACCGTACCCGGGGGCTAGACGCAAGGCGGGAGGAGCCCGATGTTCGTCGAACGGCAGACCGGCCCGGTGTGGCTGAGGGTGCTAGGCGGGGTCGCCGCCGCGATTCTCGTGGTCGCCGCCATCGGGCTCGTCGAGGGAATCGGTCGTGCCTGGGGTAGCCCGTCCGGAGGTGTCCTCGTGGCGGGTCTCGTCGCGCTCGTCGTGATCGTCGGCCTCGCAGCGGTCACCGGGATGGCGAATCGCATCACCGTCACGGTCGGCGACGGTCGCGTCGTCGGGCGACTCGCTCCGTTCCGGGTCTTCACCATCGCCGTCGACGACATCGTCGGCGTCGAGCAGACGGAGATCACGACCGCAGGCGCCGGAGGCATCGGCTACAGGATGCGGCCCGCGGCACGTTTCCTGCTGTTCGACACGGGGACTGCCGTGAGGTTGGAGACGCGGCAGGGCCGCAGCTACTGCCTGCGGTCAGACCGGGGACCGGATCTGGCCGAGGCCATCGCCGAGACGCGACGCTCGGGTCAGGCGCCGAGGCCCAGCAGCACGTAGTAGACGACGTACACGGGCCAGACGATCGCCTGCAGCAGCCCGACTACCACGCCCCAGAAGGAGCCGTCCGAGACCGAGACGAAGTAGATGGCTGCACCGATGAAGGTCATGAGGAAGACGAAGCCCCAGGGGCCGTCCCGCACGATGGTGCTGCCGCGAGTATCGGTATCCATGTCGATTGCCTCCTGCGTCGTTGGTCGAGACAGTCGACAATCTACTGCGCGGCAGCGCCCCAAACCGGGTGAGGTTGAGCGCGGACGGCCGGCCACCGTGCTGCGGCTAGTGGAGCGAATGACGGGAATCGAACCCGCGCTATCAGCTTGGGAAGCTGAAGTTCTACCATTGAACTACATTCGCGTGGGCCGCTGATAAACCGCGGCTCGACAGCAATTGTAAGGGCTGACCGTGGCCGTGGCATCCGTCTCTCTTAAATAGACTGTGGCCATGCTGCTTTCTGACAGGGATATCAAGGCCGAGCTCGCCGACGGACGCATCGGCCTCAAGCCGCTCGAACTCGGCATGGTGCAGCCCTCGAGCGTCGACGTTCGGCTCGACCGGTTCTTCCGGCTGTTCGACAACCACAAGTACCCGTTCATCGATCCGGCCGAGGACCAGCCCGATTTGACGCACCTCGTCGAGGTGGAGGCCGACCAGCCGTTCATCCTGCACCCGGGCGAGTTCGTGCTCGGCTCGACCTACGAGCAGGTCACCCTGCCCGACGACATCGCCGCGCGCCTCGAGGGCAAGAGCTCGCTCGGGCGCCTCGGCCTGCTGACGCATTCCACGGCCGGCTTCGTCGACCCCGGGTTCAGCGGCCACGTCACGCTCGAGCTGTCGAACGTGGCGACCCTGCCGATCAAGCTCTGGCCCGGCATGAAGATCGGCCAGCTCTGCTTCATGCGCCTGACCAGCCCGGCCGAGAGCCCGTACGGCTCGGGCGTGTACGGCTCGCGCTACCAGGGGCAGCGCGGCCCGACGGCGAGCCGGTCGTTCCAGAACTTCGTGCACACCGACGTCTCCGACACCGAGGCCGGACGCCCCGGCGAGTAGCGCGTCCCGCCGCGCGCCCGCTCGCTCCTTCTGCCAAATGAAGGAGATCTGGGGTGCGAGTCACAGGTTTGCGCCGATCGAGAGCCCTCCCAACGAGAATCTCCTGCATTTGGCACACCAGGCAGTGCGAGGGCGCCGGCTCGCCGGTACGGGCGGGCTAGTACGCGCCGGCGGCCGGGGTCGCGGCGGCCGCGCCGGCCTCCTCGGCGAGCACCTGGCGTGAGCCGGAGACGCCGAGGCGGGTGGCGCCGGCGGCGACCATCGCCGCAGCGGTCTCGAACGATCGGATGCCGCCGCTCGCCTTGACGCCCGCGCGACCGTCGACGGTCTTCGGCATCAGCGCCACGGCCTCGACGGTCGCGCCGCCGGTGGGGTGGAAACCCGTGGAGGTCTTCACGAAGTCGGCACCGGCCGAGACGGCAGCCTCGCACACGGCGACGATCTCGTCGTCGGTGAGCGCGGCCGACTCGATGATGACCTTGAGGATCCCGGGCGCGGGTATGGCGCCGCGCACCGAGGCGATGTCGGCCTCGACGAGGTCGAAGCGGCCGGCCTTGGCGGCACCGACGTCGATGACCATGTCGATCTCGTCGGCGCCGAGGGCGATCGACTCCGCCGCCTCGGCGGTCTTGATCGCGGTGGTGTGCTTGCCGGAGGGGAAGCCGCAGACCACGGCGACCTTGAGCCCGGAGCCGGCGGGCACGGTGACCGGCAGCATCGACGGCGAGACGCAGACGGAGAAGGTGCCCAGCTCGACGGCCTCAGCGATGAGGGCGTCGACGTCGGCGGCGGTGGCCTCCGGCTTGAGCAGTGTGTGGTCGATGTTGCTGGCGATCGAAGTCATGGGGTCCTCAGAGTTGGGTGGGTGAAGCGGAGAGCTCGTCGAGCTGCCAGACGAGCCAGGGGCTGAACGCGAAGGGTGCGGCTGCCGCGGCCTCGCGGAGGGATTCGGGGGCGACCCATTCGAATTCGGCGACCTCGTCTGCCCGCGGCGCGATGGCATCCGTCGTATATGCGCGGTAGACGGGGCACACCTCGTTCTCGACGATCCCCGAGGCGTCGACCGCGCGATAGCGGAAATCGGGCAGCACGATCTCGAGCCGGCTGATCGTGATTCCGAGTTCGCGCTCGGCGCGTCGCGCGATCGCGTCCTGCATCGACTCGCCCGGGCCGGGATGTCCGCAGAACGAGTTCGTCCAGACACCGGGCCAGGTGAGCTTGGTCAGTGCGCGCCGGGTGACCAGCACCTCTCCGGCCTCGTTCATCACATGGCAGGAGAACGCGAGGTGCAGGGCGGTGTCGGTGGTGTGAACGGCTATTTTGTCGGCGGTGCCGACAGGGTGGCCGTCGTCAGATAGCAGGACTACCTGTTCGGTCTGGCTCATGGTCGCGGTATTCTGCTCAGGTGAATGGTCCCGACCTGGTATCCGTCTCGCTTGCGAGGCAGGCGCAGGTCGACGTCGTGCTCGAACGCTTCTTCAGCCTAGCCAAGAACCGCGCCGTTGCCTTCGGTCCGCAGTACGTCACGCTGTGGGAGACCCTCGAGAGCAACACGATCGGCGGCAAACGCTTCCGGCCGCGCATGGTCATGGCGGCCTACCAGTCGCTCGGAGGAACCGACCTCGAGGCCGCAGCCTACGTCGGCGCCGCATTCGAGCTGCTGCACACTGCGCTGATCGTGCACGACGACGTGATCGACCACGACTTCGTGCGCCGCGGCGTCTCCAACATCTCGGGCAGCTACCGCGACCAGGCGCTCGCCCGCGGCAGCTCGGAGCAGGTGGCTGAGCACAGCGGCATCTCGGCCGCGGTCATCGCCGGCGACCTGGCGCTCTTCAACTCCTACCGCCTCATCGACCGCAGCGGCGTCTCCGACGTGGTGCGTTCTCGACTGCTCGAGGTGATGGATGACGCGTTGTTCGCGTCTGCGGCCGGCGAGCTGATCGACGTGGACTTCTCCATCGCGGCCGAGGTGCCCCGCGTCGACGACATCCTCACCATGGAACGCCTCAAGACCGCCGTCTACTCGTTCGAATGCCCGCTGCAGGCCGGGGCGATCCTCGCCGGCGCGTCGGAAGAGGTCGTGCTCACCCTCGGCGACTTCGGCCGCGAGATCGGCATCGCCTACCAGCTCGTCGACGACCTGCTCGGTGTGTTCGGCCAGGAGGCCGAGACCGGCAAGACCACGATCGGCGACCTGCGCGAGGGCAAGCGCACCGTCATGATCGCCTACGCCACCAGCACCGCCGAGTGGGCCTCGATCGAGCCGCTCATCGGCAAGCACGACCTCACCCACGAGGAGGCCGAACGCGTGCGCGACGTGCTCACCCAGTGCGGCGCGCGGTCGTTCGCCGAGGGACTCGCCCGCTACTACGCCAACCGCGCGCTCGCCCGGCTGGCCGAGCCGCACATTCCGCCCGCACTGCGCATCGAGCTGCACCCCGTGGTCGATGCGGTGCTCGGCAGGGTCAAGTGAGCCGCCGGGGACTGTACGACCGCGTCGCCGAGGAGACCGCGAGTGTCGTCATCCGCCGCTACTCCACGTCGTTCGGGCTGGCCGCGAAGCTGCTCGGCCCCGGCGTGCGCCAGCACGTCGAGAACATCTACGCCCTCGTGCGCGTCGCCGACGAGATCGTCGACGGCGCCGCGGTGGAGTCGGGCCTCGACACCGTGGGCGCCGCACGCCAGCTGAACGAGCTGGAGCGCGAGACAGACGCCGCCGTCGCCGAGGGGTTCAGCTCGAACCTCGTCGTGCACGCGTTCGCCCTCACCGCGCGGGAGACCGGGTTCGGCACCGAGTACACCGCGCCGTTCTTCGAGTCGATGCGCACCGACCTCACTGCGACCGAGCACGACCGCGAGAGCTTCGACGCCTACGTCTACGGCTCTGCCGAGGTCGTCGGCCTCATGTGCCTGCGCGCCTTCCTGCAGGGGGTGACGCTCACCGAGGCCGAGAACGACCGCTTCGTCACGGGCGCCCGCGCCCTCGGCGCCGCCTTCCAGAAGGTCAACTTTCTGCGCGATCTCGCAGCCGACTTCGAGACACTGGGCCGCAGCTATTTCCCCGGCGTCAGCGTCGACTCATTCACGGAAGAGGACAAGATCCGCTTGCTCGACGACATCGACGACGACCTGAGGTTGTCGGCCACAGTGATCCCCGACCTTCCCGCCTCCAGCCGCAAGGCGGTCGCCCTCGCTCAGGGCCTCTTCGCCGAGCTCTCGGTGCGCCTGCGGGCGACCCCCGCCGACGAGCTGCGGCGGGTGCGCATCCGCGTGCCCAACCCGGTGAAGCTGCGCATCGCCGCGGGAGCCATGCTCGGCGTGAAGGCGAAGGCATGAGCCGCGTCGTCGTCATCGGCGGCGGCATCAGCGGCCTCGCCTCCGCGGCCCTGCTCGCCCGCGACGGACACACCGTGACCCTGCTCGAACAGCGCGACGAGCTCGGCGGCCGCGCCGGACTCTGGGAGACCGAGGGCTTCCGCTTCGACACCGGCCCCTCCTGGTACCTCATGCCGGAGGTCTTCGACCACTTCTACAAGCTGCTCGGCACCTCGAGTGACGAGCAGCTCAAGCTGGTAACCCTCGATCCCGGTTACCGGGTCTACTTCGAGGGCGTCGACGAGCCGATCGACATCTCGGCCAGCCGCGAGGAGAACATCGAGATCTTCGAGTCGATCGAGAAGGGCGCGGGCAAGAAGCTCGACGCCTACCTCGACTCGGCGCTCGACACCTACGACATGGCGAAGAAGAAGTTCCTCTACACCACCTTCGCCGACCTGCGTCCGCTCGTCACGAAGGACGTGCTGTCGCGCACCGGCAAGCTCGGCGTCATGCTGACCCAGCCGCTCTCGCGCCTCGTCGCCCGCACCGTGCGCGACCTGCGCCTGCGGCAGATCCTCGGCTTCCCGGCCGTGCTGCTCGGCTCGTCGCCGTACATCACCCCCAGCCTGTACCACCTGATGAGCCACCTCGACCTCTCCGACGGCGTGCTCTACCCGCTGGGCGGATTCACTCGCGTGATCGAGAGCATCGTCGACCTCGCGCGCGGCGAAGGGGTCGAGATCGTCACGGGCGCATCCGTGTCTCGCATCGTCGTCGAGAAGGGCGTCGCCAGGGGCGTCGAATATACGGATGCCTCGGGGCAGACCGTCACGCTCGACGCCGACATCGTGGTGTCGGCCGCCGACCTGCACCACACCGAGACGCAACTGCTCGAGGGGCACGACCAGAGCTATCCCGCGAAGCACTGGGAGTCGCGGGTGCCCGGTCCGAGCGCGCTGCTGCTCTACCTCGGCGTGAAGGGCGAGCTGCCCCAGCTCGAGCACCACACGCTGCTCTTCACCCACAAGTGGAAGAAGGGCTTCACCGCCATCTTCGGCACGCCCAGCTCGGTGCCCGACCCGGCGTCGATCTACGTCTGCAAGCCGAGCGGCGTCGACCCGAACGTGGCGCCGGAGGGCTTCGAGAACGTGTTCGTGCTCGTGCCCATCCCGGCGGATCCCACGATCGGTCGCGGCGGCGACCCGCGCATCGAAGAGCTCTCCGACGTGATCATCGCGCAGATCGCCGAGTGGACCGGGATCCCCGACCTCGCCTCGCGCATCGTCGTGAAGCGCGCGGTCGGACCCGGCGACTTCGCCGCAGACCTCAACGCGTGGAGGGGCACGGCCCTGGGGCCCGCCCATATCCTCAAGCAGAGCGCGTTCTTCCGCGAGGGAAACAAGAGCAAGAAGGTGCGCGGCCTGTACTACGCCGGCGGGTCGACCATTCCGGGCATCGGCCTGCCGATGTGCCTGATCAGCGCCGAGATCCTCGTCAAGCGGCTGCGCGGAGACACCTCCACCGAGGCGCTCCCCGAACCGCTCACGGCGACCGTCTGATGGGACTGCTGTACCTCGCGGCGCTGCTGGTGTCGCTCACCGGCATGGTGGTGCTCGACCGCCGATTCCGGCTGTACTTCTGGGCGGACGCACGCCGCGCAGCGGTCGTCAGCGTGGTCGGCGTCGTCTTCTTCGTGGTCTGGGACCTGTTCGGCATCGGGCTCGGCATCTTCTTCCGCGGCGAGACCGCGTTTATGACCGGGCTGCAGGTCGCACCGGAGCTGCCCCTCGAGGAGCTGTTCTTTCTCGCCCTGCTCGTCTACGTGACGATGAACCTCTACGGCGCGTTCGGCCGCCTGCTGGCGTCGGCAGCGTCGAAGCGCGGGGTCGGCGCATGACCTACTGGGCCCTCAACGCGTTCTTCCTCGCCGCGGTCGCACTCGTGGCGCTCGCCGCGGTGGTGATGGCCCGCTCCGCTCGCACGGCCGCCGACCCGCGTCGCTCCGACACCGGCCCGCGCTGGAGCGCGGTCGGGCTCTCCGCGATCGCCCTGCTGATCACGACCGCGGTCTTCGACAACGTGATGATCGGCATCGGACTCGTCGCCTACAACCCCGACCTGATCAGTGGCGCCTTCGTCGGCATCGCGCCGCTCGAGGACTTCGCGTACGCCGCCGCCGCCGTCGTGCTGCTGCCGTCGCTCTGGCACCTCCTGCCGGCGCGGGGCTCGCGCCCTTCGACAGGCACGGGCCCTTCGACGGGCACGCGCCCTTCGACAGGCTCAGGGACCGCGGGGGCCCCGGGCCCGTCGACGGATTCAGGGACCGCGGGAGGCCCCCGTGCTTAGGGCGCTCTTCGTCTCGTCGCGCCCGCTGAGCTGGGTCAACACGGCGTTCCCGTTCGCGGCGGCGTACTTCATGACCGTGCGCGAGATCGACCTCGTGTTCGTGCTGGGAACCGTCTACTTCCTGATCCCGTACAACCTGGCCATGTACGGCATCAACGACGTGTTCGATTACGAGAGCGACCTGCGCAACCCGCGTAAGGGCGGCGTCGAAGGAGCCCTTCTCGACCGCGGCATGCACCGGCCGACGCTCATCGCGGCGGCCGCGACCAATGTTCCTTTTCTCGTCTACCTTGTCGCCGTCGGTAACCCCCTCTCCTGGTTAGTGCTCGCGATCAGCGTGTTCGCCGTGATCGCCTACTCGGCACCCGGCCTGCGCTTCAAGGAGCGCCCGTTCGTCGACTCCGTGACCTCGAGCACCCACTTCGTCTCCCCCGCAATCTACGGACTCGTGCTCGCCGGGGCGGTCTTCACGCCGCAACTGTGGATGGTTCTCGCAGCGTTCTTCCTGTGGGGGATCGCCTCGCACGCCTTCGGAGCGGTGCAGGACGTCATCGCCGACCGGGAGGCCGACATCTCGTCGATTGCCACGGTGATCGGCGCGCGCGCCACCGTGCGGCTAGCCGTCGTCGCCTACCTGCTCGCCGGCGTGCTGCTGCTGTTCACCGAGTGGCCAGGACCGCTCGCCGCGATCCTGGCCCTGCCCTACGCCGCGGTGTGCGCGCCGTTCTGGTCGATCACGGACGCCGCGGCCGAGACCGCCAACCGCGGCTGGAAGAAGTTTCTCGGCCTCAACTTCGTCACGGGGTTCTTCGTGACCATGCTGCTCATCGCCTACGCGTTCCTCACGGCGTAGAGCGCACGGCGCGGTAGGCCTCCAGCGCGGCCCGCTCGTCGTCGCCGAGGAGGTTCGCGTTGATCTGCGCGCCCGCCCACAGTCCCTCGGCGGCCGAGGTGATGACCTGCCCGGTCAGGTTCGACACGTTGCCCGCGGCCCAGACGCCGGGCAGCGAGGTCGCGCCCGTCGCGTCGACGGCGACGAACGTGCCGACGCCCATCGGATGCTGCGTCAGCTCGAGTCCGAGGCCGACGAGCAGCCCGGCCCGGGCAGTGAACGTCGGCGCGACCACGAGGGCCTCCGTGGGGTGCACCCGGCCGTCTGACATCGCGACACCCGTCAGGGCGTCGTCCCGCACAACGAGGGACTCGACCCTGCCACGCACGACGGCGATCCCCCGGGCCGCGAGCAGTTCGAGCTGCTCGTCGGCCGGCTCTGCCTGATCGTTGAGCAACAGGGTCACGTCGGCGCTCCACTGCCGGAACAGCTGTGCCTGATGCATCGCGGTCGGTCCGACCGCCAGAATGGCGATGGCGCGGTCGCGCACCTCCCAGCCGTGGCAGTACGGGCAGTGAAGCACGTCGACTCCCCACCGCTCCCGCAGCCCCGCGATCGCCGGCAGCTCGTCGACGAGGCCCGTGGTCACGAGCAGGCGGCGTCCGGAGACGACTTTCCCGTCGGTGAGGGTCACGGCGAAGCCGTCATCCGTCTTCACGGCGTTCTCCGCGCTGGCGTCGATGATGGTCGTTCCGTAGGCGAGAGCCTCCGCCCGACCGAGGCGCAGCATCTCGGCGGGGCTCGTGCCGTCGCGGGTGAGGAAGTTGTGCACGGCGTGCGCCGGAGCGTTGCGCGGCTCGCCGGAGTCGATCACGGCCACAGTGCGCCGGGCGCGCCCGAGGGCGACGGCCGCACTGAGCCCGGCCGGTCCGCCGCCGACGATTACTACGTCAAAGTTGTCTTCAGTCATGACCCCATGGTGCGGCGCGCGCGGCCGGATCGACAAGATTCGTTGCCGAAGTGGCAAGAGCCGGCCGGTGATCAGTCGGCTTCGTGAGGCAGAACCGGCGCGACCGGCTTCGACGGCCGCCCGAGCGCCCACGCGCCTCCTGCGATGGAGCCCGCGGCGGTGCCGAGCGTCAGCCAGAGCAGCACCGGAACGGTGAGCAGCGGGGGCGCCGCCGCTGCCGCCAGCGCCGCGACGGCGGCGACGGCCGTAGCGCTCAGCAGACCGACGACCTCGACGGTGCGGCTCTCCGCTCCCGCCCGCAGTGCCGCCGCGCCGCCCGCTCTGTAGCCGCCGAAGAGCACCGCGCCGAACACGACCGCGGCGGGGATGACGACGATCAGATACGGCAGGAACACCGGCCTGCCGAATACGACCAGGGGCGCGATGGCGATCGGCAGCACCCACCCCAGCACGCCACCGACGATGGACCCGAGGAGCATGCCGGCCAGCGGCGACCTCACCCGGTGTAGCCGAGGTTCTGGGCCATGCGCTCGAGCACACGCACGGTGGCGCCGTACTCGTCCTCGCTCACACCCGTGGTGATCACCGTGCGCTGCTCGGCCACGACGGCCTCGAGCCGAGCGAACGACGACCTGCCCCGCTCCGTGAGTTCGTAGCCGGTCGGGGTGGCGTCGACCCACGCGCTCTCGATGAGCTCGGTGAGGTGTTCGACGGATGTCTCGGCCGGCGAGTCATCCGTCGCCGCCTGTAGGAAGGGCGCTAGGTCCGCGTCCAGCTGTTCGACGCTCGCCGGGCCGTTCGCCAGCACGTTCATCAGCTGCCACTGCCGACGGGTGACCCCGTGCTCCTCGAGTGTGCGGGCGAACTGCTCGTCGATCAGCCGGTCGACGAGTTTGAGCCAGAAACCTATCGGACGCGTGTCGGTCATGCCCAGACCCTACGCCGCGGGCCGCGACCGTGGCTAGTACTTGAAGCCGAGCTCCTCGGGGTACTCCCCCAGCGCCGTGAGCTGCGTCGCGGCGGCCTGCAGGTGGGCGAGTACGAGACCCAGCGGTCCCGGTCCGAACGAGACGCGGGAGACGCCGAGGTCGGCGAGCCTCACGAGGGGTACGGATGTCGGGTGCGCGATCACCGAGACCCGCCCGTCGATCTCGGCGACGGCCCGACGCACGAGCTCCTCGGTGCCCAGACCGAGAACGAATGCGACGTCGGCACCGGCGGCGAGGTAGGAGTTCGCCCGGGCGACGGCGTCGTCGAACGACCCGCCGCGGGCCAACGCGTCGACGCGGGCGTTGATCACGAGCGGCACGTCGGCGGCGTCTGCGGCGCGACGCACGGCCGCCACGCGCTCGGTGGCGGTCTCGACCGAGCGCAGCTGCCCGGCGTCCGGCCCGGTGCTGTCTTCGAGGTTGAGGCCGGCGGCTCCCGCCTCGATCAGACGGGCGATGTTGGCTTCGAGCTCCGTGGCATCCGCCGCGTATCCGCGTTCGAAGTCGACGGAGACCGGCAGGTCGACGGCGCCCGTGATGGTGCGGGCGGCGGCGAGTGCCTGGTCGAGAGTGAGGCCCTCGCCGTCGGACACGCCCCGGGCGAAGGAGACGGCGTGGCTCGCGGTGGCCAGCGCTTTTACGCCGGGGGCGGCGGCGACGATGCGGGCGGTCACGGCGTCCCACACGTTGGTGACGATGAGCGGGGTGCCCGGCACGTGCAGGGAGTCGAGGAGTTCGGCCTTGGCGGCGGTCGTTGTAGTCATGACTCCAGCAAACCGTGTCGGGCCGACAAAGTCGCGCGGATTACGGACTTCGACCGTCAGTCCGCCTTGGGGGCGACCTTCACGAACAGCATCAGCACGAGGCCGACTGCGAGCACGAGGACTATGCCCAGGATGCCCCAGTACTGGAAGCCGAAGATCGAGATGAAGACGCCCCAGAGCAGCGGCGAGATGAAGCTCGCCGCACGACCGGTTGTCGCGTAGAGGCCGAAGATCTCGCCCTCTCGGCCGGCCGGAGTGACCCGGGCGAGGAGGGAACGGCTGGCCGACTGGGCCGGTCCGACGAATGCGCAGAGCAGAAGCCCGCCGATCCAGAAGACGACCTTTCCGGCGTCGTGCAGCAGGAACACCGCCGTACCCGAGACGACGAGGCCGACGAGGGCGGTGAGGATGACGGACCGGGGGCCGAAGCGGTCGTCGAAGCGGCCCGAGATGATCGTGCTCACTCCGGCGATCAGGTTCGCGGCGATACCGAAGCCGACCACCTCGAGAAATCCGAATCCGAACGTGACCGCGGCGATCGCCGCGCCGAATGCGAAGACCCCGGCGAGGCCGTCGCGGTACACCGCGCTCGCGATCAGGAACCAGAAGGTGTCGCGCGAGTCGCGGAAGAGGCGGCGGATGTCCTGGACCAGCACCACGTAGCTGCGGAAGAAGTTGACCTTCTCGCGGGGGGCGGTCGGAGGCACGGAGGGCACATTAACGAAGATCGGGATGGCGAACACGATCGACCAGATCGCGCAGCCGACCGCGACGAGACGGAAGGGCAGGCCGTCCTCGGTCGGTATTCCGAACCAGTCCAACGAGTAGGCGACGACGACGATCACGAGAGCGAGGATGCCGCCGATGTAACCGAGACCCCAGCCGAGGCCGCTGATCTTGCCGACGGTCTTCGGCGTCGAGATCTGAACGAGCATGGCGTTGTAGTTGACCCCGCCGAACTCGCTGAACACGCTCCCGATCGCGACCAGGGAGATGCCGAGGAGGAAGAAGCGCGGGTCGGCCTCGACGAAGAACAGCGCGAGCATCGAGAGCGCGACGACGAGCGTCGCCGCGGCGAGCCACCCCTTGCGGTTGCCGGAGGTGTCGCTGCGTTGGCCGATGACGGGGGCCACCAGGGCGATGATGAGCCCGGCCGCTCCGATGGCGTAGCCGAGGCCGCTCGAGAGAACGCCCAGCGCACGTTCCTTGACCGGGTCGTCGTCGGCCAGTGCCGCGACGTCGGCGGGGAGGAACGCGTCGGAGAGCAGGTAGAGCGCGGTGAAGATGAAGGTCAGGATGACCGTGTTGTAGGGCTGGTTCGACCAGTCCCACAGTGCCCACGACCAGACCTGCTTGCGCGGGATGACCTTGCCCTCCTGCAGATCCAGCCCCACGGCCGCGATGGCGCCCGTGTTGGCCATGGTCGGAACCGACTTGGTGCTGGCGGGCGGTTCATCCGGGGTCTGCGCGTTCATGCTCAGAGCGTAACGCCCGGAATGAAACATCCGGTGTCGCGTTGTATTACCTGAGAGTTGAGCCAGAGTGACTCAAGTTCGCGCGAACGAACTTGACAAAGTTTTCCGGCTCTCACAAACTTGACACTGCGCGGCTCAACTCTGGACTGGGCAGTAAGCGTAAGTACTTTTTACTTTGAGGAGATAGAGCACATGGCTCGAGCAGTAGGAATTGACCTCGGAACGACGAACTCCGTCGTCGCCGTTCTCGAAGGTGGAGAACCCACCGTCATCGCCAACGCGGAAGGCTTCCGCACCACCCCGTCGGTCGTGGCGTTCACGAAGGACAACGACGTGCTGGTCGGCGAGACCGCCAAGCGCCAGAACGTCACCAACGTCGACCGCACCATCTCCAGCGTCAAGCGCCACATGGGCACCACCTGGACCGTCGACATCGACGGCAAGAAGTACACGCCGCAGGAGATCTCGGCCCGTATCCTCGCCAAGCTCAAGCGCGACGCCGAGCAGTACCTCGGAGAGCCCGTGACCGACGCCGTCGTCACCGTTCCCGCCTACTTCAACGACGCCGAGCGCCAGGCCACCAAGGACGCCGGTGAGATCGCCGGCCTCAACGTGCTGCGCATCATCAACGAGCCCACCGCGGCCGCCCTCGCCTACGGACTCGACAAGGGCAAGGAAGACGAGCTCATCCTGGTCTTCGACCTCGGTGGCGGAACCTTCGACGTCTCGCTCCTCGAAGTGGGCAAGGACGACGACTTCTCGACCATTCAGGTTCGCTCGACCGCCGGCGACAACCGCCTCGGCGGCGACGACTGGGACCAGCGCGTCGTCGACTACCTGATCACCAAGTTCAAGGAGACCACGGGCGTCGACGTCTCCAACGACAAGATCGCCAAGCAGCGCCTCAAGGAGGCCGCCGAGCAGGCCAAGAAGGAACTCTCCTCCTCAACCAGCACGTCGATCCAGCTGCCGTACCTGTCGCTCACCGAGAACGGCCCAGCCAACCTCGACGAGTCGCTCACGCGCGCCAAGTTCGAGGAGCTCACCAAGGACCTGCTCGAGCGCACGCGCAAGCCGTTCCAGGACGTCATCAAGGAGGCCGGTGTCTCGGTCGCCGACGTCTCGCACGTCGTGCTCGTCGGTGGATCGACGCGTATGCCCGCGGTGGTCGACCTCGTGAAGAGCCTGACCGGCGGCAAGGAGCCCAACAAGGGCGTCAACCCTGACGAGGTCGTCGCCGTCGGCGCCGCACTCCAGGCCGGCGTGCTGAAGGGCGAGCGCAAGGACGTCCTCCTCATCGACGTCACCCCCCTGAGCCTCGGCATCGAGACCAAGGGCGGCATCATGACGAAGCTCATCGAGCGCAACACGGCCATCCCGACCAAGCGCAGCGAGACGTTCACGACGGCCGACGACAACCAGCCGTCCGTTGCGATCCAGGTCTTCCAGGGCGAGCGTGACTTCACGCGCGACAACAAGAACCTCGGAACCTTCGAGCTGCAGGGCATCGCGCCTGCGCCGCGCGGAATCCCTCAGGTCGAGGTCACCTTCGACATCGACGCCAACGGCATCGTGCAGGTACACGCGAAGGACAAGGGCACCGGCAAGGAGCAGTCGATCACCATCACCGGTGGCTCGTCGCTCTCGAAGGACGACATCGAGCGCATGGTGCGCGAGGGTGAAGAGCACGCAGCAGAGGACAAGGCCCGCCGCGAGGCAGCCGAGATCCGCAACACTGCCGAGCAGCTCGCCTACTCGACCGACAAGCTGCTCGTCGACAACGCCGACAAGCTGCCTGACGACGTCAAGTCGAGCGTTCAGGCCGACGTCGACGCGCTCAAGACGGCGCTCGCCGGAGACGACGAGGCGGCCGTGAAGACCGCGTTCGACACCCTCGCAGAGAGCCAGACCAAGATCGGCGAGGCCCTCTACGCGCAGAGCGAGACGGCGAACGCGACGCCCGGCGCCGCAGACGACGCCCAGGACGAGCCCGCTTCGACCCCCAACAACGACGAGGACATCGTCGACGCTGAGGTTGTCGAAGACGAGCCCGAGACCAAGAAGTAAGACGGCCTATGTCTTCCGACAAGAAGAACCCTTCGACGGGCTCAGGACGAGACCGCGACGACGAGAAGCCGGAGGCCACCGAGGCCTCCGGCTCCCCGGAGTCGGCTGAAGAGCAGTCCACAGAGACCGCGGATGCCACGGACGAGACCATCGAGGCCACGCCCGAGCCCGACATCGACGACGTCGCCGTCGAGACCGAGACCCTGAGCGAAGAAGACGCCGCTCTGCTCGATCTCGCCGCCGTCGACCTCGTCGCCGAGATGCGCAGCGACATGCTGCGCGCCCAGGCCGAGCTCGTGAACTTCCGCACCCGGGTGGAGCGCGACCGCGTCGCCAACCGCGAGTCGGTCATCGCCGAGGTCATCCGTTCGCTGCTCCCTGCGATCGACGACCTGACGCGGGCCGAGAAGCACGGCGACCTCGAGGGCAGCCCCCTCGAGCTCGTGGCTGCGAAGATCCGCTCGACGTTCGAGCGCTACGGACTGCGTTCGGTCGGCGAGAAGGGCGAGGTCTTCGACCCGCACTTCCACGAGGCCGTCGTCCAGCTGCCGACACCGGGTGCCACCGAGCAGACCGTCGCCGACGTCATCGATCCCGGCTATGCCCTGGGCGAGCGCCTCATCCGCGCCGCCAAGGTCGCGGTATCCGTCCCAGAGTAGGCGGACCACGTGGCAAGTCAGGACTGGTTCGATAAGGACTTCTACAAAGTGCTCGGGGTGTCGAAAGACATCTCCGAGGCCGATCTGAAGAAGCACTATCGCAAGCTGGCCCGTCAGTATCATCCGGACTCCAATCCGGGCGATGCCAAGGCAGAGGCGAAGTTCAAGGAGATCAGCGAGGCCAACTCGGTCCTCTCCGATCCCGAGACACGCAAGGAGTACGACCAGATCCGTGCCATGGGTGGCGGGGCGCGATTCACGGCGCCCCGCCAGCCCGGCGCGAACGGCGGCTTCGAAGACGTCTTCGGCGGCATGTTCGGCCAGCAGCAGGGCGGCCGTCGCTCGAGCACGCAGGGCACGAGCTTCGAAGACCTGCTCGGCGGCATGTTCGGGGGCGCCGACACGGGCTTCGGCTCGTCGACGGGCGGCTTCCGCGGCGCCGGCGGCCCGACCCGCGGCCGCGACTTCAGCGCGACGACGACGCTCGACTTCCTCACCGCCATTCGCGGCGAGACGATCAAGCTGCAGCCTGCCAACGGCTCGCCGATCAACGTCAAGGTGCCCGCGGGCGTCAGCGACGGTCAGAAGATCCGGCTCAAGGGCAAGGGCGAGCCCAGCCCCGACGGCGGAGCTCCCGGCGACCTCGTGCTCACCGTGACGGTGCGCACCCACCCCGTGTTCGACCGCGACGGCCTCAACCTGCGCGTCGACGTGCCCGTCACCTTCGTGGAGGCGACACTCGGCGCGACGATCGAGGTTCCGACGCTGGGCGGCGACCCGGTGCGGCTGAAGGTCGCACCCGGCACCCCGAGCGGCCGAGTGCTGCGCGTCAAGGGCCGGGGAGTCACCACGCCGAAGGGCAGCGGCGACCTGCTCGCGACCATCCAGGTCGCGGTGCCGAGCCACCTCACCTCAGACGCGCGCGACGCCCTCGAGGCATTCGCCAAGGCGATGCCGGCCGAGAACCCGCGCACCGAGCTCCTGGAAAAGGCCAAGGGCTGATGATGGACGAGAATTCTCCCGTCTTCGCGATCGCCGTCGCGGCCGAACTGGCCGCGATGCATCCGCAGACGCTCCGACAGTACGACCGCCTCGGGCTCGTGAGCCCCCGGCGCACGGCGGGCAAGTCCCGCCGCTACTCGATGAGGGATGTCGTGCAGCTGCGCGAGATCGCGGCGCTGAGTGCCGAGGGGCTCAACCTCGAGGGCATCCGGAGAATTCTCGAACTGGAGAACCAGGTGGTGGCCCTGTCGGGCCGCGTGCAGGAACTCGAGCACGCGCTCGCGGAAGAACTGCTCAATCGCTCGGGCCGGCGCGTCTTCGCGGCCGGCTCGGCGGGTGACGTCGTGTCGCTCAGGCCCGGCACGCGCACCCATCGCGCAAACGAACTGGTGGTATGGCGACCGTGACCGCGGAATTCAACTTCGACGACCTCCGTCGGTACCCCGACGTCGAGGCGCCCAATCTCTTCGCCTTCGACCCGAGCGACAAGCTGATCCTCGCCGAGGCGGCCGAGGCGCTCGCGGCGACCGCTCCCGGACAGGTCACGGTCATCGGCGACGACTACGGCGCCCTCACGCTCGGTGCGGCGCACGCCCACGGGCTCACCGGCATCCGGGTGCATCAGGATGCGCTGTCGGGCGAGCTCGCCCTCGGCTTCAACGCGCGGGCCGAGAACCTCGGCGACGTCTACTCCAACGGCGCGCTCGACGAGGCACTGCTCGCCGGGGCGACCGTCGTGCTGCTGCAGCTCCCCCGCTCGCTCGAGGAGCTCGACGACATCGCCGGCGCCATCGCCCGCTACGCCGACCCCTCGGTCGTCGTCTACTCGGCCGGGCGCATCAAGCACATGTCGCTCAGCATGAACGAAGTGCTGGCCAAGTACTTCGAGACCGTCGACGTCACCCGCGCGCAGCAGAAGTCGCGCGGGCTCATCGCCCGCGGCCCGCGCGCCGTCACCTCGCCGCCGGCCCCCCGAACCCAGTACCACGCCGACCTCGGACTGCACGTGGTGGCGACCGGATCCGTCTTCGCCGGCACCAAGGTCGACATCGGCACGCGCGCACTGCTGGCCGTGCTCGACCAGGTCGACCCCTCCGCCGAGACCGCGATCGACCTGGGCGCTGGCACCGGCATCCTCGCAGCGGCCCTCGCGAAGAAACGACCCGGCCTGCGCGTGATCGCGACGGACCAGTCGGCCGCGGCCGTGGCATCCGCTACCGCCACCATGAAGGCCAACGGCCTTCAAGACCAGGTGACCGTGGTTCGCGACGACGGACTGTCGAGCCAGCCCGACGAGAGCGTCGACGTGATCGTGGTGAACCCTCCGTTCCACATCGGGGGCGCCGTGCACGCCGGCGCCGCGATCAATCTGCTCGCCGACGTCTCCCGCGTTCTCAAGCCCGGCGGCCAGCTCTGGGCCGTCTACAACACACACCTCGCCTACCGCGCGGAGATGGGCCGCATGGTCGGGCCGACCACCCCGATCAGCCGCAACGACAAGTTCACGGTGACCCTAGCCGAGAAGCCGCTCGCCACTACCTGAATGAAAGTGCAGGACTCATGGCAAACCTCCAAGGTGCACCCGGCACCGACGAAGACCAGAAGACCGCCCTCGAGCGCTACGGCGTCGACCTCACCGCGATCGCACGCAGCGGCAAGCTCGACCCCGTGATCGGGCGCGACGCGGAGATCCGCCGCGTCAGCCAGGTGCTCACCCGCCGCACGAAGAACAACCCCGTGCTCATCGGCGAGCCCGGCGTCGGTAAGACCGCCGTCGTCGAGGGGCTCGCGCAGCGCATCGTCGCCGGTGACGTCGCCGACTCGCTCAAGGGCAAGCGGCTGGTCACGCTCGACCTCGCCGCCCTCATCGCCGGCGCGAAGTACCGCGGCGAGTTCGAGGAACGCCTCAAGGCCGTGCTCACCGAGATCAACCAGGCCGACGGCGAGATCATCACCTTCATCGACGAGCTGCACACGCTGATGGGCGCGGGCGGCGGCGAGGGATCGGTGGCGGCATCGAACATGCTCAAGCCCATGCTCGCCCGCGGAGAGCTGCGCCTCATCGGCGCGACCACGCTCGACGAGTACCGCCAGTACATCGAGAAGGACGCCGCGCTCGAGCGCCGCTTCCAGCAGGTGTTCGTCGGCGAGCCGAGCGTCGAAGACACCATCGCGATCCTGCGCGGACTGCGCGGGCGCTACGAGGCGCACCACCAGATCACCATCGAGGACGGCGCGCTCGTCGCCGCGGCCGCGCTCTCCAACCGCTACATCTCGGGGCGCAAACTGCCCGACAAGGCCATCGACCTCATCGACGAGGCGGCGTCGCGGCTGCGCATGGAGATCGACTCCTCCCCCGTCGAGATCGACGAGCTGCGTCGCAACGTCGACCGGCTGAAGCTCGAGGAGCTCGCGCTGAAGCGTGAGAAGGACGATGCATCCAAAGCCCGCCTCGAGAAGCTGCGAGCCGACCTGCGCGAACGCGAGGGCACGCTCAAGGGGCTGCAGGCGCGCTGGGAGACCGAGCGCGCGTCGATCAACCGCGTCGGCGAGCTGAAGAAGCGCCTCGACAACCTCGAGACGGAGTCCGACCGCGCACAGCGCGAGGGCAACCTCGAGCGCGCGTCACGGCTGCTCTACGGCGAGATCCCCGAGGTCAAGCGCGCGCTCGAAGAGGCGGAACGCGCCGACGAGGGCGGCCCCCGCATGGTGAGCGAGCAGGTCACGGCGGAGGACATCGCCGAGGTCATCGCCGCCTGGACGGGCGTGCCCGTCGGCAAGCTGCTGCAGGGCGAGACCGAGCGGCTGCTCGGCCTCGAGGGCGAGCTCGGCAAGCGCCTGATCGGGCAGAAGGACGCCGTGCGGGCGGTCAGCGAGGCCGTGCGCCGAACGCGCGCGGGAGTCTCCGACCCCGACCGACCCACGGGCACCTTCATGTTCCTCGGCCCGACCGGCGTCGGCAAGACCGAGCTCGCCAAGGCGCTCGCCGCCTACCTGTTCGACGACGAGAAGGCGCTCGTGCGCATCGACATGAGCGAGTACGGCGAGAAGTTCTCCGTGTCCCGGCTCGTCGGCGCCCCTCCCGGCTACATCGGCTACGAGCAGGGCGGGCAGCTGACGGAGGCCGTGCGCCGCCGCCCGTACTCGGTGATCCTGCTCGACGAGGTCGAGAAGGCGCACCCCGAGGTCTTCGACCTGCTCCTGCAGGTGCTCGACGACGGGCGGTTGACCGACGGCCAGGGCCGCACGGTCGACTTCCGCAACGTGATCCTGATCCTGACGAGCAACCTCGGCAGCCAGTATCTCGTCGACCAGACACTCGACTGGGACGCCAAGGAGTCTGCCGTGCAGGCGCTCGTGCGGCAGTCGTTCAAGCCCGAGTTCCTCAACCGGCTCGACGACATCGTGATCTTCTCGCCGCTGTCGGAGCTCGACCTCGGCCAGATCGTCGAGCTCTACGTCGACCGCCTGAGCAACCGCCTCGCCGACCGCCGCCTCGAGCTCGCGGTCACCCCCGGCGCGCGGCTGTGGCTCGCGGAGCGCGGCTACGACCCGATCTACGGGGCGCGCCCGCTGCGCCGCCTGATGCAGCATCAGATCGACGACCAGCTGGCGCGGGCGCTGCTCGGCGGAGAGATCCGTGACGGCGACACCGTGCTGGTCGAGGTCGCCGCGGGTGGCGACGGCCTGGCGGTCTCGAAGGTCGAGCAGTAGGCGGCCCCTCGCGGGATGGGGTGGGCTTGCGCGCCAGTGCGGTACGCGCGCGCCACGTCGAGTCGGCGCGCGTGTACCGGGGTGTAGCGGTTTCCGCCAGACGGCTCGAGTTCTGCGCAATTCGGGGACGTCTGCGCGGCGGCGCCGTGCCGCATTTGTCCCAGAACGCCGCATTCGTCGGCGAAGACCGGTCGAACCGTGACCGGTCGAACCGTGACCGGGCGACCCGGCGCGCCGCCTACTTCGAGAGCTCGGCCGTGATCGCGGCGACGAACGCGTCGATGTCGTCCTCGGTGGTGTCGAACGACGCCATCCAGCGCACCTCGTTCGCGGCCGCGTCCCAGTCGTAGAACCGGAACGACTCCCGCAGAGTGTCGGCCACGCCGTCGGGCAGCACCGCGAACACCGCGTTGGCGTCGGTCGGCTGGCTGAACGACAGGCCGCTGATGGTCCCGGCCGCGATCGACGCCTCGAGCGAGGCGCGCAGCCGCGCCGCCATGGCGTTGGCGTGCCCGGCTGACCGCAGGTACAGGTCGTCGTCGAGCAGCGCGATCAGCTGCGCCGACACGAAGCGCATCTTCGACGCGAGCTGCATCGACAGCTTGCGCAGATAGACGAGACCGTCGGATGCCTCGGGGTCGAGCACCACCACGGCTTCGCCGTAGAGCAGTCCGTTCTTGGTTCCACCGAAGCTCAGGATGTCGACGCCTGCGTCGGTCGTGAACTCGCGCAGCGGAACCCTGAGCGCGGCGGCCGCGTTGGAGATACGCGCGCCGTCGAGGTGCACCTTCATGCCGAGGGAGTGCGCATGGTCGGTGATCGCGCGGATCTCGTCGACCGAGTAGAGCGTGCCGAGCTCCGTGGTGTTCGTGATGCTCACCGCGAGCGGCTGGGCGCGGTGCTCGTCGCCCCAGCCCCAGGCCTCGAGGTCGATGAGCTCGGGGGTGAGTTTTCCCTCCGGTGCATCCACAGACAGCAGTTTGAGGCCGCTCACCCGTTCGGGCGCCCCGCCCTCGTCGGTGTTGATGTGCGCGGTCTTGGCCGAGACGACTGCGCCCCAGCGGGGCAGCATCGAGGTGAGGGCGATCACGTTGGCGCCGGTGCCGTTGAAGACGGGGAACGCCTCGGCCTGGTCGCCGAAGTGCGACTTCATGACCTCCTGCAGCCGGGCGGTGTAGACGTCTTCGCCGTAGGCGATCTGATGGCCGCCGTTCGCGTCGGCGATTGCCGCGAGAACCTCGGGATGCACCCCCGCGTAGTTGTCGGAAGCGAAGCCGCGGGAGGACGTGTCGTGGAGTTGGGTCACGGTTCCATTGTCGCAGTACCGAAACCGCGATCGAGCTTGCCGAGATCCGGATCTCGACAAGCTCGACCGGCGGTGGCTATGCCTTCAGCGCGTCCTTCAGCTTCACGGGCGCACCCATGCGCAGCAGCCCGTTCTCGTAGATGCGCGAGCCGACGAGGATGATCGCGACGGTCGACGCGAGCAGGATCACGAGCGAGAGCAGCGGCTCCCACCACTCGGCGAGCCCGAGGAACACCCGCAGCGGCATGCCGACCGGTGCGGAGAACGGCACGTACGACATGATCGCGAGCACGAGCGGGTTGTCGTAGAAGAAGATCACCAGGAAGTACGGCACCATCAGCAGCGTCGTGATCGGGGTGATGGTGACGTTCATGTCCTCCTGCCGGGAGACGAGCGCCCCCGCGGCCGCGAACATCGCCGCGAGCATCACGAACCCGGCCGCGAAGAACACGATGAACCAGACGATCGACGGCCCGATCTCGCCGAGCAGGATGTTCTGGCCCGTGGCGAGCAGCCCGATGCCGGCGAACACGGCGATCAGCACGATCTGGCCGAAGGCGAGGAGGCTGCTGCCCACGATCTTGCCGGCGAGCAGCGCGCGCACGGGGATGGTGGCCATGAGGATCTCGACGATGCGGGTCTGCTTCTCCTCGACGACGCTCTGGGCGATCATCATCCCGAAGGTGAGGGCGGACGAGAGGAACAGTGCTCCGAACGCGATGGCGACCAGGTAGACGATGCCGGGATTCTGGTCGGAGGGCTCGAGGATCTCGATCTGCGGGGCGACGCTGAGGAGCGAGACCACCGAGCTCGGCTCCTCGTCGAGCCCGATCACGGTCAGGCCCACCGCACCCTCGGAGGGGACGACCGCCGCCTCGACCGACTCGTCGCGCACCAGCTCCTCCGCCTCCTCGACGGTGGCGGCCTCGGTCACATCGAACGCGTCGGTCGCCTCCACCGCGGTGACGGCCGAGCCGACGGCCGCGATCTTCGGCAGGGACTGGTTGGCGCCGAAGATGCTCATCGCCACGATCGAGCCGACGACGAGCAGGAGCAGGATGCCGGTGGAGACCAGGAATGACTTGCTGCGCAGCCGCATCCGGATCTCGCGCTCCGCCACCAGCCAGGTGGCCGGCAGCAGGGTCGGGGTGGTGTATCTGGTCACTGGATGACCTCCTTGAAGATCTGGGAGAGCGAGGGAACCTGGGGGGCGAAGCGTTCCACGGTCGAGGTGGCGATGGCGTGCTGCAGCACGCGCTGCGCGGTCGCCTCGGAGTCGACGTCGAACACCGCGTAGCCGCCGACGAAGTCGAGCACGGTGACACCGGGCTCGTCGCGCAGCCAGCCGACGTCGCCGCCGACCTGCAGTTCGAACCGCGGCAGGGTGTGCTGGGCCCGAAGGCCCTCACGCGACCCGCTCGCCCGGATCTCGCCGTCGGCGATGACGACGAGGTCGTCGCAGAGCCGCTCGACGATGTCGAGCTGGTGCGACGAGAAGATCACGGGCGCACCGGTGGCGGCGAAGTCCTTGAGCACGTTCAGCACCACCTCGACCGCGATCGGGTCGAGGCCCGAGAACGGCTCGTCGAGCACGAGCACCTCTGGGTCGTGCACGAGGGCGGCGGCGATCTGCGCGCGCTGCTGGTTGCCGAGCGAGAGGGTCTCGACCGTGTCGTCCATGCGCTCGCCGAGGCCGAGACGTTCGAGCAGGCTCTCGGTGTTGCGCTTGGCCTGCGTCTGGCTCATGCCGTGCAGGCGTCCGAGGTAGACGATCTGCTCGGCGATCTTCATCTTGGGGTAGAGACCGCGTTCTTCGGGCATGTAGCCGAACCGGGTGCGCTGGTCGGCGGTGACGGGTGCGCCGTCGAGCGTCACCGATCCGGAATCCGCGGCGAGCACACCGAGGATGACGCGCATGGTCGTCGTCTTGCCCGCGCCGTTGCCGCCGACGAAGCCGGTCATGCGGCCGCCGGCCACTGTGAATGACACGTCGCGCAGTACGCGGCGCTCGCCGAACGACCGGTTGATCGAGTGAAGTTCGAGCATGTGTACCTCCTTGTTCATAACTCACGTTACGGGCGGCACTCCGCCGAGGCATCCGTCTGCCGACGGGTTTAGCGACTCATCCGCTCGGGGGAACCGTGCCTCCGCGAACGGCGAAACCGTTCTCGTAGGCGAAGACGACGGCCTGGATGCGGTCGCGCACGCCCAGCTTGGTGAGCACGTTCGAGACGTGGGTCTTCACCGTCGCCTCACCCACGTAGAGCTCGATCGCGATCTCGGCGTTCGACCGGCCGAGGGCGATCTGCGCGAGCACCTCGGTCTCGCGGTCGGTCAGCTCGGGCAGCGTCGCCCGCGCTGGAGCCGCGGGCGGTGCCGCCGTGCGGCCGAAGCGCTCGATCACCCGGCGGGTGACGGCCGGGGAGAGCAGCGCGTCTCCGCGGGCCAGGATCTGCACCGCCTCGACCAGGTTCTCCGGCGAGGCGGTCTTGAGCAGGAAGCCGCTCGCTCCCGCGCTCAGCGCCTCGAACAGGTAGTCATCGCGGTCGAACGTCGTGAGGATGAGCACCTGGCTGGCGACGGCCTCGTCCGCGGCGATCACGCGAGTGGCCTGGAGGCCGTCCATGCCGGGCATCTGCACGTCCATGCAGACGACGTCGGGGTTCAGCTCACGCGCGAGACGTACGCCGTCCGCCCCGTTCGCCGCCTCGCCCACCACCTCGATTCCCGGCTCGCTGTTCAGGATGATGCGGAAGCCCGCCCGCACGAGTTCCTGGTCGTCGACGAGCAGCACCGTGGTCACAGTGTCTCCTGCACGATCCGCGCGCGCACGAGGTAGCCGCCGCGCTGCTGGGGCCCGACCTCGAGCTTGCCGCCGACCGCCGCGAGCCGTTCGCGCATGCCGACGTGTCCGTGGCCCGTGCCCGCGAGGTTCAACCCGCGGCCCACGCCGGTGTCGGCGACCTCGAGCTCGATGCCGTCGGGGAGGTAGCGCAGCCGCACGTCGACGGTGGCTCGCGCGCCCGCGTGCTTGCGCACGTTGGTGAGGGCCTCCTGCGTGACGCGGTAGACGGTGAAGCCGACGAGGGCGGTCACCGGTCGCGGCTCGCCGACGATCTGCAGGGTCGCCGGGACGCCGGCGGCGGTGCTCTCCTCGACGAGGTCGTCCAGCTGGTCGAGGCCGCGCGTCGAGGAGCTGGTCGACGCGTCATCCGAATCGCTGTCGCGAAGCGTGGTCAGGAGGCGGTGCAGTTCGTCGACGGCGGTGCGGGCGCTCTCCTCGATGGTCGAGAGAGAGGCGGATGCCTGGGCCGGGTCGGTCTGGATGACCCGCCGTGCAGCGCCCGCCTGGACGCCCATGACCGAGACGTGGTGGGCGACGACGTCGTGCAGCTCCCGGGCGATGCGTACGCGGTCGAGGGCGACGGCCTGCTGGGCGCTGCGCTCGCGTTCGGCGGCGAGCTCGGCCGTGCGGTCCTCAAGCTCAGCGCGCTCGCGGGCGCTGCGGTAGGCGGTCGACCCGAAGTAGTAGGCGCCGCCGAAGTAGAGCAGGTTGGTGAGCACGTTGATCACGGCGAACGACGCGAAGGCGCTGAAGACACCCGACCGGGAGTAGCCGGGCATGCTGTTCGGGTCGTCGACGGTGAGCACCAGCTGCACGCCGATCCAGACGAACATGCCGATGATGATCAGGATGCGGGTGACGGTGGCGGCGCGGCGGTTGCGGCTCCAGGCGCCGACCGAGTAGATGGCGATGAACAGGCTGATGCTGCCGAAGAGGGCCTCCGGGACGCGAAGCGTGGGTGTCAGGAAGAAGGCGACCGAGACGACGACCGCGACGACCTCGGGGTAGCGGCGACGCCAGGCGAGGGGCGCCGTCAGCGCGACGATCATGATGGCGCTGACCCAGGCGGGCGCTGGATGCAGCGTCGGCTCGGCGTCGAGGTCGAGGTAGTAGCCGACCCGCGTGTACAGCATCGCGCTCACCGTTGCGCCGACGGCGAGCAGCGCAGCGCCGATGGCGTCGCGGCGGTAGCCCTCGCGGCCGGGTCGGGGCCGCAGCCAGTCGTCGGTCATGGGGTCAACGCTACCGAGAGCGTGAGCCTCCGACATCCGTCGCACGACGGAGCCGGTCGCGGCAGGTGTGAATCGGCGTCACTAGACTCAGCCATGCCCATTTCCGATCTCGAATCGAGAATCCTCGATTCCCTCGACGAGCAGACCCTCGTCGACAGTCTCGTCGCCCTCGTCCAGGTGCCGAGCATCACGGGAACCGCGGCGGAGTCGCAGCTGCAGCACGATCAGGCGGACGCGCTCGGTCAGCTCGGCTTCGACGTCGACTCATGGATGTTCGACCTCGACGCGCTCCGTGCCCACCCGGACCATCCGGGCGAGGAGGCGCCGCGCGAGGAGGGCTACGGTCTCGTCGCGACGCTGGGTGAGGGCACGCCCGCGCTCGTGCTCCAGGCGCACGTCGACGTCGTGCCGGTCGGCGACCTCGGCAAGTGGGTCGACCGGGACCCCTTCAGCGGCTCCATCGTCGACGGCGCGCTGCACGGGCGCGGCGCGTGCGACATGAAGGCGGGCCTGGCTGCTAATCTCGCGGTCGCCCGCACCCTGGCCGCCTCGGGCGTCACGCTCGAGCGCGCGTTCGGCGTGCACTCCGTCGTGAGCGAGGAGGACGGCGGGCTCGGCGCGTTCGCCACGATGCTGCGCGGGCACACGGCCGACGCCGCAGTTCTCACCGAGCCGACGAGCGGGCGCATCATGGTCGCGAACGCCGGCGCGCTCACCTTCTGCATCTCGGTGCCGGGACGGGCGGCGCACGGGTCGACGAGGCTGGAGGGGGTCAGCGCGCTCGACGCCTTCCTGCCCGTCTACGCGAGCCTCCACGAGCTCGAGCGGGAACGCAACGCCGAGCGCGTACCGCTCTTCCTCGACACGGCGCTGCCGTACCCGATCTCCGTCGGGCGCGTCACGGCCGGCGACTGGGCGTCGAGCGTTCCCGACCTGCTCACCGCCGAGGGACGTCTCGGCGTGCAGCTCGGCGAGGAGCCGGAGGCGGCGCGCGCCGCACTGGAGCGGGCCGTCGCGGAGGCCTGCGCCGCCGACCCGTGGCTGCGCGACAACCCCGCCACCGTGAGCTGGCCCGGAGGTCAGTTCGCCAGCGGACGCATCCGAGACGGCCATCCGCTCATCGCCGAGGTCAGCGCATCGGTGACCGACCTGTCTGCCGGAGCCGCCCCGCGCCTGAGCGCCGCCCCCTACGGCAGCGACCTCAGGCTGTACTCGGGGCTCGGAGGCATCCCGGCGCTGCACTACGGCCCGGGAGACGTGCGGTTCGCGCACGCGCCCCGCGAGCAGGTCGACATCGCCGAGCTGCTCGCGGTGACGCGGTCGCTGGTCGTGCTCGCTGCCCGGAGGTGCGGCGCGCACTTCTGAGCGGTGCTCAGGCGGTGATGCCCGCCGTCGACTCGATGACGCCCGTCATCTTCTTCGACAGCGCCTCGTAGAACATCGAGAGGGGGAACTCGTCGTCGAGCACGGCGTCGGTGAGCCCGCGCGGCGGACCCTCGAGCGGCAGGTCGCGAACCGCCCAGCGGGAGGCGGGGTGCGGCGTGAGCGTCGAGGCGACCAGGTCGTAGGCCGCGAGCCAGTGCGCGGCCTTCGGGCGGTCGATCGACTTCCAGTACAGGTCGTTGATCGCGTCGGAGAGGGCGATCACGACCTCGGGCACGTCGTCCCAGTCGATGGTGAGCGCGGTGTCCGTCCAGTGCAGCACGTGGTGCTGGTGCATCCACGCGAACAGCAGCTGCCCGCCCAGCCCGTCGTAGTTGCGTACGCGGCTGCCGGTGATCGCGAATCGGAAGATGCGGTCGAAGATCACCGCGTACTGCACGAGCCGGGCGCGGTCCCGCGCGGTGTCGGTGGCGTCATCCGAACCCGAGATGCGCACCGCCTCCCGGTACGCCGTCAGGTCGCAGCGCAGTTCCTCGAGCGAGTAGAGGAAGAACGGCATGCGCTGCTTGATCATGAACGGATCGAACGGCAGGTCGCCCCGCATGTGGGTGCGGTCGTGGATGAGGTCCCACATCACGAAGGTCTGCTCGGTCAGCTGCTGGTCGTCGAGCAGGCGCTGGGCGTCGGCGGGCAGCTCGAGCTTCGTGATCTCGGATGCGGCCTCCACGACCCGGCGGAAGCGCGCGGCCTCCCGGTCGGCGAAGATCGCGCCCCACGTGAACGTCGGCACCTCGCGCATCGCGACGCTCTCGGGAAAAAGAACAGCCGAGTTGGTGTCGTAGCCGGGTGTGAAGTCGAGAAAACGCACCGGCACGAACAGTTTGTTCGAGTACTCCCCCGCCTCGAGCTCCGACACGAATTCGGGCCAGATCACCTCGATCAGCACGGCCTCGACCAGCCGGCTCGTCGAGCCGTTCTGGGTGTACATGGGGAACACGACGAGGTGCCGCAGCCCGTCGATCCGGTCGAGCTGCGGCTGGAACGCCTGCAGCGAGTCGAGGAAGTCGGGCACGCCGAACCCGTCGGCCGCCCACCGTTCGAAGTCGACGGCGACCGCCTCGAGGTAGGCCGCGTCGTGCGGCAGCACCGTGCGGAAGCTCAGAACCCCGCGGGCGATGGCGGCGACGAGCTCGCGCGCCTCCGCGTGGTGTGCCTCGTCGGGGATGCTGCCGTCCTGCAGCTGCAGGGGCTGGATAGCGGATGCCGCGTTCCGGATGCTCGTCCAGGCGGGGTTCTCGGCGAGCCGGTCGTCCTCCACGACCTCGGGTTCTCCGACGATGGATGTGGGCATCGTGATGTGGGACATGGGTGAACCTCCGATCCGCGTGAGTGTGCTGGGGCGCACGGATTCGGCGCCCGGATCCAGCCTATCCAGCACGCATTCGCGGTTGGTTGTGTCCGACGCGGGAAAGTTGCGCTCCGGGGCGCGCCAGACGCACGAAACCGCCGTTCTGCGCGAGCGGGTGGCGCGCCTACACTTCAAGCATGTCTACGGCGCGAGAAGTACAGGACGCGCTCGCCGCGGTGGCGAACCGCGACGACGCCCGCGATCTGCAGCGGTTCTTCAAGACCGGAAAGGGGCAGTACGGGGCCGGCGACGTGTTCATCGGCGTGAAGGTGCCCGAGATCCGACGCATCGCGCAGGGTTTCGCCGATCTCTCGCCGGCCGACCTCAACGACCTGCTCGACAGCTCTGTGCACGAGCACCGGTTCGCCGCCCTGGCCATCATGGTCGGCCAGTTCAGGGCCGCCAGCAAGGCGGGCGACGAGGGGGAGCGCGAGCGACTCGTGCAGTTCTATCTCTCGGCCATGCGCCGCGGACGCATCAACAACTGGGACCTCGTCGACTCGTCGGCCGAGTACATCCTCGGGGAGTACCTCTTCGACAAGCCGCGCGACCAGCTTCCCCGCCTCGCGAAGAGCGGCGTGATCTGGCAGCGCCGCATCGCCATCATCGCCACCTTCGCGTTCATCAAGCGCGGCGACGCCTCCACGACCCTCGAGGTGGCCGAGATCCTGCTGCCCGACCAGCACGACCTGATCCAGAAGGCAGTGGGGTGGATGCTCCGCGAGGTCGGTAAGAGGGTGGACCGCGATCTGCTGGTCGAGTTCATCACCACTCACGCGAAGGTGATGTCGCGGGTGACCCTGAGCTATGCGACGGAGCACTTCGAGAACTCGGAGCGGGTGTACTACCGCTCGCTCTGACCTCGTGATCGAGACGGTCGAGCTCCGTGCGCGATACTTGACAGGTGTCGGGGGTGTTGATCGGGTTCGCCATCATCGGCGTCGTGATCCTGATCGGATACGTCGTCGGTCGGGTCGGCGTGCTCGGCGAGCACGCCCCCAAGGTCATGAGCCGGCTGGTCTTCTTCGTGCTCTCCCCCGCGTTGCTGTTCACCGTGCTCGCCGACGCCGACGTGCACACCCTGTTCTCGTCGATGCTCGCGGTGTCGGCGATCGCCGCCGTCCTGTCGTGCCTGATCTTCGCCGGGATCGCCCTGCTGGTCTTCCGGCGCGGCATCCCCGAGACGGTCATCGGGTCGATATCGGCGGGCTACGTGAATGCGAACAACATCGGCATCCCGGTCGCCGTCTACGTGCTCGGCAACACCGCGTACTCGGCCCCGGTCATCCTGCTGCAGCTGCTCGTCCTCGCGCCGATCTCGCTCACGATCCTCGACATCTCGACGAGCGGGTCCGTCTCGATCGGCCGGGTCCTCATGCAGCCGGTCCGCAACCCGCTCATCATCGCCTCGGCGCTCGGCGTGGTCGTCTCGGTGACCGAGCTCGAGATCCCGATGGCGGTGATGGAGCCCTTCCGCATCGTCGGAGCCGCGGCGGTGCCGCTCGTGCTCATCGCGTTCGGGATGTCGCTGCACGGCGACCGTCTGCTCGCGCCGGGTTCC
>Ga0247803_1000236_pt1 | contig 32592 bp, 34 predicted proteins | sample UWRJL014104B1_FD_180928 | JGI IMG/M metagenome (GOLD analysis project Ga0247803, IMG submission 180928) | Plant litter microbial communities from Arlington Agricultural Research Station in Wisconsin, United States - UWRJ-L014-104B-1 | ecosystem: Environmental > Terrestrial > Plant litter >... | reverse complement strand
GCGCAGGCGTGACGGTGCAGGCAATGACCAGTTAACCTTATCCGATCTAGGCTTGCGACGCCTGTATTGGCGCGTTCCAGGATTTCCAAGGCATGAGCCACGCCGCGTTTGTCGATACGGGTGCACGCCATGTGGATGACGAGCCCCCCACGCTCGATTTCCAGCCCGTTGGGGACATCGCCGCATTTTTCGATGTGTCGCTGGATCTGCTGATCGTTCGCGATCTGGATGGCGTCGTCATCAAGGCCAGTCGGTCCTGGCATTCGGTATTGGGCCACCGCCCGGAAGAGATCGAGGGACGACGGCTTCTCAGCTTCGTCCATCCCGATGATATGCCCGGAACCCAGAACAGCGTGTTCGAGGTGGAAACCCGTCGGGCCGGCCAGCCGGTCCTGGGGTTCATCAACCGATACCGGCACAAGGACGGGTGCTATCGCACCCTGGAATGGCGGGCTCAGAGGTTCGGCGACCGCATCTATGGCGTGGCGCGTGACGTAACCAACCGGGTCGCAGCCGAGCGGGAACTGATCGAGGCCAAGGCCGCCGCCGAGAGCGCCAACCGCGCCAAGTCCGACTTCCTGGCCAATATGAGCCACGAAATCCGCACGCCCCTGAACGGCGTCATCGGCATCGCCGACGTTCTGGCGCGCACGCCGTTGAGCGCCGAGCAGGCGGAACTGGTCGAGTTGATCCGCGACTCGGGTACGACGCTGGAAAGGCTGGTCTCCGACATTCTGGACATGTCCAAAATCGAGGCCGGGCAGGTCGATCTGGAAGCGCGGCCCTTTAATCTGCGACGGGTCCTGATCGCCTCTGTCGAGGTCGCCCGGCTGGGCGCCGAGGCCAAGGGGCTAGGCTTCCGACTCGACATTGACGCTGCCGCCGAGGAGCAGTTTGTCGGCGACAGTCTGCGATTACGCCAGGTGCTGACCAACCTGCTGTCCAACGCGGTCAAGTTCACGGCCCAGGGTGAGGTCGGGTTGACGGTGCAGGTGGACGAGGCGGCGACGGTTCTGACCGTCGAGGACACGGGCGTCGGATTCAATGCCGAGGAAGCTGTCAGGGTTTTCGAGCGCTTCAGCCAGGCCGACGACAGTATCACGCGACGGTTCGGCGGCTCGGGCCTGGGCCTTTCGATCTGCCGGTCACTGGTTGAGATGATGGGTGGCACGATTTCGGCGACATCGGCGCCCGGCGTGGGCAGCCGGTTTGAAGTGCGGTTGCCGCTGATCCGGACAGCAACCCAGACCGACGTCGATGCTTCGCCGGATGGCGCCATGGGGCCGGGCGGGCTTCGATCTGGCCGGCGGCTGCGCGTGCTTCTCGCCGAGGATCATCCGGTCAATCAGCGCGTGGCACAGGCCATCTTGGCCAGCCAGGGCGCAGACGTGATCACGGTCAGCGACGGAGCCCAGGCCGTCGCAGCCTTCCAGCGCGGCGGCTTCGATCTGGTTCTCATGGATATGCAGATGCCGGTGATGGACGGCCTGACGGCGACGCGGGAAATCCGGGCGTTCGAGTTCGCGAACGGTCTCGCGTCTACCGCCGTCGTGATGCTGAGCGCCAATGCGCTGCCCGAGCACCAGGCCCAGGCTGTCGCCGCCGGGGCGAACCTTCATGTCTCCAAGCCTATAACCGCCGCCAGCCTTCTGGCCGGGATCGAGACCGCGCTGGCCTAGCCGAAGGTGAAGGCGAAGACCTGGACGCCGGGATCGGAAAACTCGATCTCGAAGGTGCGCTCGCCCATCGACCGGGCCTGACGGACCAGTTGATACAGGCGTTGGCTGTCCACGGTTCCGGCGCCACTTGCGTCGACATCGACACCGGCGTCCGGGCCAGGCGCGCGACCGTCGATGCGGATGCGGAAGCGCACCGGTTTGTTCGGATCGGCCAGGCCCATGACCAGGTGCAGGTCGCGCCCCCGGAAGCGATAGGTCACCTTGCCGCCTGCGCGGGCCAGATCGGCGTGTTCGTTCCTGACGATCCAGTCGCCGGTCAGGCTCCACTGGTTCAGCGTCAGCGGGGCTGAACCATAGGTCTGGACGGTGTCGCGCACGACCGGTTGAGGCGAAGCGAAGTTGGCGGCGCGGGCATAGCCTAGATAGGTCTCGGGCGAACGGACGCCGGGCGTGGTCACTCCGGCGGGCGCCTCGGCGCCCTGGCCCATGATGTCCACCAGATCGGTCGGAACATCGGTGCGGCCGGCCTCGCGCAGCAGTTGCTGGATGACCCGTTCGGAATGGTCGTAATCCCCCTCGCCGAAATGGTGATAGCGGACGTTGCCGGCGGCATCGACGAAGTAGTGGGCGGGCCAGTACTGGTTCTCGAAGGCGCGCCAGATGGCGAAATCGTTGTCCATGGCGACCGGGTAGGTGACGCCGAACCGCTGGATCGCGGCGCGGACATTGGGCTCCGACTTCTCGAAGGCGAACTCGGGCGTGTGAACGCCGATGACGACCAGGCCGTAAGGCGCATACTTCTCGGCCCAGGCGCGGACATAGGGCAGTGTGCGCACGCAGTTGATGCAGGAGTAGGTCCAGAAGTCGAAGACCACGACCTTGCCCTTCAGGCTCTCGGCCGTGATCGGCGCAGAGTTCAGCCAGCCTGTCGCGCCCGTCAGGGGCGGCATGGCGGCCTCGATGGGCAGGTTCTCGATCGGCGCGCGGGCCGCATTGGTCGGGCGACCGGCCCCGACGCGGGTCAGCAGGCTCTGTTCCACCTTGTTGACGCCGCTGGCCGAGAGCCGGGTCAGCAGGCCTGTATCCAGGCCCAGGGCGATGGCGGCGACGCCGATCAGGACCAGGACGCCCAGCCCCTTTCGCACCCATTCGCCGACGCCCAGCGATTTCTTCATGGTCTGGAACACCCGGCCTCCGACCAGTAGGGCCAGGGCCAGGGAGGTCGCCGCGCCCGCCGCATAGGCGGCCAGCAACAGGGTGGTGCCGACGGATGCGCCCTGCAACGCCGCTCCGGTCAGGATCAGGCCCAGGATCGGTCCGGCGCACGGCGCCCACAGCAGGCCCGTCGCCACGCCCAGGAGGAAGGACGGCCAGATCGAGGACCGGCCCGCCGCCTGTTCCAGACTGGCCCGCTCGGTCAGTCTGGATCCCAGGGCCACCAGGGGCCGGGTCAGACGGTCAGCCAGCGACGGCAGGATCAGCGTCAGCCCGAGCACCGCCATGACCACCAAGGCGATCCAGCGACCCACCTGGTTGGCCTGCACCGCCCAGCCGCCGCCGACCGCCGCCAGGCTGGCCACCGCCGCAAAGGTCAGGGCCATGCCGACCAGCAGCGGGAGGCCGCTGCGGATAAAGGGTTGTTCGGCCCGCGCGAACACGAAGGGCAGCACCGGCAGGATGCAGGGGCTGAGGATGGTCAGAGCCCCGGCGAGATAGGACAGCAGGATCAGGATCATGGACGTGTCCGATGAGGGCCAGGCGCCCGTTCGATGACTATACGCCCCGCGACTGTCGCCGGATGCGCCCAATGCGGCAAGCCCGGCGACGAAGGTTACGGTTCCCCATGCCTCGTGGCCATTGTCGTTCTGGTAAAGCTCGACCGTATACAGAGGTAGCTCAGCTTCCTCTTCCAAGAAGTCTTGCATGTCCGATCGCGCGGTTCGCAGCCTAGAGAACCTAGAGAAATCGGCATCGACGGCCCGTGTGTTGAACCTGCTTCAGGTCTCCAAGGTCCACGGCAAGACCGCCGCTTGGCGCGAAAGGCCCCTGTTCCTCACGCCGGAACTGAACACGGCCCTGGTCATCAAACACAGACTTCGACGTAACGAGTCAGATATGTTCCGGGGTCGCAGACAGGTAGCGACCAAGATCATCATTCCGATCGACGGGCGCGACCTGAAGTCTGGCGGACGCTACGTCTTCGTCGATCAAATGCACTTTGAACGCACGCTCATGGACGTGTTCGGCGTCTCATCCGATCATCCCGACGTCCAGACCCTGCGGTTGATCGACAGATTGCCTTCGCTGGATCCGTTTCTCTTGCGCGAACAGCTCAGCCGCTCCGGCATCGACCCGGCCCCATGCTATTTCGCGCTCAGCGAGGCAGATCTTCAGAAGATGCTCAATTTCGTCAAAGGCGAGATCGAGCCCCTCGTTCGGCTCAGTCTGGGAGAAGCCGCAACCGGGTCAAGCTCGATCGACCGGATGGCCTCCAAGATCCTGTCTAATGCGCCCGGTGACCGGATGGATGCCCTGGGCCAGACCCTGAGGCTGAACCCGGAACAATATGCGGAGGGCGTCTTCTGCTGGAAGGGCTTCCTCTACTACAAATGGAGCTTGGGCAGCATCACCGGCGACATCGCCTCGGTCGCCAACAAGGTCGCCACCGTCAAGCCGGTGGGACCGATGGACCAGGCCGCCAAGGAATACATCGGGCGCGGACGTGAGGTTCTGAAGGAGCAGATCATGCGGACCTGCATCGAGGTTCGTCGCACCCTCAAAGTCTATGACCAGGCCTATGCCGGCCTGACACAAAACGGCAATCCGCTCGGCTTCCGCGATTTCCTGCTGGACGCCCCAGCCCTGTTCGCGCGGCTGGGCGATCAGCTTGGCGCGATCCAGCACATTGTCAGCTTCTGGAATTTCCGCTTCGGTCCTCGGTCGTCGGCGCCCGGCGTAGAAGAGCTGATCGATATTTTCATGGATTTCGAGGTCAGTCTGCGTGGTCGGGACGACGACTCACGAGGTGGAGAGGGGCTGGCAGGTTAACAGAGCCAGGTCCGCGTCGACCCATAGCCAGCCTTGGTCATGTCGGCTTTCCGGTCGCTTTCCCCAGCCATCGCCCATCAATCGCCCGGACGGTCTAGACTTCCCGCTCAAACCGGCTGATTCGATCCTGCATGACCATTCACACCCCTCCGCCCCCCGAGGGCGGCCGTATCGTCGACGAGCCGATGGAGACGGCGCTGAGCCGCCGCTATCTGGCCTACGCCCTGTCGACGATCACCAACCGGGCCCTGCCCGACGTGCGCGACGGCTTCAAGCCGGTGCACCGCCGCATCCTGTACGCCATGCACCAGATGCGGCTGAACCCGCAGGCGGCGGCGCGCAAATGCGCCAAGGTCGTCGGCGAGGTGATGGGCGGATACCACCCGCACGGCGACGCCTCCATCTATGACGCCCTGGTCCGCCTGGCCCAGGACTTCGCCCAGCGTTATCCGCTGGTCGACGGGCAGGGGAATTTCGGCAACATCGACGGCGATAGCGCTGCGGCCATGCGCTATACCGAGTGCAAGCTGACCCCGGCGGCCGTGCTGCTGCTGGAGGGTATCGAGCAGGACGCGGTCGATTTTCGCGCCACCTATGACGATCAGGACGAAGAGCCGGTCGTCCTGCCAGCGGGCTTTCCCAACCTCTTGGCCAACGGCTCGTCGGGCATTGCCGTGGGCATGGCGACCTCGATCCCGCCGCACAATGTCGGGGAACTGATCGACGCCTGCCAGCTATTGCTGGAGCGGCCGGACGCCACCACGGCCGAATTGGCCGAGATCGTGCCGGGGCCTGACTTCCCCACCGGCGGCGTGGCGGTCGAGGGCCATGCCTCGATCCTGGACGCCTATGAGACCGGCCGCGGCGGCGTGCGCCTGCGGGCGCGCTGGGAGCGGGTTCCGCTGGAGCGCGGCGGCTATCAGATCATCGTCACCGAGATGCCCTATCAGGTCGGCAAGTCCAAGCTGATCGAGGACCTGGCCGCCCTGATCGACTTGAAGAAGGCGCCGCTGCTGGGCGACGTGCGCGACGAGTCGGCCGAAGACGTGCGGCTGGTGATCGAGCCTAAGTCGCGCACCATCGACGCCGAAGTCCTGATGGAAAGCCTGTTCAAGCTTTCCGATCTGGAGGTCCGCTTCCCGATTAATATGAACGTGCTGGACGCCACCGGCACGCCGCGCGTGATGGGTCTTAAAGCCTGTTTGCAAGCTTTCCTGGATCACCGGCGCGACGTGCTGATCCGGCGCTCGCAATGGCGGATCGAGCGGGTCGAGAAGCGGCTGCACCTGTTGGAAGGTCTGCGGATCGTCTTCCTCAACCTTGACGAGGTGATCCGCATCGTCCGCGAGGAGGAACAGCCCAAGGCCGTGCTGATCGCCCGATTCGGCCTGTCGGAGATGCAGGCCGACTATATCCTCGACACCCGTCTGCGTCAGTTGGCGCGGATCGAGGAGATGGCGATCGAGAACGAATACAACGAACTGGCGGCGGAACTTGCGGCGCTGCAGGGGCTGTCGGCATCGCCCGCCAAACAGTGGAAGAAGATCGGCCAGGACCTGGCCCTGGTGCGCAAGGCCCTGGTCTCGCCGCGCCGCACGACCATCGCCGACGCCGTCGACTCATCGGCGTTCGCCCCGCCCGAGGCCTATATCCCGCGCGAGGCCATCACCGTCATCCTGTCGGAACGCGGCTGGATCCGCGCCGCCAAGGGCAAGGTCGAGGACCCTTCCGAACTGAAGTTCAAGGAGGGTGACGCGCTCGCTTATCTCGTGCCGGCCTTCACCACGGACAAGATCCTGGTGGCGGCGTCGGACGGGCGGGTCTTCACCATCGGCGCCGACAAGCTGGCCTCCGGGCGCGGTCACGGCGAGCCGCTGCGGCTGATGATCGAGCTGGAGGAAAAGGCCGACATCGTCGCCGTCCTGGCGCATCAGGCCGGGTCGAAACTGCTGGTGGCGTCAAAGGCCGGTTATGGCTTCATCGCCCCCGAGGACGACATGCTGGCCCAGAAGCGGGGCGGCAAACAGGTGCTGAACGGCGATCTTCTGGCCATCCTGCGCCTGGGCGCCGCCGACCATGTGGCGGCCATCGGCGAGAACCTGAAGACCCTGATCTTCAAGGCCGAGGAACTGCCCGAGATGGGCCGCGGCAAGGGGGTGAAACTGCAGTCCTACAAGCAGGGCGGGCTACAGGACATCGCCGTGTTCAACGCCGAAGTCGGGCCGGAATGGGTCGACGGCGGCGGGCGTCGCCGCAACTGGCCCGACTGGAAGGACTGGCTGGGCAAGCGCGCCGGCGCCGGCCGTATGGGGCCGAGAGGCCTGCGGAAGTTCCGGTGACGGGCGTCTGACGCCGATTTCACTATTCGGGACCCGTCGTTCGCGCGATAATCCGGGCCTAGCTGGAGAACATCATGACCGCATTGATCATCATCGTCGTCATCGTCGCCGTGCTCGGCTTCCTCATGATGGGCGGCTACAACAAGCTGGTGGCCCTGAACCAGCGCGCGGACCAGTCGTTCGCCGACATCGACGTGCAGCTGAAACAGCGCAACGACCTGATCCCCAACCTGGTCGAGACGGTGAAGGGCTATGCCTCGCACGAGGCCGGCACCCTGGCCGCTGTGACCCAGGCGCGCGCCGCCGCCGCCGGCGCCAACACGGTCAATGAGAAGGTCCAGGCCGACAACATGCTGACCGGCGCCCTGGGCACGCTGTTCGCGGTGGCCGAGGCCTATCCGGATCTGAAGGCCAACTCCAACTTCCTGGAGCTGCAACGCGAGCTGTCGGACATCGAGAACAAGCTGGCCGCCGCACGCCGCTTCTTCAACAATGCGGTGGCCGAGTTCAACGCCGTGCGGGCCCAGTTCCCGACCGTCCTGTTCGCCGGCCTGTTCGGCTTTGGTTCGGACAAGCCCTTCTTCGCCGTGGACGCCGCTGACCGCGCCGCCATGACCGCCGCCCCGCCGTCGGTGAAGTTCTAAGGCGTCACGCATGGGCGCCGTCGGGCTTCAGACCCATATCTGGGCCAACAACACCCGCTCGATCGTGCTTCTGGCGGGTTTTCCCGTCCTGCTGGTCGGGATCATCTACGGGTTTCAGCTGATCCTGATGGGGTTTGGCTTCCTGCCCAATTCGGGCGGGTCTGTGGGTGACGACATGGCTCTGGCCGGGTCGATGCTGGCGGGGACCATTCCGCTGGCCATCGTCATCGCCCTGATCTGGTTCGCCATCGCCTGGTTCGCCAACCAGTCCATCATCGACGCCATGACGGGCGCGAAGAAGGTGACGCGGCAGGAAAACCCGGACCTTTATAATCTGCTGGAAAACCTGGCGATCTCGCGCGGTTTGCGGACGCCGACGCTGCGGATCATCGAGACGCAGGCGCTGAACGCCTATGCCTCGGGCCTCAGCGAGGGCCACTATAGCGTCACCGTCACGCGCGGCCTGATGCAGACCCTGGACCGTGACGAGATGGAGGCCGTCCTGGCCCACGAGATGACCCACGTCATCAACAAGGACGTGCGCACCATGGTCATCGCCTCGATCTTCGCCGGCATCATCAGCGTGATGGCCCAGCTGATCTTTCGCGGCCTCTTCTATGTGCGGGCGGGCGGTGACCGAAAGAACAAGAATGCAGGACCTCTGATCATCATTGGCCTGATCATCGCCGCCATCGGCTTCGGCCTGTCCATCGTCATTCGAATGATGCTGTCGCGCACGCGTGAGTATGTGGCCGATGCTGGGGCGGTCGAGCTGACCAAGAACCCCGACGCCATGATCTCGGCCCTGAGGAAGATCTCCGGCCGCTCCTATGTGAAGGCGCCGGACGACGTGCAGGGCATGTTCCTGGACAACACGCCGGAGAAGGGCAATTTCGTCGACGAGATGTTCGCGACACATCCGCCCATCGAGAAACGGATTGCGGCCCTGATCAAGTTCGGCGGAGGTCGCGATTCCGGACCGCCGAATGCGGATGCGCTGGAGACGGGCGTGCCGGTGACCGGCTATTCGACCTCGGTGCCGGTGAGCTGAATCTTCTTTGGTCATTCCGGGCGTAGCCGCGTCTTCGCGGCGCAGACCCGGAACGACCAAAGATTGGGGCCGGACGGCGAATTCGCCTGTCAGTCTTCCAGCCGCATCCAGCCCAGAGGCCTGAGCACTTCCATCGGGCGGAAGTTGGCCTTGTAGTCCATCTTGGGCGAGCCTTGGACCCAGTAGCCAAGATAGACATAGGGCAGGTTCACGATCGCCGCCTGGCGCACATGATCCAGGATGGCGAAGACGCCAAGTGAGCGCTTCTCCATCGCGGGGTCGAAGAAGGAATAGACCATCGACAGGCCGTCGCTGAGCAGGTCGGCCAGGGTGACGGCGACCAGATCGCCGGGGCCGCCGTCTGCCGAGACCGTGCGGTATTCGATCAGGTGGGTGCGGACCGCGGTGTCCTCGATCATGGCGACATAGTCCTGCCAGCTCATGTCGGTCATGCCGCCGCCGGGGTGGCGCGAGGCCAGGTAGCGTTTCAACAGGTCGAACTGTTCGGTCGTGGCTTCGGCCTCGACCAGGGCGCGCGAAAGGTCGGCGTTGCGGGCCAGGGTCTTGCGCTGCGAGCGGCTGAAGGTGAACTCGTCCACCGGCACCCGCACCGAGACACAGGCGTCGCAGGCTTCGCAGGCGGGGCGATAGGCGATGTTCTGGCTGCGGCGGAAACCGGCCTGGGTCAGTTCGTCATTGACGTGGGCGCCGTCCGAGAAGGGCAGGTTGGCGAAAACCTTCCTCTCCGTCATGCCGGGCAGGTACGGGCAGGGCGCGACCGCCGTCATGAAGAAGCGCAGTTGGCGGGTCGGGACGTGCTGGGTCACGCCTGGAAGTCCCGGGAACGCGGCTCGCATGAAGTCGAGCGGATGTGGGGCATGCAGACCATGTCCCGATTTGGCGCTCAACGCCGGCCCGCCGCAAGGACATTCGCGCCACACCCCAGGCGCGTCGTGAGACCGTGAGACCTTGCAGCGGCCGTCACAGTGGGGCTCACAGGCTGGTGTCCATGGGCAGGACGGGGGCTTCGCGCAGCAGGACGATGGCGATCCGGCGGTTGCCGGCCAGGGACGGATCGTCGGGATAGAGGGGGTCGGACCCCGCCTTGCCCGCCACCGAATAGACCCGGTCGGGATCGACGCCTGAGCGTTGCAGCAGTTCGCGCGACGCATTGGCGCGGCTTGACGACAAGGGCCAGTCGCCGGGCGCGGAGGCGCGGCTGGAGCCCGCCACGGCGCTGGTATGGCCGGTGATCGAGATGCGGTTGGGCAGGCGGTTGATGACACCCGCGATGGCGCGCAGCAGCACCTGGGCGCGGGCGTTGGGGCGGTCGGAGTTCTGATCGAACATCGACCGGCCTTCCTGATCGACCAACTGGATGCGCAGGCCCTCGGGCGTCTGGTCGATGATCAGCTGTTTCGACAGTTCGGCCAGTTCCGGCATCCGCTGCATCGCCTGACGCAGGGATTCGGCTGCGGTCTGGAACTCGGCGGCCTCGCGTCGGGCGATCTCCTCGCGCAGGGCGCCCTCGCTGGCCGAGGCCAGGTTGGAACTCTGGCCCACGTCCTGGGTCTGGTCCGGCGGGGCCTCGGGGGCCAGTTGCTCGATGACCGAACGCGAGCCCGAGCCCTTGCCGCCATCGTCGCCCAGCGCGGTGCCGCCCAGGATGCCGCCGGATCCGGAGGTCGTCTGACTGACACTGGCGGGGGCGAAATATTCGGCGATGCCGCGCTTCTGTTCCGGATCTGTGGTGTTGATCAGCCACATCAGCAGGAAGAAGGCCATCATGGCGGTCACGAAGTCGGCGTAGGCCACTTTCCATGCGCCGCCGTGGTGACCGCCGGCAATCACCTTCTTGACCTTCTTGATCATGATGGGGCGGTCGGAGGCGGACATGCATTCACCGTGCGAAGAAACAGCGTTCAGGGTGAGGGTTCGAGGTTAATGCAGCGTTTCCCATTTGCCCGAAATGCCCCGTTCATCTAGGCCTAGGGCGTGACCCTGGAACCCTTGCCTGACGATCTCGCCCGCGACACCGCCGCCTATCGCCGGGCGCTCGGCGCTTTCGCCACCGGCGTGTGCGTGATTACCGCCGACAGCCCGGCGGGGCCGCTGGGGATCACGGTCAACTCCTTCACCTCGGTGTCGCTTGAGCCGCGCCTGGTGTTGTGGTGCCTGGACGAGCGCTCTGATCGCTGGCCGGTCTTCGCCGCCGCCGAGCGGTTCGCCATCCATGTGCTGCCGTCCTCGGATCAGGCCCTGTCACGTCGGTTCGCCAAGGGGGTGGCCGTGTTGGATGAGGGTGAGTTCGTCCGACCTTCGGATGAGCCTGATGCGCCGCCCTGTCTGCCCGAGGCGCTCGTCCGGTTCGAATGCACCACCCATGACCGAATCCAGATGGGCGATCACCTGATCATTGTCGGCCGCGTCGAGGCGTTTGATGACGCCGGGGGCGAGGCCCTGACCTTTTTCCGTGGTCGCTACGGCGCCCTGTCGGAGCCCTCCACTTGAGGATCGTGGCATGAAGATCGCCTTTGCGGGACTGGGCGTCATGGGCGCGCCGATGGCGCGTCATCTGGTCGCGGCTGGGCATGCGGTGACGGGTTTCAACCGTACGACCGCCAAGGCGCAGGCCTGGGCGGACGCTCATGGCGCGCAGGCGGCGACCTCGGTGACCGAGGCGGCGAACGGCGCTGAATTGTTCGTCCTGTGCGTCGGCAATGACGACGACGTGCGCAGCGTGGTGAGTGAGGCCCTGCCGCACCTGGCGCAAAGCGCGGTCATCGTCGATCACACCACGACCTCGGCCAGGGTGGCGCGCGAGATGGCGGCGCTGGCCTCACAGGGCGGCCGTTTCTTCATCGACGCCCCCGTGTCCGGCGGACAGGCGGGCGCCGAGAACGGCCAGCTCAGCGTCATGGCGGGCGGCGACGCAGACGCCCTGGCTCGCGTCGAGGCGGCCATCATGGCCTACTCCAAGGCGATCAAGCACATGGGTCCGTCCGGCTCGGGCCAACTGACCAAGATGGTCAATCAGATCGCCATCGCCGGCGTGGTCCAGGGCTTGGCCGAGGCGGTGCATTTCGCCCATGTCGCAGGCCTGGACACCGACGCCGCATTTGACGCCGTGTCCAAGGGCGCGGCGCAGAGCTGGCAGATGGACAACCGCTGGAAGACGGCGGCCAAGGGCGAGTTCGAGTTCGGCTTCGCCGTCGACTGGATGCGCAAGGATCTGGGTCTGGTGCTGGACGAGGCGCGCGCCAACGGGGCGACGCTGGCGCTGACCGCCCTGGTCGATCAGTTCTACGCCGAGGTTCAGGCGATGGGGGGAGCGAGATGGGACACGTCGAGTTTGGCCGCGAGGCTGCAGGATCGAACGCCGAAGACGTCTGGGGGCTCTGGAAACGGCTGATCCGCCATTTTCCGGCTTGGAGCCTCATCCCGTCGTCCTTCTACACGCCCGGCGCCTTCGGTTATCTGGGCGTTGATTTCGTCACGGGGTTTCGCGCCAACCGGTCGACTAAACAGGCCTTCGCCTTGCTGGATGGGATCGACGAGCCGACATTCGACTCCCTTTCGGCCCTCGCCAACCTGAATGCGCGCCGTCAGGACCAGATGCTGCGTGCCGTGGTGATTGCTTATCTGACCGTGCCGATCACCGTTCTGGCCATCGTCGCCGAGGTGGCGGGCGACGGACTGGTGTCGTTTGCTCGCGGCAACATGACCTTCGTGGTCTCCGGCGCGGTTGGCGTGACCATGGCGTCGCTGAGCTATTACCTCAGCCATTGGCGGTCGCGTCAGATCGTCGGCGTGCTGGACCTGATCCGCATCGAGAGGGGCCAGTCGCCGTTCACCGCCCTGGAACTGCGCGAGGATTAGGGCCGGGCCGGATCAGAGCGCGGCGGAGGTTGGCGTCTCAGCTTCGGGTTGGGTTCGAACCTTTATCTTCAGGACCGCGTTGAAGCCCTCTGGCGGATAATGCAGGTCTGCGCTGCCGCCCAGGGCGCCCTGCGCGCTCATCTCGATCAGGCGCGTGCCGAAACCGCGCTGGCGGGGTGCGACGACAGGCGGTCCGCCGCTCTCGACCCAGTCCAGGACGACGTCGTCGCCTTCGGCTCGCCACGACACGCTCAGCAGGCCTGACGCCGTGCTGAGGGCGCCGTATTTGGCGGCGTTGGTCATCATCTCGTGCAGGATCAGCGCCAGCGCCAACACCTGTTCGGACCCCAGCCAGACTGCCGGGCCGTCGAACCGCACCTGTTCTGACGCGAACGGCCGGGCTTCGCTGTCCAGGATGTTGCGAATTTCGGCCTGCTCCCAACCTTGCGCGGTCAACAGGTTGTGCGTCGCCGACAGGGCCATCAGCCGCGCCTGGAAGGCTGCCGAGAAGGTCGCCAGGTCGGAAGATCGCCGCGCGGTCAGGTGCGAGATCGACAGCACGGTCGCCAGGGTGTTCTTCACCCGATGGTTCAGTTCGTTGATGAGGATGTTCTGGCGGGCCTCGCTGCGGGCCAGGGCGCTGTAGGCGGCGCGGTGTTCGGTGACATCCTGAATGATGCCGACCAGGCGCTGGGGCCGCCCCGCCTGGTCCTTGATCATCCGCCCCCGGACCTCCAGCCAGCGGCCGTCGCGCAGTTCGTAGTCGGCCTGAAAGTCGCGACCTTGGGCGATGGCGTCCTCTAGCAGGCGGCCGCGCTCCGCCGCGCTTTCAGGCATCAGAAGGTCGGGGACCTGGGACTGGTCGAACGGGACGTCCAGGGGCAACCCCAACAGGCTGCGGCCTAGGCTGGACAGGGTCAGCCGCCGTTTGGCGATGTCCATTTCCCAATAGCCCAGCCGCCCCGCATCGATGGCGGACAGCAGGGTTTGGCGCTGGTCCAGCACCGAGGCGCCCAGGCCGAGCACCAGAAGCAGCAAGGTCAGGACCGCAATTCCGGCGGCCAGGAAGGCGGGCGGGGCTGTCAGCATTCCAGAGCCGGAGACAAGCTCGGTCGTGGTCTCGCTCGTGCTCAAGACCACGGCTTGCATGGCGGTATAGTGCATGGCGACCACACCGAGACCCAGGACGCCCGCCGCCAGAATGCGCCAGCGCGGACGAGAATCCCTGCGCGCGGCCGCCAGGGCCCCGGTCGAGGCGCAGAAGGCGACGATGAGGGAGGCGACGACCCATTCGGGCCGATAGCCGACCTCGACCTGGGTCCTCATCGCCGCCATGCCGAGATAATGCATCCCGCCGATGCTGGCCCCCATCACCGCGCCGCCCAGCAGCAGCGCGCCCCGCGCTCGCCACCGCGCGGCCAGTGAGAAGGCGCCGGCCGTGCCCACGATGGCCAGCAGCAGGGACCCGGCCGTCAGCAGGACGTCATAGGAAACAGGGCCGCCCGGATCGAATCCCAGCATGGCGATAAAATGCATCGACCAGATGCTGACGCCCATCGCCAGTGCGGCGACCACGACCCAACGGGTCTGCACCAGGCCGTCATGCCGCCATGCGCGCCGGAACAGGTCGAGCGCCGTCCATGCGCCGAACACTGCGATTCCGACGGACAGTCCGATGAAGACCAGGTGGTGGGTATGATGCACGCGCGATGACCCTGTCGATCAGAGGTTCAATCTTAACCATATTCGCATCTGGCGAAACGGGAGATCATCATCCCGCAGCGGCGAATAGACGCCGATCGAGGCACGCAGGAGAATCGGAGATCGGTCGTGGCAAGCCTGGGGTGGATCTGGCTTGGGGAGGCGGGCGGAACGCAGCGTGTCATCTTCTCCAGATGCGACGCTGATCGCGGCAAGCCGTTGGTTTGCTAGGTTTCCAGCCCCAAAGGGTCTGGCGGAGACGGAGGGATTCGAACCCTCGATACCCCTTACAGGGTATGACGATTTAGCAAACCGTTGCCTTCAGCCACTCGGCCACGTCTCCGGCAGGCGCTGTCGATAGCGAAGTGCGCGGCGCGGCGCAATCGCTGATCAGCACACCCTTCCATTATGCCGCTTGCGGGCGCTAGGTGACGCCCAGGAGACACGTTTCGTCGGAGGAATTCATGACGCCACAACAGTATGGCCCGCTGATCGGCATAGGCGTCGCCCTGGTCATCATTTTGCTCAGGAACAGCCGACCCCGGACCCTGAATGTGCAGCGGATGGGGATTGCGCCGGTTCTGGTCACCGCCCTGATTCTGTTCGGCCTGTGGGGAATGTCGCAGGCCCCCGGAATGTCGAATGCCGCCTTCGGGCCCGGCGCCTGGGCGATCCTGGCGCTCGGCTTGCTGCTCGGCGCTGTCGCCGGCTGGTGGCGCGGCAAGACGGTGACGATCGAAAAGGCGGCTGACGGCGTATTGAAGGCCCAGGCCTCGCCGCTGGGGCTGATCCTGGTCGTGCTGCTGCTGGTGAGCCGCAGCGCCCTGAGACCGTGGCTGGAAGCGCATGCCTTCGACTGGCATCTAAACGCCCTGGCGGTCCAGGACGCCTCTCTGCTGTTCGCCGTGGGCATCGTGGTCATGCAGCGCGTCGAGATGTGGATCCGGGCGCGTCGAATTCTCGCAGGCGATCCGGACGGTCATGTTGTGACGACGAGCGGACCTTCCCCGACGTGATCTTGGCAGGGGCGGTGAGGGGGGCTAGGTCTGGCGCTTCACCGTCTTAGGGAGACGCTCCATGGCCGATCTGGCTCAAGTCACAGAACATATCCGCGGCGCCGTCGGCGATAACTCCGGTCTGGGCAAGACCGTGAAGATCGACCTGGGCGACACAGGCAAGATCTTCATCGACGGCGCATCCGTGCCCAACTCGGTCACGAACGAAGACAAGCCCGCCGACGCCACCGTCTCGATCAGCTGGGACGATTTCCTGGCCCTGTCCGATGGCAAGCTGGATCCGATGATGGCCTTCATGCAGGGCAAGCTGAAGATCGCCGGCGACATGATGATCGCCCAGAAGTTGGCGCCGCTGCTGAAGCGCTGATGTTGGCGCGATAGCGACACCGATTGCGCGGCGCGGCTCCAACGAGGGCCGCGCCGTTTTCGTTTCAGGAGGACACCCATGGATTTCCAACACAGCGACCATGCCCGGCACTGGCAGGATCGCCTCAATCGCTTCCTGGACGACAAGGTCCTGCCCCGGGCCACGGAATACTGGGCCCAGGTCCATGCCGCCCCTACCGTCCAGCCCCCCATCATGGAAACCATGAAGGCCGAGGCGCGCGATGCGGGTCTGTGGAACATGTTCCTGCCGGGCGAGCACGGCGCCGGCCTGACCAATCTGGAATACGCCCCGCTGGCGGAGGCCATGGGCCGCGCGGGCCTGTGGAGCGCCGAGGTGTTCAACTGCAACGCGCCCGACACCGGCAATATGGAAGTGCTCCATATGTACGGAAACGAGACCCAGCAGGCGCGCTGGCTGACGCCGCTGATGGCGGGCGAAATCCGCTCGGCCTTCCTGATGACCGAGCCGGCCGTGGCCTCGTCTGATGCGACCAATATCCAGACCTCCATCGTGCGCGAGGGCGACGAGTACGTCATCAACGGCCGCAAATGGTGGTCGACCAACATGGCGCACCCGAACGTCGCCATCGCCATCGTCATGGGCAAGACGGACACGGGGGCGGCGACCCACCAGCAGCAATCCCAGGTTCTGGTGCCGACGAACACGCCCGGCTTCCGGGTCGAGCGGATGCTGTCGGTCTTCGGCTATGACGAGCGGCCCATCGGCCATGCCGAGGTGGTTCTGGAAAACGTGCGCGTCCCGGTCGAGAACCTGATCGCTGGCGAGGGCAGGGGCTTCGAGATCGCCCAGGGCCGTCTGGGGCCCGGCCGTATCCACCACTGCATGCGCACCATCGGCGCGGCGGAAAAGGCGCTGGAGCTGATGTGTCAGCGACTACTGAACCGCACGGCCTTCCGCAAGACTCTGGCCGAGCATTCGGTCTGGGAGCAGCGGGTCGGAGACGCCCGGACCAATATCGAGATGTGCCGCCTGATGGTGCTGAAGGCCGCCTGGATGATCGATCAGGCGGGTGCCAAGAACGCCAAGTCCGAGATCGCCCAGATCAAGGTGGCGGCCCCGCGCATGGCGCTTCAGATCATCGACGACGCCATCCAGGCCTTCGGCGGCGCAGGTGTTTCGGGCGACACGCCCCTGGCGGAACTCTATGCCGGGGTGCGGACCCTGCGTCTGGCCGATGGTCCGGACGAGGTGCACAATCGCACCATCGCCCGGCTGGAATACGCAAAACACGGCGGGAGAGCGGTCCGATAGGCGGAATTATCGCCCGGTTGCGCTCGGCCCGCTGAACCATATCTTTCCCCGGCGGTTCTCTGGCCACAGGACCGCCGAGGAGGGTGACCGCCAATGAACGCACCCGCAGTTTTTACGTCGGTCCAGAACCCCGACCTGACGCGATACCGCGAGGTCCGGGCGCGCATGGTCGCCCTGGCTCAGGGGCTGTCGCCCGAGGATTTGGCCGCTCAGTCGATGAGCGACGCCAGCCCGGGCAAATGGCATCTGGCCCATACCAGCTGGTTCTTCGAGACCCTGATCCTGGCCGCCGAGCCCGGTTATGCTCCCGTCGACCAGCGGTTCCAGCGCCTGTTCAACTCCTATTATGAGGCCCTGGGCGAGCGGATCGACAGGGCCGAGCGCGGGCTGATGACCCGGCCGTCGCTGGACGATGTGCTGGCCTATCGCGCGGAGATCGACCGGCGCATGGCGGACCGGCTGACGCGTCCGATGGACAAGCTGAGCCGTTATCTGTTCCAGCTTGGCCTGCACCACGATCAACAGCATCAGGAGCTTTTCCTGATGGATCTGCTGCATCTGATGTCTCGCTCTCCGCTGAGCCCGGCAGCCTATGAGGTCGAGCCGCGTGATACGCCTATACAGCCGGCGCGGGGCGGGACGACCCGGTTCGAGGGCGGACTGACCAGTATCGGTCATGCCGACGCCGCCTTCGCCTTCGACAACGAAGGCCCCGAGCACCAGGTCTTCCTCCGCCCCTTCGCTCTGGACAACGACCTGGTCACCAATGGCGACTGGATCCGGTTCATGGATGACGGCGGGTACGAGCGCGCCGATCTCTGGCTCTCGGACGGTTGGGCGCAGGTGAAGGCCGAGGGCTGGGCCGCGCCCCTCCACTGGCGTCCAGGCGATGCGGGGTGGTCGGCGATGACCCTGACAGGCCTCATCCCCGTCGATGCCGCCGCGCCGGTGCGCCACATATCCTTCTATGAGGCGGCGGCCTTTGCCGCCTGGGCCGGAAAGCGACTGCCGACCGAGGCGGAGTGGGAGCACGCCGCGATCAGCGGCGGCGGCGACCTGACCAACCTGTTCGGCGAGGTCTGGCAACACACGTCCAGCGCCTATGCTCCCTATCCCGGCTTCCGGCCAACCGAAGGCACGGCGTCGGAGTACAACGGCAAGTTCATGGCCAATCAGATGGTGCTGCGCGGCTCGTCGTTCGCGACGCCTCCGGGGCATGCGCGCGCCACCTACCGCAACTTCTTCTATCCGCATCAGAGGTGGGCCTTCATGGGCGTCAGACTGGCATCCGATATCGCTGCAGACCAAGCGCGGGACGACGACGTGGATGACGCCGGCGACACGGGCGCCTTCCGCGCCGAGCTGATCGAAGGCCTGTCGAGGCCTCAGAAATCCCTGTCGCCCAAATGGTTCTATGACGCAGAGGGCTCGCGGCTGTTCGAGGACATCACGCGGCTGCCCGAATATTATCCGACCCGGCAGGAGAAGGCCCTGCTGCATCGCATGGCCCCGCGGCTGACCGAGGATTTCGGGGCCAACGCTGTTCTGGTCGAGTTCGGGTCCGGCGCCAGCGAGAAGACCCGCATCCTGCTGGATGAGGTTCCCAGCCTGTCCGCCTACGTGCCCATCGACATCAGCCCCGACGCCCTGGCCGAGGCCGCCGCCCGCATCGAGGCCGCCTATACCCATATCGAGGTCGCGCCGATGGCGGGCGACTTCCTCGACTTGCCGCTATTGCCGGAATTGGGGCGGGGTCGCCGCGTCGGCTTTTTCCCCGGCTCGACCATCGGCAACCTGGAGCGCGACGTGGCGGTCGGGTTTCTGAGGAACGCCCGCGAGCGGCTGGGCCCGGGCGCGCTGTTTATTGTCGGCGTGGATCTGGTGAAAGACCCGGCTGTCCTCATCGCCGCCTATGACGACGCCCAGGGCGTCACCGCAGCCTTCAACAAGAATGTCCTGGTCCGCGCCAACGCGGATCTGGGCGCCAATTTCGACCTCGACGCCTTTGACCACATCGCCGTCTGGAACGGCGCAGAGTCGCGCATGGAGATGCATCTTCGTTCGATCCGCGACCAAGTGGTCAGCCTGGGTGAGCAGCGGTTCGGCTTTGCGCAGGGCGAGACCATCCACACCGAAAGTTCGCGCAAATACACCGAGGCCACTCTGCGTTCCCTGGCCGAGGCCGCCGGATGGGCTGTGACCCTGTTTGAAATCAGCCCCGAGCCGTCAGTGGCGGTCGCCTTGTTGAAGAACCCGGGCTGACCCAGCCGCCCATCGCAATTGAAAACGGCGAGCCATGGGGCTCGCCGTTCAATCTCACTTTAGTCGACCTGATCAGACAGTGCTTCTAATCAGCAGGCGTTTCAGGTTCGCCAGGACGTCGCGCGCCGTGCGAGGCTTCGCCGCCCTTGCGGCCGGCCTGTGCGGCCAGACCCCTGTCCTGAGAGAAGCTGCGTTTCTCGCTGGGGACGCTTGCGCCTCCTTTGCGCGCGATCTCGCGCTGACGTTCCGGGTCCATCGAGGCAAAGCCTCGCTTGGAGACACCCGACGGACGGGCGGGCTGACCTTCGGCCATTCGGTTGTTCCTTCCTGCTGGTATCGTGACTTGGAGAAAGAACCCCGGCCGCCAGTCAAGGTTCCGAGATTCCAGCGTTTTGAAGTCGCTCTGTGTTCGGCTCATCCGCCTTGGAATGGCCGCGAATCGCCAGGGTCTCCGCCGCCCGGTTCCAGCGGCGGCAGTTCGGGCGGGGTCGCGCCAGGATCGACCTCGGGCTGCGAGGGCGGCGGTGTCTCTTCGGCGGGCTGGTCGGGCTCGATATAGGTCATGGCGACGGCTCCTGTTCGCAGGCTTAACGTCCGGCGCGCGGCGACGTTCAGATGCGAGGTCTCGAAAGGGGTGACTACGCCGCTGGAACCGACGCGGCCGGTCAATGGTTGAAAAGCCCGAAGACACCCTCAATCTCAGGATGACACGCCATGACCGATCCCTATGCCGCGCCTACCTATGAGCCGACTTTAGAAGACGTCGTCGAAGACACGGATAATCGCGCCGCGTCGCTGGACCGACGCGCAGACGAACTGCTGGCACAGGCGGAAGGACGGAGCTTCGCCACCGACGCCGCTCACGTCAGCTCAGTGCGTCAGGCCGTACGGGAAGATCTGAGCCATGGTCGCGACTGGGCGCGCGCCCGCGTGGCGCGCTCGCGCGAAGCCATTCAGGACGAGCCTCTGAAGATCGCCGCCTATGCCGTTGGGCTGGGTGTCCTGATCGGTCTGTTGCTGCGCCGTTAGGCCGCGGCCTGCGCCTCGTCGGGGCGCAGGGTCAGAACCCGGACGCCGTCGCGTGTGACGGCGACCGTGTGCTCGAACTGGGCCGACAGCTTTCCGTCGGAGGTGACGACGGTCCAGCCGTCGGCCTCGGTCCGTACCGTGCGACGGCCCTGGTTCAGCATAGGTTCGATGGTGAAGACCATGCCTTCGCGCAGCGCCATGCCTGTCCCCGGTTTGCCGAAGTGCAAGATCTGAGGCGCTTCGTGCATCTCGCGGCCGATGCCATGTCCGCAATAGTCGCGCACGATGGAATAGCCATGGCGCGTCGCATGGCGTTCGATGACGTGGCCGATGTCGCCCAGGCGTGCGCCCGGGCGGACGGCGCGGATGCCCTTCCACATGGCGTCATAGGTAGTCCGAACCAGGCGGCGCGCAGGGGCGGGGACATCACCGATCAGGTAGGTCTTGCTGGAGTCTGCGATAAAGCCGTTCTTCTCCAGAGTGATGTCCAGATTGACGATGTCGCCATCCTGCAGAATCTCCGTGGCGGACGGCACGCCGTGGCAGACGACGGCGTTACGTGAACTGTTCAGCACAAAGCCATAGTCATACTGGCCCTTGCTGGCCGGGCGGGCGTGCAGATGGTCGACGATATAGGTCTCGACCCGGTCGTTGATCTCCAGCGTGCTGAGGCCTGCGAGGGGCATGGCGTCCAGATGGGTGAAGACCGAGGCCAGCAGACGGCCGGCCTCGGCCATCAGCTCGACCTCGTCCGGCGTCTTGGTCATGCGGCGAGGGTGGTCAGATCAGGGGCCGCAGCTGCCGCGTCAGCTCCGGCGGCCTTCAGTTCACGCGCCATGAGTTCCTGAAAGGACACCCCGGGGTTCAGCTCGCACAGCATGCCCATCCTGATCCAGAAGGCGGCCTGGGCGTTGATCGAACGGCACGAGGCCTTGCTGGCCCGGCGCAGCTGTTCGTGCAGTTCGTCTTCGATGCTGACAATGCCCATAACTGACTCCCCGAATATACGAAACGTATATGCCGTATATGGCCGAGAGGTGCGGGCCACAAGGCCGAGGGGCTAAACCCCGTCCGAAAAGGGGTAGGGGCTGACCGACTTGGACCAGTCATCGACGGTCAGGGCGCGATCCACAGGCGGCGCGGCGCGTTCGGCGCAGGGGTGACGGTGGCAAAGACGGCAGGCGGGGCCGATCGGCGTGACCTCCGGGTCCTGGAGGTCCAGGCCGCGCGCATAGGTCAGGCGGTGGGCGTGCCTGAGTTCGCAGCCGATGCCGATGGCCAGATCCGCGCCCTCGCTGAAGGCGTCATGCCCCTGGCGATCGACGGTGCGGGCCAGGGTGAACCATCGCCCGCCGTCTGGCGTCTCGATGATCTGGGTGACGATCCGGCCTGGCGTGCGGAAGGCCGAGTGCAGCCGCCATCTTGGGCAGGCGCCGCCAAATCGCGAGAAGGGAAAGCTGGCCGAGGCGTAGCGTTTGGACACGTTGCCGGCCTGGTCCACCCGCATCAGGAAGAAGGGCACGCCCCTTGCGGTGGGGCGCGACAGGGTGGTCAGCCTGTGTGCCGCCTGCTCGAAGCCGACCCCGAACCGGGCCTGAAGCCTGGCGAGGTCATAGCCGGTCTCCTCGGCCGCGCGTTGGAACGGGCCGTAGGGCATCAGGATGGCGGCCGCGAGCGTGTTGGTCAGCGACACCTTCAGCAGGGTGCGCGAAGCGTCATCGGCCATGTCGGCGGCGGCGGCCATGGCGGTCAGTTCGGCGTCATGCTCGGACAGGGCCAACTGATAGGCGACGGCGAAGGCGCGCGAGGATTGGCCCAGGGTCTCGGACACCAGCAGTCGCCGACGATGAGGATCGAACCGACGGGTCCATTCCACCATGACCTCTGCGGGCATGATGCGGACGGCCAGGCCGTGGCGGGCCACCAGCCGAGCGCGGATCAGGCCTTCGAGCAAATCGCTTCCCGAGGGGGAGGGGGCGGAGGCTGTCAGTTCCGCGTGCAGGGCCTCACCCAGGGCGTCGATTTCGGGAAAGTGGTTCTGGCGGGCCTGGGTGTATTCGCGGACCCGTTCGGCGGGGCTGTCGTCCATGGCGCCGCCGCCACGACCGGCCTCAATCCGCTCTCTAGCGCGCGTATCGGCAAAGGCGCGGTAAAGCCGCAGCACGGCGTCGGCCGCGCCGGGCGCCTCATCGACCATCTGCATGATCTCGTGCCGCGGAACGGCCAGGCCCCTGAACAGCGGATCGGCGAACAGTTCGGTCAGTTCGGCCTCTCCGGCCTGTGTCGCGGGCTGGTTCAGGCCTCGCAGATCCACGTCATAGGTCTCGGCCAACCGCAGCAGCAGTTGGGCGGAAACGGGTCTCTGATTGCGTTCGATATGGTTGAGATAGCTGGGCGAGACGCCAAGATCTGCGGCCATGGCCGTCTGGCTCAGCGACAGGTCACGCCGCAGCCGCTTGAGCCGGCCGCCCAGGAACAATTTGCGGTCTGTCGCCAGGGCCATCCCGACATCATGTCACGATGTGACCGATTGACAAGAGTCACGATATGACAAGATGACTTCAAATCTGGCTGCGGGTTGGTATCGAATGTGACCTGGACGTGTTTCAGTCTCATGCGGCCTGTCGGGCTGCTGACCGGAGAAAGACCCCATGGAACCGCTGAACCGCCCTCAGGCCATCATCGACTTCTGCCTGGCCCCGCTGAACCTCGAGCCCTCGGCGGAGGGCATGGTCGAGGTCCGCCGCCGGTTGGAGCATGTGATCAAGACCTTCCAGCTGAAGACCGCCAAGCCCGTCAGCGTGGATTTCTCGTCCATGCCGTCACAGGTCATCAACGAGGCCGCGCACGGCTACGAATAGGCCCTGATCCCAAGGCTTTCTAGGCCGGTCCGCTGGCCGGGCGTTGCAGTCGTTCGCCCTGCAACGCCCGATCGGACACGAAAGGGTTGGTGCGGCGTTCCGCGCCGAAGGTGGAGATCGGCCCGTGACCCGGCACGAAGGTCACCTCGTCGCCCAACGGCCACAGCCTGGTGACGACGGAACGGATCAAGGCGTCGGGATCGCTGCGCGGGAAGTCGGTCCGTCCGACCGAGCCCTGGAACAGCACGTCCCCGACCTGGGCGAAACGGGCGACGCGGTTGAAGAAGATCACATGGCCAGGGGTGTGGCCCGGCGTGTGATAGACTTCCCACGTCGTCTCACCCAGCGAGACCGTATCGCCATCGGCCAGCCAACGGTCCGGCTTAAAGCTGCGCGCCTCGGGCAGGCCGTACATCTGGCCCTGCTGGGGAATGCCGTCGATCCAGAACTGGTCCTCGGGATGGGGGCCGATGATCTGCACCCCTGATTTTTCCTGCATCTCGGCGGCGCCGCCGGCGTGGTCTAGGTGGCCGTGCGTAATCCAGATCTGATCCAACGTCAGGCCGCGCCGCGCGATCTCCGACATCACCGCATCGACGGATCCGCCCGGATCGATCACGGCGGCCTTCAGCGTGCGGGTGCACCAGACCGTGGTGCAGTTCTGCTGCAGCGGCGTGACGGGAGTGACGAAGACGCCGATGTCGGAGGAGGGCTGGGTCATGCAGGTCAAATAGCCGCGATCCCCATCTGGCGAAACATCGGCGGGACAAACATCGTCCGACTTGCATTCCTCCGCGCCGCTCGCGTTGACCTTTGAGGTCCATCTCGACATAAGGGCGGGCTTCGAGGCGCCGCTTCCTGAATGGGGCGGCCCTTTGTGCTTTTCCATCCCGCGCGCGACGCCGTCAGGCTGCACCGCGCCACAGAGCGTCAGATCCCGACCATGCAAGTCGTCGAAAAAACCACCGAAGGCCTCAGCCGCGTCATCACGGTGACGATTCCCGCTACTGAGCTGAACGCCAAACTGGACGCCAAGGTGCGCGAAGTGGCGCCGCAGATGAAGCTCAAGGGCTTCCGTCCCGGCAAGGTGCCGACCGCCTATGTGAAGAAGACCTTCGGTCGCGACTTCATGGGCGAGATCATCAACTCCGAGCTGAACGAGTCGAGCCAGAAGGCCCTGGACGAGATCAAGGTCCGTCCTGCCGCCCCGGCCGAGGTCAAGCTGACCTCCGACATGGACAAGGTCATCAAGGGCGAGGAAGACCTGGCCTATGAGATGGCGCTGGAAGTCATGCCCGACTTCACCCCGGTTGATCCCAAGACCCTGAAGCTGGACCGCCCGACCTACACCGCGTCGGACGAGGATCTGGACGAAGCCCTCAAGGAACTGGCCTCGCAGGCCAAGTCCTACGTGGACAAGAAGGGCAAGACCGTTAAGGCCGCCGAGGGCGACCAATTGACCATCGACTTCCTGGGCAAGCTGGACGGCGAGCCCTTCGACGGCGGCGCCGCCGAGGACGCGGACCTGGTGATCGGCGCCGGCCGCTTCATCCCCGGCTTCGAAGAGCAGCTGACGGGGGCCAAGGTCGGCGAAGAGAAGACCATCGAGGTCACCTTCCCCGAGGACTATCAGGCCGCCAACCTGGCCGGCAAACTGGCCACCTTCGACATCAAGGTGAAGGCCATCAAGGCCGAGACCGAGAGCAAGGTGGACGAGGACTTCGCCAAGCGCATCGGCCTGGAATCGCTGGACAAGCTGAAAGAGCTGCTGCGCGACAACCTGAACCAGCAATACGCCGGCGCCGCCCGTTTCAAGCAGAAGCGCGCCCTGCTGGACCAGCTGGACACCGCCCACAGTTTCGACCTGCCGCCCAAGATGGTCGAGGCCGAGTTCGACGGCATCTGGCAACAGGTCGAGGCCGACAAGGCCGCCGGCAAGCTGCCTGAGGAAGACGCCAAGAAGTCCGACGAAGACCTGAAGGCCGAGTACCGCAAGATCGCCGAGCGCCGCGTGCGCCTGGGTCTGGTGCTCGCCGAGATCGGTCGCGCCAACAATGTCGGCGTCACCGACCAGGAGCTGAACAACGCCATCATGCAGGAGGCTCGCAACTATCCGGGTCAAGAGAAGATGGTGCTGGACTTCTATCGCCAGAACCCCAACGCCGCCGCCCAGATGCGCGCCCCGATCTATGAGGAAAAGGTCGTCGACCTGATCTTCAACCAGGCTGAGGTCAAGGACACGGTCATCACCAAGGAAGAGCTGCTGAAGGAAGAAGAGGAGGGCTGAGCCCTTCTCCGACACCGGATTGATCCAGCCCTCGACGCCCCGGCGTCGGGGGCTTTTTCATGCGCCGGACGCGTCGCGACCGCTCGCCGCCTTGCAACCGGGCGTTTGGAACGCGATATCCTGTACCTGAGAGGGCCGATCGCTGAGTCGGTCCCGACCTGCATCCCGAGAAGGCCACGAATGCGCGATCCGATCGACTACATCCAGTCCAACCTCGTCCCGATGGTCGTGGAGCAATCCAGCCGGGGCGAACGGGCCTTCGACATCTTCTCGCGCCTGCTGCGCGAGCGCATCATCTTCCTGACCGGCCCGTTCGAGGACGGCATGGCGTCGCTGATCTGTGCTCAGCTGCTGTTCCTTGAATCGGAAAATCCGAAGAAGGAAATCTCCATGTATATCAACAGCCCGGGTGGTCAGGTCCACTCCGCGCTCGCGATCTACGACACCATGCAATACATCAAGTCGCCGGTTTCGACCGTCTGCATGGGCATGGCCGCCTCGGCCGGTTCGCTCATCCTGACGGCCGGCGCTGCGGGCCAGCGTATCGCCCTGCCCAACGCCCGCGTCATGGTCCACCAGCCCTCGGGCGGGTTCCGCGGCCAGGCCTCGGACATCGAACTGCACGCCGCCGACATCCGCTACACCAAGAAGCGCCTCAACGAGATCTACGTCCACCACACGGGCCGGACCTATGAGGAAGTCGAAAAGACCCTGGACCGCGACCACTTCATGTCGGCCGACGACGCCAAGGCCTGGGGCATCGTCGACCACGTCTACGACAAGCGTGAAGAAGCCGACGCGGACGGCATCAAGACCGTCTGATCTTTTCTAGGTTCGAACGAACGGGGAGGGGCGCGCCGGCCGGTGCGCCCTTTTCTTTTGTGCTATCGGGAGCGCATGCAACACACACGCGACAACAGCGGGACCGTCGAGGTCGATGGCGAGATCTACCTGTGGGAGATGCGACGTCAGCCGCGGCCCATCGATGGCGGCAAATGGGAAGGGGTGGCCCTGACCCTGCGGCATCAGGACTTCAAGCGCGAAGCCATCATCCAGTTTCCCCCGCCGCTGCGGCCGAACGGTCGTCCCGACATGGAAAAGCAGCGGGTCAGCATCGACGCCGTCAAGAACGCCGTCGTCTCATCCACCGCCGCCGGCTGGGACCCTGCATCGCGCGGCAAGGCCATGGTTTTCGACGTGGACGTCAATGGAAACTGAGCGTCTTCGGCTGACCTGACCCGTTCCAAGGCGAAAATTGCCCTATTGGGCCTTGGCGCGCGAGGGCCCGACAGGCGATTTGTGGGGGCGTTATGAATCTGACGGAGGTCACCATCCCGTCGGAAAAGACCGAGGTTCACGACCTAGAGTCAGCCGTGCCCGCCGCCTCCTTCCAATTGACATACACCCCAACACGGTAACCCGTGACGGCGGACCCAAGATCGCCTGGATGATGCCTCCGCGGATCTGGCCCATGCGCTGTTGGCTGGGTGTTGCTGGCCACTATGGCAGCTCATATCGTGATGGTGCTGGTGCATCGCTTCGTCTGGCGCGACGACACCCTGTCTCGCATGGCGGGCCAGGGTCGAGGTTAAGGCTGTCGTCAGGGCCGTTGTTTGAAGACTCGAAACCCTTTTTGATCAGCGGCCTCGATCATTTCCCTATCACCCGAGGTGTCGCCATAGGCGGCGATGATTCGTACGTCATCTCCGAACGCCGCCTTCAGCCGCCGCACTTTTTCCTCGCCCCGGCAGTTCGGGCCGGAGAAGGCGCCCGACACGCGATCATCGGCGTCGAACACCATATGCGTGCCCAGCAGACCCTCGGCCCCCAGGCGTCGGGCGAAGGGTGCGACGGTCGTTTCGGGTGAGGCGGTGACGATGACGCGGTGCGCGCCCTTGCGGCCCCAATCCTGCCAGCAGGCCAGGGCGTCCGGCCGGATGAAACGGTCCCAGACGGCGTCGGCGAACCGCTCGGCCTCGGCCTCAAGCGTGGCGCGCTGCATGCCGCCGAGAAATTCGCGCACAGACGCCGCCTTGATCCGTCCCCGGTCGCGATCGCGGGCGTAGGCGGCCATCGCCGGCGCCATCTTCACCAACCCGAGCGCCCAGCCGGCCGGCCCCGCCCTCCAGCGCAGAAAGGCGGTGAAACTGTCGCGTATCGTGAGGGTGCCGTCGAAATCGAAGGCCACAACGGCGCGGCGCTGTGCTGCGGACTGGCGAATCGCCTCGGTGCTTCCCATTTTATTCATCCGCAGCGACCCTTACCCGATCAAACAATCTGCATTCATCACGAACTGCTCAACTGGGCGGGGTTGTGGCGGGCGATCTGATGGGTGATTGTCATTTTTTGAATATCTTCGCGTCCATAGTGGTGGAATCAACGCGACGGAAGCGCGTTAGTCCCCTGGTCATGCCGACCTTCGGGCAACGCGGGAGTGAGAAGGGTCAATGACCAAAGCAGCCGGCACAGACGCCAAGAGCACGCTCTATTGCTCGTTCTGCGGCAAGAGCCAGCATGAGGTCCGCAAACTGATTGCGGGACCGACCGTATTCATCTGCGATGAATGCGTCGAACTGTGCATGGATATCATCCGCGAAGAACACAAGATCGGCTTCGTGAAGTCCAAGGACGGCGTCCCGACTCCGAAGGAAATCCGCGAGGTCCTCGACGACTACGTCATCGGGCAGAACCACGCCAAGAAGGTCCTCGCGGTCGCGGTTCACAACCACTACAAGCGCCTGAACCACGCGACGAAGAACAACGACGTCGAGCTGGCCAAGTCGAACATCATGCTGATCGGTCCGACCGGCTCGGGTAAGACCCTGCTGGCCCAGACCCTGGCGCGCATTATCGACGTGCCCTTCACCATGGCTGACGCCACGACCCTGACCGAAGCCGGTTATGTGGGCGAGGATGTCGAGAACATCATCCTGAAGCTGCTCCAGGCGTCGGACTACAACGTCGAACGCGCCCAGCGCGGCATCGTCTACATCGATGAAATCGACAAGATTTCGCGCAAGTCGGACAACCCATCGATCACCCGCGACGTGTCGGGCGAAGGCGTGCAGCAGGCCCTGCTGAAGATCATGGAAGGGACCGTCGCCTCCGTGCCTCCGCAGGGCGGGCGCAAACATCCGCAGCAGGAATTCCTGCAGGTCGACACCGCCAACATTCTGTTCATCGTCGGCGGCGCCTTCGCCGGCCTTGAAAAGGTGATTTCGGCGCGCGGCGCGGGCGCCTCCATCGGCTTCGGCGCCAAGGTTTCCAACGTCGACGAGCGCCGCACCGGCGATATCCTCAAGGGCGTAGAACCTGACGACCTGATGCGTTTCGGCCTGATCCCCGAGTTCATCGGCCGTCTGCCGGTTCTGGCCACGCTGGAAGATCTGGACGAGGAGGCCCTGGTCACCATCCTGACCGAGCCGAAGAACGCCCTGATCAAACAGTACAAGCGCCTGTTCGAGATGGAGAATGTGGCCCTGACCTTCACCGACGACGCGCTCAACGCCGTCGCCAAAAAGGCCATCACGCGCAAGACCGGCGCGCGCGGCCTGCGCTCGATCCTGGAGGGCATCCTGCTCGAGACCATGTTCGAGCTGCCGACCTTCGAAGGCGTCGAGGAAGTGGTCGTCAACGCCGAGGTCATCGACGGCAAGGCCCAGCCCCTGCTGATCTATGCCGAGAAGAAAAAGGCGGTGGACGGCGCGGCTTAAGCCGGACCGCTCATGCAAGACATAAAGGGGCGCATCCTCCGGGATGCGCCCCTTTTCTTTGGCTGCGATAGCTGCGGATCAGCGGACGGTGATCGCGAACCTCGCTGTCTCGGCCGCGGGCGCGCCCGCTTCCCAGGGTCGTCCGTAGCTGAAAATCAAAGTCGTGTGGCCCGGCGCCAGGGCCACAAGGCGCCAATGGGTCTGGCCGGGGACGCCGACCATGCCCGCTGGGTGGGCGTCGGTGACCTCCTGGCCGAAGGGCTCGGCGCGCATCAGGACCGTCTCGTCGAAGTCGGCCAGAGACCAGGAATAACCGGTGCTGCCGTTGCTGGGCAGTGCGATCGCCAGGGTCTGGCCGGGACGCAGCATCGTCTGTCCATCGCGAACGGCGACGACGGCGTGCCTCGTCCCAGATGGCGTCACGCCGGTACTCTGACAGGCGGCCAAGCCCAGAAGAACGGCGGCCGCGCCGGCGGTTCGTATCATCGACATAACGACTCCCAACCTTGTTCGGCGACAGATCGCATGGCACCTGCCCGCGCGCTACTGGTGTCGAACGCCGGGTTGGGGGTAGTGAGGGGCGACAGACGGAGCGACGCACGCGTGACCCACGCCAATGACGACCACGACGAAGAGGGCGAAGGCTATGACGCCGAGGACTGGTCACGTCTGGCCGCCTTCGTCGGCAGGGTCGCGACGCTGGACGATGTCCAGGCTCGTCGTGCGATCTTCGCTCTGGACGATACCGAACGGCCGTTCCCACTGGACATGGACCTGCCCCAGCCGGTGATCTGGTGGGACGAGGGCGGCGAACAGGCCGCCGTCGCCGTCCAAGCCGAATGCCATACGGGCCCCGACGGCGAGGAGATGGAGGTCCTGGGTCTGGTCCTGCCGGACGGCGGGGGCGCCGTTGCCCTGCTGGAAGACGTGGATCTGGTCGCCGACACCGACCCGACCTGGCGCGGACTGGTCGCCAGCGCCATCGACCCGTCGGCCGCCGACGACTGAGCGGACCTCAGAGCTCGAAAGGCTGGAGAGGCGTGTCGGCGCGCAGATAGAGCGGATGTTTCGGACTGCCGTCACCATTGGTACCGAAGGACCACAGCGTCATCCCGTCGGCGCGCAAGGCCTCGACCAGCGCCCGCCCTGCCGGGGCCAGCGCCTTGTTCAGCTTGCCGTGACACAGGACCACCATCCCGGCGCCGGCCGCCGCCTGGCGGATCGCGGGCAGGTTTTCGGCAGACGAAGCGACGACGCCGGGCGCCAGCAGCATCTTCGGATCGGTCGCGCGATAGTCGCCGACATTGGCCTTCACCATCGCATCGAAGCCTTCGCGCCGGGCAAAGGTCCATTCGCGCGCGCAGGTGGGGTCGTTAACGCTGGCGTCGGCCGTCGACGGGTTCATGCCGATGAACAGGATGTAGCGTTCGGGAAACTGCGGTCCCAACCAGCGCCGCATGAGCTGCCTATATCGGCCGTCGGCGCTGAAGGTCGCATCCCCGTTGACGCCGGGCATCAGGGCCAGCCGCACCTTGCCGCCGGGATCGTGCTGATCGGTGCTCAATGGGGTCGCTCCATCAGGGCGCGGATGGCGGCGTAGCGGGCAGGATGTAATGGGCGCCCGCAGCGGCGAGCCGTTCAGCGTGCCCATCGCGAATATGCCCGCCGGCCAGCAGACCCACGACTGTCATGCCCGCCGCGACGCCGGCCTGGACGCCCGGCGCGCTATCCTCGATCACCAGGGTTCGGGCCGGGTCTGCGTCCAGCTCTCGTGCGGCGTGGAGGAACAGGTCGGGGTGGGGCTTGCCCCGCTTGACGTGGACCGCGCCGCTGTAGATCGGTCCTGCGTGGGCTACGGCGATCCCCATCGTTCCCAGACCGAGTTCGATCCAGTCAGGAGGGCTGGAGGAGGCAATGCAGCGGGGCTGGGTCAGCGAAGCTATGAACTCGACCGCGCCGCTAACGGCCTTCAGCTGTGTCGCGGCCCGGCTGTGGCAGAGCCGCGTCCAGTCATCCAGCGTCGTCTCGGGACAGGCGCGGCCAAGCGCGGCCTCGATGTCCGGCCGGCAGTCCAGCCACCGCCGACCCATGTACAGGCCCAGGGACTGATCCAATGTCGTGGGCAGGCCGATCCCGGTAAGAACCTCGGCCATGGCCTGATTGTTCAGAAGCTCGCTGTCGGCAATGACGCCGTCGTAATCGAAGATGACGAGGTCGAAGCGGCTCACCTTCCGGACGTGTCCTGGCGCTCGACCACCTTGGCCGCGTCCCACAGCCTGTCCATCTCGGCCAGGTCCGACTGGTCCGGCGTGCGGCCGTCCCTGGCCAGTTCCGTCTCGATGAAGCCGAACCGCCGCACGAATTTGGCGTTGGCACCGCGCAGGGCGTCCTCGGGCTCGACCCCCAGCTTGCGGGCCAGGTTGGCGACGACGAACAGGATGTCGCCCATCTCGTCGCGCGCCTTGTCCAGGTCGCCCGCGGCGATCTCGACCTTCAGCTCGGCGATCTCCTCGTCCAGCTTGTCGAAGACCTCGTCGGTGGACGGCCAGTCGAAGCCGACGCGCGCCGCCCGCTTGGTCAGCTTGGCCGCGCGGGCCAGGGCGGGCAGGCCGACGGGGACATCGTCCAGCACGCCGTGCTGGGCCTTGGACGCCCGTTCGGCCGCCTTGATGTCCTCCCAGCGCGCCTTCTGTTCGACGGCGTCGGCCTTGGCGTCTTCCAGTGCGCCGTCTTCGGCGGGGAAAACGTGCGGGTGTCGCCGCACCAGCTTGTCCGACATGGCCTGGGCCACGTCGTCGAAGGTGAACAGCCCGGCCTCTTCGGCCATGCGGGCGTGGAAAACGGTCTGGAACAGCAGGTCGCCAAGCTCGCCCTTCAACTCGACCATGTCGCCGCGTTCGATGGCGTCGGCGACCTCATAGGCCTCCTCGATCGTGTAGGGGGCGATGGTTCGGAAGGTCTGTTCCTGGTCCCACGGACACCCGGCGTCCGGCTGGCGCAGGGTAGCCATGATGTCGAGCAGGCGGTCGATCGGCTTCACGCTGCAGCTCCATCGCGCGCTTCCAGCTGGCGTCGAATCTCGTCGTGCCGGGCGGGCGTCAGGGGATAGTTCCGCAGCAGCAACGCCGCACTGGCCAGCAACAGGCCGGGAACCAGGATGAACAGCACCTGCAGCGTGATCAGCGACATCTCGCTGTTGCCGTCCGCTGGGGCCACGGCCTTGAAGCCCACCCATTGCAGGACAAGGTAGGGGATCAGAGCGACGACGTGCCCGACCTTGGTGGTCGCCGACAGGATGGAGAACATCAGGCCGGTCCGGTCCACCCCGGTTTCCAGCCGCACCTCGTCGCCTACATCGGCCATCATCGCGCGCAACAGGAACAGGCCCGCCGCATAGGGCAGGCCGGCGATGAACATGGCTAC
>Ga0247803_1000235_pt1 | contig 32630 bp, 23 predicted proteins | sample UWRJL014104B1_FD_180928 | JGI IMG/M metagenome (GOLD analysis project Ga0247803, IMG submission 180928) | Plant litter microbial communities from Arlington Agricultural Research Station in Wisconsin, United States - UWRJ-L014-104B-1 | ecosystem: Environmental > Terrestrial > Plant litter >... | reverse complement strand
CTGACGGATACGCCGATGGCTCAAAACCTGCTAAGCACTCCGGAAAAACGGGAAGCCTCTGCGAAGAGACACCCACTGGCAAAATACGGCCAGCCGGAAGATATCAGCCAGGCGATCTCGTTTCTGCTCTCAGACCACAGTAGCTGGATCACCGGACAGATCATTGGAATTGACGGAGGTATGGGCAGCCTGAAAACAGTTTAATATAACAACTATTGAAGGTGGTAAATCAGCGGTTGAGCAACAGGAATTTTCCATATCAAAATAAAACCTCCCGTCTAAATGGAGCATAATAAAACAGATGTAATTATTATTGGCGCAGGTTTGGCGGGCTTAACGGCGGCGAAAGTGCTCCGAGCATCGGGTAAATCAATCAGAATCCTGGAGGCTTCTGACCAGGTGGGTGGCAGGGTACGTACGGATCAAGTGGACGGTTTTCTGCTTGACAGAGGCTTCCAGGTACTGCTGACCGCTTACCCCGAAACCGGGAGATTTCTGGATTATGACGCCCTGGATCTACGTAAATTTGACCCCGGTGCTCTGATATTGAACCAAAACGGCATTACGAAAATTGGAGATCCGATAAGACAACCAAGTACCCTGATCAGTACTTTACGCTCTCCGGCGGGTACGTTTGGCGATAAAATGCGGATGCTTGGGCTAAAATTAAAGCTCGCCGGCAAAAGTATTGACGAGATCTTTTCTGAGGATCAGACAACTACATTAGCTTACCTGAAAAAGGCCGGGTTCAGCGAGTTGATCCTAACCGAGTTCTTCAGACCTTTTATGACAGGCATTTTTCTTGAAGACAAACTAAGCACTTCAAGCCGCATGTTCGAGTTTGTATTTAAGATGTTCAGTGAGGGCGATGCGGCCATTCCCGCAAAAGGCATGGGCATGATCCCCTTGCAGCTGGCCAGCGGTTTATCGGCAGGGCAAATTCTCTTTGAACAAAAAGTGACTGAAATTGATGGCGACACGGTAAGGACTTCATCCGGTTCAATATACCGGGCCACCTCTGTTCTGATCGCCACTGATCAGATGCACTTGCCCAAACCGTTTCAGCAGACAGTAAAATCCTTCCATTCGGTGACCAATATGTATTTTACCTCGGCCAGCCCACCGTTCACAATGCCGATGATTGCCTTAAATACGCTGCCCGGAAAGTTGGTGAACAACATTGCAGTTATGGATCAGATCTCAACAGATTATTCCAAAAATGGTGATTCGTTGATCTCTCTTTCGCTGATCGGAGCGCACTCAGGAACCGACAGCACTGAGCTCCGGGCAAGGGCAGTACGTGAAATGCAAAACTGGTTTCCGCAGGCGGTCAACTGGAAACATCTTAAAACCTATCACATCCCTTATGCGCTGCCAGATGACGATCATGTGACAAATGAGCCGGATCACCAGGTCATGAAGTTGAACCAGCATTGTTTTTTCTGTGGTGATTATTTAATGAATGGGTCGATCCATGCGGCGATGAAAAGTGGGAGACTGGCCGCCGGGGCAATACTAAACTCCGTAAACTAAATCCTGACTAACCATCATTTGTATCGTGACGAAGTTTTAAACCGTAAGGATTAATGGGAGATCCGGATGCCAACGATTTGATAAGGCTTGTGCTTGCCAACCCGTTCAAAAAAATCCAGTTCCGGAAGTGGATGAACACGGCAAGCGGAGATCATGATTTTATAACACAATGCCTTCACTGCATCAAAAAGCAAAGTCCTCAAATCATTGAAAGTATTTAACTTTGGCCAACTAACGGTCGCAATCATTTTACCTTTCATGAAATCATACCAGCTTATTCATCAATTAATCTCGCTTGTGGAGCAACTGGAACAGCAGAACGAGGGACGCGAATTATCGATGCAGGACTTTGCGGGATTTTTGCTCCATACTGCCGGCGACTCCACGGCGGATTTTGCGGGTAGTGAAATCAGATTTGGGAAAAATGAAAGTGACGCGCAGCAGATAGCGTTTCAGCTTGACAATAACATTGGAAGGTTATTTGTTTACATGAGCCGTTATGCAAAATCTTATATTAAAAAAGCGCTGGATGGCACCTCCCTGCTAACCGCCGAAGATTTTACAGCGCTTGCTATTTTGCTAACCCATGATCATCTATCCAAAACCGAACTGATCAGCCATAATCTGCAGGAGAAAACATCGGGTACCGAAGTGATCAGACGACTGATTGCCGCGGGACTGGTAACACAGTGGGACGACACAAAGGACAAAAGAAGCAAGCAGATTGCGATCACCGAAGACGGCAAGATATTGCTCTACCAGGTATTTGAAGATATGAGTAATGTAGGTAAAATGATTACCGGCAAACTGACACTTTCCGAAAAACTGACGCTCCAGTATTTACTTCAAAAACTGGAAAACTTTCATCTGGAACATCATGAAAAGAAAACCATCATGAATAAAGACGATCTGAAATTCTTTGTAGAAAACGATATGCCTGCCGATAAAAAATCTGGGGCTCACTTACCCAATTGATCCGGTGATATAGGCGAGGGAACAACATTGCTTACCGGCTTGGTGCTTTTAAGATATTTAAATACGGCTTGTATATCTTCATCCGCCATATCTGTATAATTTGTCCAGGGCATTGGAGGGAGCAGTGGCCGGGAATTGGCCAATCCTTTGTATTTGCCTTGGGTCAATGCAGTTTTGAATTGCTCGTATGTCCAGGTGCCAATCCCGGATTCGTCGGAAGTCAGGTTCGCTGCAAAGCTCACACCCCAGGGACCCACCGCTGATGTGGCGTCACCCCCAAACAAAACCCATCCGTTTTGTACTGCATCCGGTACTATTTTACCAACCGGACGGCTGGACGGATAACCTGATAAATGCAGTTCCGGAATCACCTCCGGCCCGCGCGCGCCCATTCTTTTTGGAGAGTGGCAATCCTGACAGCCCATGATCCCGACAAGATATTTACCCCGTTTGATCAGTGCTGCATCATCCACTTTCAGCGTTTGTGAAGATAATTTTTGCTCTGGCTGATCCGTTTTCTTTGTAAATCCACTAAAAATTGAAGTACAAAAAAGGGCAGTAGCAAATAAGGTCAGGTGAAAGTTTTTCATTGTTTGTATTGTTTAGGATTGAGGGGGAACAGGGTTCTAAGAGTCCGGGATTATACCAGTTTACAGAATTTGTGATTAATTTATGGATAAAGTCGAAAAATCGCAAGAATAGCGGGATGGTCTGATGAGCATTCCGGCCTGATTTTGAAAAAAATTTATTTTACGGTTCGTTTGGCCGATTTTGAGCATGCTGAAATGAGAAATGGAGAAATTTTCCGACATTACTTCTTTTTACAAGCAGCTCACCTCTCCTGGCATTTTCCCAAAATAAATTATAACTAAAAGGCAATTTCTTGTCTATCGGAATGAAAGAGGAGCGTATCTCAGTTTTTGACATGTTTAAAATTGGCATCGGGCCGTCCAGTTCTCACACATTGGGACCATGGCGGGCGGCTCAAATGTTTTTGAAATCATGCAAAATAATCACAGCCCTTGAAAATATCCGGTCCGTAAAAGTTTATCTCTACGGATCTCTTGCCAAAACCGGGGTTGGTCATGGAACGGACATTGCTGTAATTTTGGGTTTGAGTGGTTACGACCCAATAAAAATCATCACCAAAGACATCAACAATATCCTCTCAGAAATCGCAACCAACGAAACTATTTATTTACAGGGAACGCATCAGATTCGTTTTTCCTCAAAAGATAGCATCGTTTTTCAGATGAAGGAATCACTTCCGTTTCATCCCAATGGCCTCACGTTCATTGCGGATTGTGGTGAAAATGGTGAAATACGCGAAAGCTATTATTCGATCGGTGGCGGCTTTGTAATTCAGGAAGACAGCAAACAGGGGATTTCTGTTGAAACGCCACAACTCCCCTACCCGGTTGACTATGCGATGGATCTGCTGAAATGGCATGAAAGCTGCGGTAAGGCAATCTGGGAAATGGTTCTTGAAAACGAAAAGGTCTGGCGCACTGAAACGGATATTCGGAAAGAATTGATGAACATCTGGTATGTGATGCGTGAAAGTATTTTTCAGGGCTGCAAAACAGATGGAACGCTTCCGGGAGGCTTGAACGTAAAACGCCGCGCGGCTGCCCTGAACCAAAAATTATTAAACGACAACAGCTACGCCGACTATCATGAATGGCTGGCATTAATCCAGTCCGAAGGCAGCGGATTCAAATATACGCTCGACTGGGTAAGCTGTTTTGCACTGGCCGTCAATGAAGAAAATGCATCTTTTAGCCGCGTTGTAACAGCGCCTACAAATGGATCCGCGGGTGTAATACCTGCTGTGATTCAGTACTATATCGCATTTTGCAACGGTACCGAAGAAGACGTTTTCCGGTTTTTGTTAACGGCTGGGGAAATTGGCAGTATCTTCAAAAAAGGCGCAACAATCTCGGCGGCTATGGGGGGCTGTCAGGCTGAAATCGGCGTTTCTTCGGCAATGGCCGCGGCAGGTTTGACGGAAGTTTTCGGAGGCACTGTGGAGCAATGCCTGATGGCAGCAGAAATTGCCATGGAACATCACCTCGGTATGACCTGCGATCCCATTGGCGGACTGGTACAAATTCCATGCATTGAACGAAATACGATGGGCGCCATAAAAGCAATAACGGCCTGTCAGCTTGCGCTGCAAAGCAATCCCGAAAACGCAAAGGTTTCGCTGGATAACGTCGTGCTCACCATGTGGCAAACCGCGCTGGATATGAACCACCGCTACAAGGAAACTTCCGAAGGCGGACTGGCCGTAAATATTCCGATCAGTTTGAGTGAGTGTTGATTAATTTATTCAAAATCAATGGGTTTACACAGAAATGTGATCGCTCTGGGAAGTCCAAAAAAAGTACTTTTGCAAAACCATTAACGAAATCAGGCGCTCTCTTTTTTTGTCGAAAAACTGCTTTACGTACTCATTGGCATTGTTGATAATGGCCTGCGCTTCTTCCGGATGACTGATATAATATGCAAGCCTTTCTATAAGATCCGAGTAATCATCTTTGATCAGAATATAATGAAAATCGGGAACCAATCTGCCTTCCATGAACCAGGTTTCGTACTTCGGTTTCGGCATTACGGCGACTGAATGCGAAGACATGATCCATTTTAGATTAGTCGCAACATCGTTTCCCTCGAGACTTAGAATGAATTTGTATTCCAAATGATCACTGATGGACATTTTAGGTTTAATCCATTTTACATTGCCTTTTATCTTATTTACCTGGCCGAGATCACAAATAGGATGATCGAAATACATTTCCATAAACTTCACCCGGTGAGGCTGCTCAATCACTCCCCTGCCAATCAGCATATCCTTTTTTTCTGCAAACTTTCTGTTATCATTTATAAAAAGAAAATGCCTTTTTTTATCCATTTTTAACAGCACAGCATTAGCATTATCTCCGGCAATCGGCCTGCTTTTCTGCAAAGTCGGTACATCCGGAATATGAATTACATCTTTGAAAAGAAGGTTTGCTTTAAAGCTGTTTTTAAAATAACGGGAGAACTCGAAAGTGTCAAAATAGTACGCTTTCGGGCCTTTCAGTGTTTTGATATGTGCCAGTGAAATAGCATCGTCACCAACCGGCGTAAATTTGCTCAGTTTATTGTAATAGTTTACGCGATCCGATATGTATTTCCGATCAAATAATTTGCCATACAACAGTTTCTTTTTCAGTGATTTTTCATAAAATATTGTTGGAATAAATTCCCTTGAATAACTCTTTATATAGTAAAGAATTTTATTCCTTTTGAATTTTATGATTAGTTTTTCCAGAATCATAATTCGGATTTCCTGACATTCACAATGCCGTTTTGCAAACAATTAAAAGCGATAACCAAAAAGGACATACGCACGTTTTACCGGAGATTTGAGACTGGTGTAAGCGGACATTCCGTTGGCCATTTCGTATCTAAGTTCTAACGAATATTTTCTGATTACTCCACCCAATCCGATTGACAATGCTTCTTCATGTTTCCGGACTTCCTTCAAAGCCTTTTCTGAGGTCACGTTACCCTGATTTGAGAAAAAGTACGTTTCCTTTCTTCTCGAATTGGTCTCCGAAATAAGCAGTCCATTGGATATACCGGCATTAACGAAAAAGTCAAACGACTCCTTTGAGACCAGTTTATATCGGACCATGTTCGTTAATTTGAGATATCCGTACTTTAACGTAACATCTGAGAAAGAGTAGTCGTCTGCGCTTGTATGCTCTTCTGAATGACTTCTTACCTTCATTGATGTAAAGATCAGATCATTGTATAACGACAGTTTTCGCTGGGTTCTCGGAAATACAAGGTTAAGAAAAACCCCGGCTGCGGCCTGTTTTGATAATGCCAGACTGGGCTCCGTAAGATAGGGATGATTTATCCCGCTAAATTTGATTTTTGTCGCGGAAAGCCCTGCCAGTATGCCAGTTTGCAACAATACCTTTTCCTTCTTCTGCACATATACTGGATTTGAAGAATCACATGCTTCGTAAAAATGATTGAACAATTTGGCTACCCGGTTTTTTGAATAGGAAAGTGTTCTTAGTCCAGAGTCTGTTGAAGGACAATTACCAAGGTATTCCTGCAATTGCTGCTTAAAACCATCCACGGTGATGATGCCTGACTGATCCGCCCGAACCAGCTTGTATTGATAAAAGGCAAGAAGTTCAAAATCTTTCCCCTTCATGATGTACAAATGCGTTTTATCTGATTTGTCTTTCAGGTAATAAAGGCTTTTCGGTCCATTCACCACAGCCATTAAAAATACAGTATCGATCTGAATCTGAGGTACGGGCGACTCTGAGAGTTGATTACTTTTATAAGGGCTGACATCGACTTTTACGATGGCTTTTTCATAATGCTCATCATGTACATAAAAGCCCAGAATATCTTTCAAACCATAAAACTTACTTTCACCTTGAAAGCTGGTTTTGAAACCGATCTCTTCCGGGTTTTTCGACCAGTTTCGATAATCAACGAAACCTCTTATGGTATCATTTTGGGTGTTAATAATGTACCCGGGTTCAAATTTTTCCTGTGCAAAAAGATTTTTTGAAACAAAAAACAAAAGAACGGTTACTGCAAAAAATAAACGGTAATTCACTGATTTAGATTTATAACGTGAGTGATAAAAAAGGGTATTCTGACTTAAATTTTTACTGCAATATTTTACCTCATTTGAACTCCATGATCCGGATATTCCGAAACCAGACCTTCTCGTGGACATTGTGATTTTGCAAGGCAATTTTACCTTTTGCATGTGGAGTTGCATACGGCCATGTCACAAACTTGCTTTTTGCAAGCTGCGTTTTCCATTCGTCACCTCCGTACTCATAATCAACGACTTTCACTCCATTGACATAATGCTCGATGTGATTTTTATTGACCACAATTCTGCCTTTGTTCCATTCGCCAGCCGGTTTCACAGCAGACAAATCTGAGGGCGGATTCATGTCATAATTGGCGCCGGTAAGTTGTCCGTCTTTCAGTTTGAGCGTTTCGCCTTTGGCATCCACCGTAGTTGGTTCGCCTTTGCCATTGCGAAAAACATATCCTTTATCGTCGATGATCTGGTATTCAGGGGCAGAAAAAACGGTGCGCTTGATATCAGGCATTTCTATTACTTTGTACAAAACGCCGCTGTTGCTTCCTGCCGGAATTTTAAAATCAAATTCGAGATCAAAATTTTCGTATTCTTTATCGGTCACCAGATCGCCGCCCGTTCCATCCGGTGTCAGCGCTCCGTCTTCAATGAGCCATCCTGATGCGGAATTTTTGTTATAATTGTGCCACCCTCTGATCGATTTTCCATCAAAAAGTGATACCCATTTATCTTTAATTATAACCAGATTTTCAGATGAATCTGCGACAAAACTGGTTCTGTGCACCCCCGCCGAAGCCACCACAACCATTGCAATTCCTGCACATATTTTTATAAAGTCCATATTCCTAAATTGGTATAAAAGTGGATCCAGGTTAATTATTTCCAATTTACACCAATATTTTGAAGCTAAATATGCCTGATTGGCTTTTCATAAACTTTTTATCGCAGTTCTTCCAAATCCAGCATTCTCGATTTTTTTGTCAGCAAATGGATGATCAGCCAGGCTATCAGATAGGTACAACCACAAATGGTAAAAATGATATTGTAACCGCCTGACAAGTTACCTGCGGCTTTGTATGTATCTAATAAGCTTCCAATTAATATCGGGAAAAGTATTCCGCCGACAGCGCCCGCCATGCCTCCAATACCAACCACCGAACTCACAGCCTGCCTGGGAAACATATCCGACGGAAGTGTAAAAACGTTGGTTGCCCATGCCTGGTGCAATGCCACAGCAAAACTGATCAGCCCCACCGCAACCCATACATCGGTAGCAAACTGGATCAGAATCACCGACAATTCGAGAAAGGCAAATGCAAGCAAAACGGTCTTTCTGGCTTTGATAACAGGCCAGCCGCGTTTGATTAATTGAGAAGAAAACCAGCCTCCACTGATGCTTCCAACCGTTGTGGCAGCGTAAATCAGCATCAGTTCCAGGCTCGGCTTTTTGAGGTCCAACTGAAAAGTGGAAGCAAAATAAGAAGGCAGCCAAAAAAGGAAAAACCAATAGATCGGGTCAATCAGTCCTTTGCCCGTGATGTAAGCCCATGTCTGGGGAAAAGTAAATAATTTGATCCATTTCACTTTTGATTTTTCACCTGCATGCTGCTCTTCCGCCTCTTGTCCGCTCACAATATAATTGTATTCTTCCGTTGTCAGCCTTTTTTGCCTTGAAGGAATATCATAAAAAATAACCCAGAAAATCAGCCATACAAAACCCAGTGCACCTGTAATCCAGAAAACTTCCGGCCAGCCATAATGGCTTAAAATCCAGGGAACCAGCAGCAATGCAACCACTACGCCCACACTCGTTCCTGCATTGAAAAGTCCGGTTGCCAAGGCCCGTTCTTTTTTGGGAAACCATTCAGCGACGGTTTTCACAGCGGCAGGATAATTCCCTGCTTCGCCCAGTCCCAGGCCAACTCTGGCCAGCCCAAAACCAAAAGCGCTCCTTGCAACGGCATGAAGCATTCCTGCAATACTCCAGAACACAATGGTGATGGAATAACCCGCTTTCGTACCGATCTTATCAATTAACCAACCAAAAACCAGGAGTCCGATGGCATAGGCAGCGGTGAAGGCCATCACAATTCTCGCAAAATCAGTCTCTGTCCAGACGAATTCCTTTTCCAGAATGGGTTTCAGCAAGCCGATAATTTGCCTGTCCAGATAATTAATGGTTGTCGCGGTGAAAAGCAAAACCACAATGATCCAACGGTAATTCTTGATTTTGTGCGAAATCATGGAACGGAGAGTTTATTTACAAACTGCTGAAAATGCGCTTTCAAACCTTCCCAATTTTTGTCCTGAATCAGTTTTTTATCAAAAAGCTGTCCGCCAATACCCAGTCCATTCGCACCTGCTTTCAGGAAATCCGACATATTATCCAGTCCTACACCGCCTGTGGGAAGTAATTTCAATTGGTTCATCGGCGCTTTTAAATCTTTGATGTATTCAGGTCCGAGAGAAGTAGCCGGATATATTTTTACCATATCCGCACCCAACGACCACGCATTGTAAATTTCCGTGGGTGTAAACGCGCCGGGAAAAACCGGAATTCCCTTTTTGACACAGGATTTGATTACTTTTTTGTTGATGATCGGCGTTACAATAAACTGCGCTCCGGCATCCAGTGCAAGTTCCAGATCATCTTTTGTACAAACCGTTCCCGCCCCGATGTTCAACCCTTCCGATTTATTTTCTATTGCAAACCGAATGATTTCCTCTGCCCCCGGGGTGTTCATTGTGATTTCGATCGTGGTTAATCCGGCTTCGCGAAAAATGGGCAAAATGTGGATTACGTCTGCCAGTGATACATTTCTTACAATGCCCACAATGGGTGCTTTTTGAAATAATTCCCAGGAAAAAGTGCTTTCACTCATAAGTTTATGTTATTCAGTAATAAATTCTGATTTTGAAAAATTTTTATTTGTCCTGCTACACTTGCCTTGTCTGCGATTTCCGGAGAAACGATGGTGGTCCGATCTGCTAAATGCAGCTGTTCCAGCGCCAATTTGTATAATTCGTACAGGTTATTTCCACTACATAAGACGAGTTGCGCATCAATCTCATCCAAAAGATGTTTTATTTCTGATCCAATCAGCAGCCCGCTTAAATAAAGTGCATTTTCTTTTTTGTCCAGTTTTTCAAAAAGCTGATTGGTTCTTACCCGGAACAGGGCTTTGAGAACACTCATTTCAAGTGAATCTCTTACACCCGAACAGAATCCTTTCAATTCTTCATCTGTAAAATCGGGCAGGACTGAAATTTCAATGGATTCTTTCAAAATGCTGTGGCTGGAAACAATCCTAAAAATTTCACCCGTCATGAAAGTCTGAAAATCAACCAATTGTTGTTTTTTTACATAGAGATGTTTGGAATGTGTTCCCGGAAAAATAAATATCGTATCCTGAACAGGTAATTTCAATAATCCGGTTAATCCGATCCATTGTGTTTCTTCTCCCCGCATCACATCATCATCACTTCGAATGCCTGAAATAAGCAGAATTTCGTGCAAAAAATTTTCATTGGAATCTATCCGGCGCACATTCACCTGACCACCATCCGAATTAAATGGCAGAACTGCATACGGAACTTCATAGATGCCAATGGAGGACGAAGCCATCCCCGAAATGACAATAGGAACGATATCTAAATGGATGTTTAACTGGCTGGCCAGTAAAGCAATCTGTCTGTTTAAATGATTAAGAAAGAAACGTTGTTTATCTTCTTCACCTTCTTCGACTGCTTTCCAGGCATCATAAACCAGTGCAACGCCATCCGCAGAAAGTATTTCACCAATGATTTCCTGATCCGGAATATTTACCAAACGTAACCGGAAAGATGTTGTCCCCCAATCACAACAAAGCAAAAGATTTTTCATGTTTGCTGGCTTTTAGCGATGAGTCATTAGCTTGACTATTAATTTAAAATTCCGGATTTCGACACCAGTTTGAAAACCGATTGCCGACGGCCGACAGCTACTAAGGTATCGCAAAAGCAACATAGTTCCCGCCTGACTTCAATCCATATCTTGTTCCACCGGCCGCAATGGCAATGTGTTGTTTCCCATTAACCATATACGTGACAGGAGTTGCGAATCCCCCCGCCGGCAATTGATATTCCCAAACAACCATTCCTGTTTTGGTATCAAATGCTCTTAACTTTTGATCATAAGCAGCTGCGATAAAAAGCAAACCTCCCGCCGTTACGACTGGCCCGCCATGGTTTTCGGTTCCAGTCGGCGGCATTCCTTTTTTCTTCAATTCAGGATATTCTCCCAATGGAACCCGCCACAAACATTCGCCGGTATTCAAATCCACGGCATTCAGCGTTCCCCAGGGTGGTTTTATCGCAGGATAATTTTCCTGATCACGAAATTGCACATTTCCATTGTTGATAAATGGCGGAAAATGTGGAAAACCTGTTCCCGTGCCGGATTTAGTGGTGCTTACTTTGTGAATATCATCAACATCCGGTTTTTCGGTTTCTAATAAAAAATTGACAATCGCATTCCTGTTTTCTTTGGAAATATGCTGAAACGAAGGCATTCTTCCTCTTCCCGTTTCAAGAACTGCACCAATTTCCTGTCGGGATAGCCGCTTACCAACATCTTTTAAAACCGGATAAGCCTGAGTGTTAGCAGTTGCATTGCCTTTTGAATCAATGGCATGGCAGGCTGCACAATTTGTATTGAACAGCACTGCTCCTCTGGTTAATCCACTTCCGTTATTCGGATGATCTGAAGGTCTCATCTTTAGCCACCAAAGCATATTGTTCCCATTGACATACATCATTCCGCCAGGATCAACGGCGTTTCCACCCCATTCAGCACCACCACCCATGCCATAATACAGTGATCCTTCCAGACTGGGAGGAATATTCTTCAAGCCACTTCTGCTGTTTTCAAAACGATCCAAAACATAAGCATGCGCTTCGGGGGTGCGGTTGGTCAGATCTTGTTTTTTGAGATTCTGGTTTGCAAAAGGCGCTGGCCTTACCGGAGCAGGTTGTGTCGGCCATGGCTCTTCACCCGGCAACGCGGGATATTTCGGTACGGGTATTTCTTCAACAGGAAATAAAGGTTTGCCGGTTTCCCGATCAAAAACAAATATCAGGCCGTCTTTCGTTGCCTGCGCCACAGCATCGACCGTTTTGCCATTTTGTTTGACTGTGATCAAATTAGGCGGACAAGGAATATCGCGGTCCCAAAGATCGTGGTGGACGGTTTGAAAATGCCAGATTCTCTTGCCCGTTTCAGCATTCAGTGCGATGACACAGTTGGCAAAGAGATTCATTCCTTTTCTTGCACCGCCATAAAAATCGACCGACGGCGATCCGGTTCCAAGAAATACCATCCCTCTTTTTTCATCCAACACCATTCCTGCCCAGCAATTGGCCCCGCCTAATTTTTTATACGAATCTTTTGACCATGTTTCGTAACCATATTCTCCAGGCAACGGAATGGTCCGAAAAACCCATGCAAGCTTCCCCGTTCGAACATCAAAAGCACGAATGTTGCCCGGAAGCGCATCCCCGCCTTCCGAAACGGATGAACCCATGATCAGGTAATTCTTGTAAATGATACCGGGTGTTGTAGCGCGGATATTGAAATTAGCCACATCGTAACCAAGTGTTTCCTTGTCACCAAGTCCTTCGTGCAAGTCTACTTTTCCATTTGCGCCAAATGCATTAACCAAAGTCCCGGTAACGGCGTTAACTGCATAAAGATTAGGTCCGACTGAATAAAAAATTCGTTTGTCATCGCCTTCTGCCCAATAAACCACACCCCGAACCGGATGAAAACGTGGCCTTGTACCCGGCTCAGAAAAAGGATCAAATTTCCAGATTTCTCTGCCGGTGGCTGCTTCAATCGCAAATAATTTCAGTCTGGGCGTTGTTCCATACATGATTCCATTGATCACGATCGGCTGGCATTGCATATCCATTCCGCGCTGGGTGGAATCTTTATTTTCTCCCGTGTCATAGGTCCAGGCTAATTTCAACTTACCCACATTCTGAAGGTTTATTTGTGTCATTGGAGAATAACGCGTACCGGCACTGTTACCCCCATATGCGGGCCAGTCTACATTTTTCTCTTCCAAATCCTGGCTTTTTTGATGATAAGCCGCTACGCAAACCCACAGCAATAGCAACCCTACCGGAAAATATTTCCAATGGCGATGAGTCATTTCTGTCTTTGGCTGTTAGCTATTGGCGGATGGCTCAGGCGACCATTACCGTAAGCTACGTTTAGAATTAATTGCCTGAATTCACATTAAATTCATAATTAATTTTCCATTTTACCTCTTCACCAGGTTTTACGGATAGCGAAATGTAAGGCTCCGGACAGGATGTCGTCGGACACGACCAGTAAACCAGTTTTTGCAAAGGCTGATCGCTCGTGATTCTCACCCCTGCTCCGGTTTTCAGGTTTTGGATTTGTATGTCATAATCTTTCGAAGTATTTCCAAAACCAGTAACACCGCTCGTAAAGACATTTTCACCCTTTTCCAGACTTCTGGTATAAGTGATCGATTTGTTTTCTGCATGGGCAATTGTGCCAAAACCTTTGCCTTCCGCAGTTGCTTCAAACGGGAAAGAAGTCCTGATATTTGGCCCGGTCGGCTCGTTGTCAATCACAAAAAAATTGTGGTTGTAGACACTGGTTTCAATCAATTTCTGTCCTGTGTTTTTCAGAGAATGTTCCAAAACCAGTTCCGGCTTGCCTTTTGTCAGCTTTACTGTTTTTATATATTGGTATGAATAACCTGCTGCATCCGAAATCTCCTGCGTGAAATGAACCTGGTCTTTTTCTTTTTTTACATTCCAATTCCCCGGGTTTTTGATCTCATACGTTTTAGCAAATGAATATTTATTTTCATCTGGTTTGATAAGTGTTCCCACTCCTATTTTCAAAAATTCTTTCGCTGGTGCAGCCTCATCAAAGCCCAAAACGGTAAATTCCTCAACCGGGCCCATGATCGCATCATGAAGTTTTGGATCGTATTTTGGATTCCACTGTCCGAAATAATTGTGACCTTTGTATTCAAGTTTAGGAATCACTCCCGCCCAGTCAAAGCGCGTACCCCGATAATATCCGCTACTTGCATTTGGCAAGTACAATTCTAAATTGATTAGTCCATTTGAAATTTTGGCAGCAGGAAAATCAGCAGAAGAGATAACGCCGCAGCATAAACTCAAGAATAAAACAGCACCAATTAATTTCATTTTCATCATTCCGGGCATTATAGTTAAGAAAGGCATTGGTACAAAAACTGCAAAAAGCGATTTTTATACTTATTTCAAATCAACAGATCCGCCGGAACTTCCCGAAAATCATTTTCATCAAATCCAGGAAGTTCTGATGATTACTTATTCAAATTCGGATTAATTGAGGTATCTGTGTAAGGCAATGGCAGCCAGTAATTTGCTTTTGTGATCGGCTTGATCGGTTGCAGGTCTTCCGGACTTTTTCTGGCATTCGCTTCTTCCAGTTTTTCCAACCTGATCAGGTCAAACCAGCGTGTTCTTTCGCAGGCAAATTCCCATGCACGTTCCTGCACAACTTCATCAGCAAATTTCGCAGAAGTAAGTCCGTCCGATATCGCCAGCGCTTTTGTACCTGCTGCCCAGCCTCTCAGCCGCACCAGATTCAGTGCATCATAAGCAGCCTGATCGGGTCCGCCGGTTCCCCGCGCCTTTGCTTCTGCATAAATTGTAAGCACATGCGGATAGCGCATCATCACCGAAGGCAGCGAAATACTGGAAGTGACGACGTTATTTTTGATGTACCATTTTTTATAATAAGGGTGTTTGGTCAGACTTTTATCCCATGAAATTTTGGTAGCACCCAGGCCAAATTCTGTACGAAAAGTAGCATCCTTGCGCGGACCGGCTGGAAAATCCTTGAAGAAATTCAGTTCGGCAAACATGTCATCCCAGCCGCCTTCTTCGCCGGGCATTGTGGTATTTCCGTAAGTGGCGTTGGCGGTACCGCTGCCTCCTGCAAATCCGCTGATCTGGAATATGGCTTCTGCTGTGCCGGTTACCGCAGGATCATTTTCAAAAACAGCTGCAAATGTGGGAAGCAATTGAAAACCGTAAAGGTCCTTATTATCAATCACTTCCTTCGCTTTTGCGGCTGCCAGATCATATTTGTCAGTTTGTTTTAAAGGCCAGCCAGCCATGGTCAGATACACGTCGGCCAAAAACGCCTTTGCAGCGCCTTTGTTCGGTCTTCCCGGATCACGTTTGGTATTTGGCAGATTCGTTTCTGCTATTTTCAAATCAGCCACAATGAGTTCGTAAACCTGTGCCGGCGTTGATTTTTCTACTGTCAAAAGCGCGTCTGAATATTCTCCGACGGTAATCAAAGGAATATTTCCCCAAAAACGTGTCAGCCAGTAATAGGAAAAGGCACGTAAAAAGTAGGCCTCCCCAACGATAATGTCGATCGTGGCTTTGGTTCCTACGGTTTTTGTGTAATTGTTGATCACATTATTTGCTCCCTGGATTGTTTTGTAGCAACCGTTGTAAACTGCATTGGATCTCTGGTTGGTGGTCGAAACGGCAAACTGGTCAAATTCCCGCCAATCTGCTTTGTTACTGGCCGGGTGCGTGGTTACATCATCGCTTCCGATTGTGGCCGCATTGGCAGAAGGATGAATAAATCCGTAGGTCCATTGTGACGCTAATCCCTTGTAAGCACCGGTCAGGGCAGATTCCAGACCATCCTGGGTTGTCAGAACATTCTCTCCATACAAAAGTCCCGTCGTGTCTTCCTCCAGATAATCTCCGCAACCTGTGGTTAGAAAAACGGCAAAAATCAGTATGATCAGGTTTTTAAATTTTATATTTTTCATGTCTTTAAAAAGATAAGTTGAGACCGAAAGTGTACGTTTTTGAATTGGGATAAGAGCCATAATCAATACCAATGGCGGTGTCAGTGCCCGATCCCACATTGCTCGATTCCGGATCCGGACCTTTGTATTTGGTGATGGTCAGTAAATTGGTGGCACTCGCGAAAACGCGCGCTGTCATTTTATTCTTGACAAAACCCGTTGGAATATTGTACGAAAGACTCACGTTTTTCAAGCGGACAAAGCTTCCGTTTTCAAGAAACCGGCTCGATTGCGTGAATGGCTGGTACGTTTTGGTAAATGCAGGAACGTCTGAACTTTCGTTTCCTGGACGGTAATAGTCTCTGATTTCGGCAAGAATAAATTGTCGTGCATCGCCCGATCCTGACATGGCAGCGGCGCGTGTATAGTTCAGTTTGTCAACACCAAAAACGCCCTGAAAGAAAATATTTGCAGTAAATCCGTTGTAAGTAAATGTATTATTCCAGCCTCCTGTAACCTTTGGAAAAGCCCGGCCGATAATCTGGAAATCGTCTGTTGTGATATTGTTATCGTTATTCAAATCCTGATAATGCGGATCACCCGGCACCCGGCCTTGTTTGGCGGCAATGTCCGCTTCATTGGACTTAAAAGTTCCCAAATAATTCAGTCCCCAGTACGACCCAAGCGGTTCGCCGGGCATGAGCATGAATTCATTGGTGGTTGACATACCCGCACCGACGCCCGTTCCTGTTCCCAGTCTTGCCAAACCACCAAGGCTAATTACCTGATTTTTAAGCGTTGACAAATTCAAATTCGACTCCCAGGTAAAATGCGTTCCGGTAACAGGAGCTCCTCCGATTGAAAACTCGAATCCTTTATTTTCAACTTCGCCGACATTCCTGGTTTGTGTTCCGCCTCCGGCATAGTTGGGCAGGGAAACGTTCAGCAAAAGATCCGTGGTATTTTTCTTGAAATAATCGGCCTCAATTCTGATCCTTCCATTCAGAAATTCCATTTCCAGACCGGCGTCAATTTGCTGGGTTGTTTCCCATTTCAAATTCTGGTTTCCCTGATTTCCCTGGATTACACCCGAGGTAACTGCGGTGTTATTGAATGCAACCTGAGTGGTGCTGTATGGTGATAAAGTGGCGTAGGGATTGATGGCCTGGCTGCCCGTTTTCCCCCAGCTTCCGCGTAATTTTAGGTTGCTGAACACATTCAGATTCTTGATAAATTCCTCCTCCGACAAACGCCAGCCGACCGCCACCGACGGAAAAATACTGTACCGGTTGTCGCTGCTGAACTTGGACGAACCGTCGCGTCTTACCGCAGCTGAAACCAGGTATTTATCTCTGAAAGAATAATTTACCCTTCCCAGTAAAGAAAGCAAAGTCCATTTCTGAAAGCCGGAAGCCACAGATGCCGCGGAGTTACCGCCAATATTATTGTATCCAAGCTGAGGAAAACGAAGCCCGCTGGCAGATGCCGTGAAATTTTTGTCGGTAAATTGTTGCGTTTCAAGCACCGCAACAGCGTTGATCGCATGATTACCCAATGTCACATTGTAATTCAGCGTGTTGGTATTTTGCAGCGTAACCTGTTCCGCAGAATATCTGGACGCAGTCGGATTGTTGTTGGAAAGCCTTTTGCCATTAAAATTCAGGTTTTGTGCGTTAAGGTAGTTGATGGCATATTGCAGATCGAGCGTCAGTCCTCGGATCGGCAACTGGTAATTTAAACCTCCGTTGACGTTGAAGGTAGTCCGGCTTTGATCCACGGATTGATCGTAAAGATAATCCAGCGGATTTCGGTAAACAGAACCAGTCGGATCGGTGAAAGTCGGCTGACCGTCAGTGCCATAAGCTGGCGTTGTGGGTGCCCATGCAAGTGCCTGAATTAATGCGCCGCCTCCATTGGTATTGTGATTTTTAGAATTTGTTCCTGAAAGGTTTAACCGCAGAGAAAGTTTGCTGTTCAGCTGCGTTGCAATGTTGGTACGCAAAATATATCTCTTGAAATCACTGTTTTCCATGATCCCTTTTTGATTGAGATAATTTCCCGAAATCAGAAAAGTGGTTTTATCTCCACCTCCCGAAACCGTAATTTGCTGTTGCTGACCGCTGCCTGTTCTGTAAACGAGATCCTGCCAATCCGTTCCGCCGCTTCTTTTATATTCTTCAATCTGGGCATCGGTAAATGGCGTGGTCGAACCGGTTGCAGTTGCCCGGGCATTCACGATTTGTGCAAATTCTCCGGCTGGTAAAACGTCATATTTTTTGATCACTTCCGACACACTTCCCTGGCCTTCATAGGTAACTTTAATTCCTTTGGCTCCTTTTTTTGTTGTGACAATAATGACTCCGTTCGCGCCTCTGCTGCCATAAACAGATGTGGAGGACGCATCTTTCAGGATCTGGATGGTTTCAATATCACTTGGATTTAAAAAATTGAAATCTGCTCCTACAAAGCCATCGATCACATACAGCGGATTGTTATTTCCCAAAACGGAATTCGCGCCTCTTACCCGTATGCGTGCATCACCGCCGGGAGATCCGTTTGCCTGCGTAACCTGGACGCCCGTTGCCCTTCCCTGCAAAACCTGGTCGAGACGGCTGATGGGCTGCTGTGCAAACTCCTTGGTTGAAATGACCGACAACGCACCGGTCACGTCTGTCTTCTTTTGCGTTCCATACCCAACCACAACCACTTCGCTCAATGTTTTCAATTCCTGATCAAGTCTGATATTAATTTCAGAACGGTTATTGACGGCAACGGTCTGACTTACATAGCCAATAAAAGAAAACACCAGACTCGCGTTACCGGCAGCATTGATGACGTAATTTCCGTTTTCATCCGTGACCGTTCCCTGGGAAGTTCCGCTGATCAGCACGTTGACACCAGGCAAAACCGCATTGGACTCGTCGGAAACTCTACCCGTGATCCTGCTTTGCGCAAAGCCGCAGCTTTGGCTCAGGATGAGGTAAAGGACAAGTAAATTCCAGATTTTTTTCATGATTAAATAGATATAGATGTTACATTAAAATTCAGGAAATTTTAAATTGTGACGTATCTTATCTTCATTTTTCAAACGTCACCAATCAACCACCGATCCATCAAAAGGATTGTAGGATTCAGGGTTTTTCCAATCGTGGCCGATTTTGTCTTTCATCAGATTTTCATCGAGTTCTATGCCCAAACCCGGGCCTTTCGGAATCAGAACGCTACCATCTTTTTCCAGTTTAAAAGGGTTTTTGAGATAACCTTCCCCAAGCGAAACCTGCTCCTGTACAAGAAAATTGGGAACGCTGGCTGCCAGGTGTAAGCCAACGGCAAGCGAGATCGGCCCCATAGGATTATGAGGAGCAATGGGAACGTAGTAGGCCTCGGCCATGCCGGCAATAATGCGACCTTCGGTGATGCCGCCCGCGTGGCAAAGATCTGGTTGTATGATACTTGCGGCACCTTTTTCGAGAATTTCCCGAAACCCCCATTTGGTAAAAATTCTTTCACCGGTTGCAATTGGCAAGTACGTTCCACGGGCAATGTCGACCATCGTGTCCACATTTTGTGCCTGACACGGTTCTTCAATAAACATGGGCTGGAACTGTTCGAGTTCTTTGATCAGCACCTTCGCTGTTTGCGGTGAAATAGCGCCGTGAAAATCAATGCCAATGTCCATATCCGGGCCACCGGCTTCACGCAGGGACGCAAAATTATCTGACGCATATTTGATGAACTTTGGATTTTCAACGATGTTGGCAGGATTGACTTTTGCCACCCCGGTTTTAATCACGGTAAAACCTTCGGCCTTACGTTTCTTCATATCTTCGGCATTGGCCGCCCGGCCGTAGATCCGAACGCGATCGCGGGTTGGCCCGCCAAAAAGTTCATAGACAGGCACGTTCAAAAGTTTGCCTTTGATGTCCCACAAAGCATGATCAATGCCGCTGAGCGCACTTGTCAGAATCGGACCTCCGCGATAAAAAGCATGACGGTAAATGGCCTGCCAGTGGTGAACAATTGCCCGGGGATCTTTTCCGATCAGGTAAGCTTCCACTTCCTTAATTGCAGTCTGGATTGTCAGCGCGCGTCCTTCCAGCAAAGGTTCTCCCAATCCTACAACACCGGCATCCGTATGAATTTTGAGAAAAATCCATCTTGGTTTTACCAGGAAGGTTTCCAGCCTGGTAATTTTCACCTGCCCATATTCTTTGAAGGGCAATGGCTTTGAGGCATAAGATGTTTTTGGTAAAAGCATTGTCCCCAGGCCAGCCATGCCCAAAACGGACTGAATAGCGGAGCGTCGGGAGATTGTGGATTGGTTTGAAGGTTTCATTTTTTGAGAGTTTAGGTTTTTAAGACTTGGCAAGTCTACTAACATCGACTACCAATTATGAATTGACCCATCCGGTGCTTTCAGAATCGGATGCGGGAATTTTGTTTTTTCTTTTACCTCCATTACGAAAGTGGCTTTTTTAGGATCGAACTTTACGCCCAACCCCGGACTGTCGTTCAGGTATAATTTGCCGTTTTTAAAATTGATATAATCTTCATTGAAATAAGGAGGTCGCTCCGGTTCGCCTCCTCCCAGCTCCATCATGGCACGTGACGGGCTGCTTGAACCCAAAATATGGACAAGTGTGGCGGTCGATAACGGACCGGTGAAATGCGGGATCATGCCTACGTAATGCGTTTCGCACATGGAAGCCAGTTTTTTAAACTCACCAATTCCGCCGGTATTGGGCACTGTAAAACGGGTGTAATCGATCAAGCGATTTTCAATTAACTCGTTGGTATCCCAACGATCTCCAAACTGTTCCCCAACTGCTATCGGCACTTTCGTCATTGCCCTGACGGATTTGTAAACCCCCGGATTTTCCGATCTGACAATGTCTTCAATAAAATACGGTTCAAGATTTTCCAGTGCCGAACAGATCTTCAACCCGTCAGTCATATCGAAACGCGTGTGCAGATCTATCGCCCATTTCCCTCCGCCACCGACAGCCGAATCGATCCTTTTACAGAATTCAATGGTCTTTTTAACATTATCATAAAAATCGAATGGCTGGTCGCCATTGCCGCCGGTCGGACCAATGCGGTAGGCGCGCAAACCTGCTTTGATACAATCCTGGGCGCGCTCTTCTTCCGTTGCGGCTTTGGACGCGCGAAATCCGGTGGCATAACATTCAACATAATCACGTGTTGCCCCGCCCAACAATTCGTAAACGGGAGCATTCAGCGCTTTGCCTTTTATATCCCAGAGCGCCATTTCCAAAGCACCCAATGCATGAAGTTTTTCTCTGCCAGGCGGATAAAACATTCCGCGGTAAACATTTTGCCAGATGTGCTCAATCCGAAAAGGATCTTCGCCGATCATCATCTGGGCACATTGCTCAATCATATCTTTCGACCCGCCTTCCCCGATCCCGACGATGCCGCCGTCGGTTTCTATTTCCACAATTCCCCGTGCCTGATTGAACAATGGCTTGTTATAACCCGGAGCACTATAATAGCGGATTTTGGTTATTTTCATCTTAGAAGCCGCTTCCGCCTTTTCAAATGGAAAACCCGTAATCACCGCAGCCGAGCCAAGCACAGCAGATTTTATAAAGTTTCTTCGTTGCATGAGGTTTGTGTTTTTTAACTCCAGTTTTAACTTCTTAACTCCTAAACCTTTAATTTCTTAACTCCTAACTCCTTCACTTCTCCCTTAACCCTCGAAGACTCCCTCGCAATCAGTTTCGCTTCCATCAAAATCTGCTTCATTCCTTCGTCCGGATTTTTTAGTTTTCCAATGAGATATTGAACTGCTGTTTTTCCAAGTAACTCCAATGGCTGGCGCAAATAAGTAATCGGACAGTAGTAGAGATCAAACACTTCGGCTTGACCAAAACTTACAATTGCAAGATCTGATGGCACTTTTAACCGTAATTCATTGATGTATTTCAACCCGTTAATCGCCAGGCCATAAGTTGCAAAAATCAGTGCTTCCACTTTTTCTCCGGGCGACATGATCTCGTCAATGGAAATTTTAACCTCCTTTTCCATGGTCTCAAAACGTACCTCTTTCAACCAGTTTTTATTGAAAGAAATACCCTGATCCCGCAACGCATGCTGATAACCACGAATCCTTTCAGCCATGTGATACATATTCGATTTGTAGGCTATTAAACCGATTTTATCATAACCGCAATTGATCAGATGCGCGCCGGCATCGTACGATGCTTTGTAATTATTGGTGGCTACAAAATCGGTTTGTATGTCCGGAAAATGTCTGTCGAGCAATACAAACGGGATGTTTTTCTCTTTTAGATAATGAACCTGGCTTTCAGAATGCTCACAGGAAACAATAATAAAACCATCGACTTGTCTGTTAATCAGAACATTCAAAAGATCCCAGGATTTTGCCGCATTTTCGTCGCAGCTTCCAATGATAACCGTGTATCCGCTTCGCTTTGCTTCATCTTCGACAACCCTGGCGATATTGGCAAAAAATGGATTGGAAATATCTGCAATGATCAGTCCGATCGTATGCGTTTTTCCGCTCCTCAAACTTTTTGCCAGATGGTTTGGCTGGTAGTTAAACTCGCTGGCTATCAGCTTTATCTTTTTTGCAATCTCTTCACCAACCCTGCTTTCTTTTTCTTTTCCATTCAAAACATAAGAAACCAGCGCCGTCGAAACGCCAGCCTTCTGCGCTATGTCTTTAAGGGAAATTTTTTTCATTTTTTAGTCAGGTTGATATTAAATTAACGCCAGCGCCGACAAACCAGCCAAATTATTAACCGCTCGACGGTCGTTCGTAATTTGCAACTGACCAGCGGTCGCTTTAATTCTTAATGACTCCCTAAGGCCGAATAATCGTCCCATCAAACTTTCTTACCTGCCAGTTGGATTTGGTACCAATTGGGTATTTAGCGGCTTCTTTTTCATTGATATCCACACCAATTCCCGGCACTTCATTCACAGACATGTAGCCGTCTTTCATGGTCGGGCAGCCTGAAAATACTTCCAGTGTTTTGTCATTGAATGAGACTGCTTCCTGAATACCAAAATTCCATACAGCCAGATCGATGTGTGCATGAGCCGAGTGACCGACCGGAGAAACGTCGCCCGGACCGTGCCAGGCCGTTTTTACGTTAAACCATTCTCCCAGTCTTGCCACTTTCATTGCCGGTGTAACGCCACCGATTTGGGAAACATGGATACGGATGTAGTCAAACCACTGATTGACCATCGGTTCCAGAAATTCATTGATATTGTTAAAAAGCTCTCCCATTGCAAGCGGAACGGTTGTGCTTGCACGTAACTGCTTGAACCACTTCATATTTTCGGGAGAAAACGGATCTTCGATAAAGAAGGGACGATACGGTTCCAACTGTTTGATCATGTTGATCGCATCCATTGGCTGTACCCTTTCATGAATATCATGGAGCAGTTCCACTTCGTCCCCGCAACCTTTTCTTACTGCTTCAAACAATTTCGGAATGGATTTCAGATACGTCCTTTCATTCATATAATTATCTGTTTCCCCACCAAAATTCGCGGCTTTAAAATCTGGCTTTTGCTCAGTACTTCCTACCGCTCCATAGCCGCCTTGCTGGATTCTGATGTATTTGAAACCCCTTGCCTGAATACTTTTTACACTTTCAACCACTTCCTCCGGCGTACGCCCATTAGCATGTGTATAGCATGGAACAGCAAACCGCGATTTACCTCCAAGTAATTGATATAAAGGCATTCCGGCCCGTTTTCCTTTGATATCCCAAAGCGCCTGATCCAGTCCGCTCAGTGCATTGTTGAGTACCGGACCATTTCGCCAGTACGAACTCACATAGGCTGCCTGCCACATATCTTCAATATTATCGACGTCTTTTCCCGCACAAAATTCATTGAGATAGGTGTTGATTGCGACAATGACAACCGCGGCGCGCTGGGTAAAAGTAGCACAACCCAAACCGTACAAACCCGGCTCACTCGTTTCCACTTTTACGACAATTAAATTGGAACCCTGCGGCGCCGTTGCAATGGCACGAACCTTGGTAATTTTAACAGGTTTCATGGCTTTGGCATAACCAGGAACACCTTTTTCTTCACGTGCCTGAGCTGTCGAAATCCCGCCAAACAAGCCCAGAATTCCTGCCGAACCGCTCAGGCCAAGTATTTTCATGGTATCGCGGCGACTGTAATCAGTATTGTTCATGAGTAAAATGTTAAATGAAAATTGGGTTCAGGAATATTGATTTTTGAAAGAAGCTTATTTTTTATCCCACCAGACACGGGTGTTCAGATCATTGGGGCCTTGTCTCGCGTTTGCTTCGTTGACATTGCCCAGATTGACAATAATTTCGCTGTCCGGATAGGGCATCCGGCGAATAAAATCTTCTTTGATTTCAGAGCCAGGATATGGGTTTTTCTTCAGGGCAGGAAATCCGCTCCGACGGAAATTGGCAAATAATTCACTGCCATCCAGAAATGCTGCCACCCAGTATTGTGTGTTAATTTGTTCCAAAGCCTTTGCCGGATCCAATGGATGTGCTTTCAGATAGGTTTGAATTGCGGCTTCACCAATGGCTGCGCTGGGGTCGTATAGTGCCATTTGTTCCAGATGCGCTCTTACCCCTTTGGTAAAATAATCGGCTGCTTCACCCGAAACCCAGCCCCTTGTGGCGGCTTCGGCGAGTAATAACTGGTTTTGAGCATAAGTAATATGAAACTCAGGCGCATCCAGTTTCAACACCGTTTTAAGATTTATTTGTGTAAAATCCCACAAGCTTGCCACCCCATATTGAGCCAGAATCGTGTTGATCGAAACATCATTGTAACCCATCGGCATACCGATTTGTTTGGCAGGATCGGATGTGGCACGCGCATCTACTTGCTCCGGACCGCCTTTTGCGCCCACATAACGGACCGCCATAACAGCAAGGCGCGGGTCATTGTTCTCTTTTAAATAATCAACAAAGGGAGCAGCCAGGTAAAAGTTTGTTTTTTCTCTTGCCGCCAGATGATTGGCAATGTAATTATTGTAAATCGCGGTATGACGAATAATGGAGTTATCCGCATTGGATTCAAACAAACCGCCTGCAACGGCTTTTGTCACATAGGTTTTTGCCAAAACCGGGTCGATTTTGGTCAATCGCATCGCGGCCCTTAACATCAGCGAATAGCCAAGTTTCTTCCATTTTGCAACGTTTCCTCCATACAAAATATCGGTTGTGACGGCTTCCTGAGAAGCGTTCAATGCCGCTGATGCCTCATCCAGTTCTTTTAAGATATCCTTATAAATCGCTTCCTGAGGATCATATTTCGGACTGATAATTTCATTGATATAACCTTGGCCGGCTTCGAAATAGGGAATGTCGCCGTAAGTATCTGTCAGAATCATGAATGCATATGCTTTCCAGATCCTGGCGGCGTTGTAAATATTGGATTGCAAAGGATCTGATTTAGTCTGATCGACAACAGCCACCACTTGCTTTACAACATTCCGGTAAAAATTCACCCAGACCACAGGTGTATTTGCATTGTTGAACTGGTTGTAATTCCCTCCCGACAATGAACTTCCGTATGGCGTAATGACCTGTTGCACAATGCCAAAGTTGTAACATAGCATGCCGAGCGTGGAAACACCGTCGAGATAAGTGGTACTGATAATGGCCTTGTTCAAAATCAGTGACGGAGCCAGTGAAGTAGGATCGACCTTATTGGTATTTATTTCATCAAACCCGTCGTCACAACCCGAAAACAGGCTCATTGAAATAAGCAATCCGAAGAAGTATTTTAGATTCGTTCTCATATTTTTAGATGTGAGATTGTTGTTAAAATCTGAAATTCAAATTGAAACCAATGCTGCGTGTCGGAGGCAGGCCCGGCCAGAAATCCAACCCGGCAGCATTGTCCGAGGAGTTGATCACTTCCTCAGGATCCATGTTTTCTGTCCATTTTTTGATGACCAGGACGTTGTTCGCAACAGCACTTAACCGCAGACCCTGCACGAATGATTTTTCAGGAAGGAGTTTACCCAGATCATAGCTTAGTGTAAGCTGCCGAAGTTTCCAAAAACCCGCATTGGACACAAAATCCTCGTTAATCCCGAGGGGATTTATGGATTCGTAAAATGGCTGAACCTGCGCTTTGGTCTGGTTAATTTCACCATCAGGATTGACGCCATTCCCGATTACAAAACCTTCGGCCCTTCCCGGTAATGTCCGTTTTGAAAGTCCATGACGCATGTAATTGATATTCCGCCCGGCGATCATTTTATAACCCAATTTGAAATCAACCAATGCCGACAAGGTTATTCCTTTGTAAGTGAACGTATTGGTAATTCCTCCAAAATATTTTGGCAAGGCATTTCCCACATTTTTCAGATTGTTATTCCGTAAAGGCATTCCACTGTTTTTATCAAAAACCTGTCTTCCCTGGGCGTCCCGCAGATAGGTAAATGTGTACAATTGTCCAATCGGTTTTCCGACTACCTCATTCAGCGTCCGGCCACCTCCGCCACCCACCGTGATGACCGTATCTTTTTCAGCCAATCCCAGCTTTAAAACCTCGGATGTGTTGTAAGAAGCATTGAAACTGATATCCCATCGGAAGGATTTTGTATTGACTGGTGAAGCAGTTAGCAGCATCTCAATTCCCTGGTTCATACTGCGTCCGACATTGATCAGCTTGTTTGTGTAAGAGGAAGCGTCGGAAATTTGAGCGGCAAGGATCTGGTCTTCTGTAATTTTATGATAATAGGTAAGATCCAGTCCGATTGCATTTTCAAACAGTTTCAGTTCCAGCCCGCCTTCCGCTTCTTTCACACGCAAGGGACGAAGGTTTTTGTTGGGAACCGTGGAAGCATTGATACCACCAACAGGAACCAACTGGCCCGACGGATTCGGAAAGGAGTTATTGTCAACGGCGTAATACAGGGCGTTCGAATAAGGCGCGACATTATCCGAGCCAACCTGCGCGTATGCTGCCCTTAATTTTCCAAAAGAAAGCCATTCCGGCAAGTTTGAAAAGGCCTGAGAAAAAATAAAACTACCAGTCACGGACGGGTACAAAATGCTTCTGTTTGCAGGCGCCAGCGTTGAAAACCAGTCATTTCTCGCGGTCACATTGAGATATAGAAATTCTTTATAAGAAATAGTAGCAGCACCGAAAAGCGAATTAATTTCCTTTTCAGTTAAACTATAAAGCGGATTTTTGACACGGCCATTCATGACAGTATAAAGCCCGGGCTGAATGAAATCCTGAACCGTAACGCTGTTGTAATCCATCCGCGCATAGCGCGTATTTCCTCCCAGCGTGATATCCACACCGATACTTCCAAAGTTGCGATTTCCACCCAGGATAAAATCAATATTCCTTTCCGTATTTCTGCGTACATCCTGGGTAAATGAACCGTTCACATAACCGACCGGTGCCTTTGCAATAGGTGCATAACCATTTGGAATATTATAATCCTGGCCTCGTACATAGAAATCCTGGGCAATTCTTCCCTGTAAATACAGCCAGTCTGTAAACTGATATCTCAGCGCGACGTTGCCAAAAAGACGGTCGCGGTCAATATTTTCGAAATGATGACTTAAAGAATAATAAGGATTATTTCTTACCAAAAACCTTGAGAAAGGGAATTCGTCTCCATTCGGCAAAGTCTGGTTGTCTTTAAGTGCCTGAAACGGCATCGAATTTGCGAGAGTAAAAATGACCGTCGAAGTGGCAAAATCCTGCGCATCGATCTGCGGTGGATTGGTGTTTTTTTCTTTGGAGTAATTGATATTTCCTGAGGCGGTCAGCCTTTTAGAAATGTTTTGACTGAACCCAAGATTAATAACTTTTTTATTAAAAGTGTTGTTTTCAACAATTCCTTTGCTGTCCGTGTTTGACAGTGAAAGGCTGAATCCTCCGTTTGAACCATTATTTGAAACCGTTACGGTATTTGTAAGATTTGTCCCGACCCGATAAAACTGTTTTACCCTGTCACGGACCGGCTCGTAAGGATACGTTTTGTTATCAAATAATATCTGGGTCATTCCCGGCTCAAACTTCTCACCAAAACTCCACACACCGGATGTCGGTTTGGAAGTTGTCGGTCGCTTTCCGCCTTCTCCCTGTCCATATTCGTACTGAAAATCCGTAAAATCCAGTGGCGTGTCTGTTGTAAAATTGATATTGTAAGCAACACCCAACCCGGTGCCGGTTCCTCTGCTTTTGGTTGTGATCATGACCACGCCATCCTTGGCACGCGAGCCGTACAATGCAGCAGCAGTTGCCCCTTTGAGCACGGTCATGGATTCAATATCGTCAGGATTTATACTCGAAAGTCCGTCGCCTCCATCCGAATTATTGGCTGCACGCTGTCCAAAATCGCCACCACCCGCATAATTTGAATTGTCAATGGGAACGCCGTTGACTACAATTAACGGACTATTCTGACCGCTGAAAGAAGATTGGCCACGAATCCGTATTTTGGCTGTTCCGCCGGGTCCGGTGGACAAAGAAGAAATGTTGACCCCGGCCATTTTCCCCTGAAGCCCGCTTAGCACATTGGGAGACCGATTTGTAGAAATCTGGTCTGCGTTTACGGTTGCTGTTGCGTAGCCGAGCGTTTTGGCCTCTCTCTTAATCCCAAGCGCCGTGACGACAACTTCTGTAAGATTTTTTTCTTCCTGTATCAGTTGCACGTCTATGACCGAACGAGAATTAACGGCAATCGTTTTACTAATATAGCCTATATAAGAAAATACCAGTGAGGCGCCGGCAGGAGCAGAAATGCCATATTTCCCATCGGAATCGGTAACGGTTCCCTGCGTAGTGCCGCTTACCAGAATATTGACTCCCGGCAAAATCTCATTAGCCTGACCGGTCACTTTACCGGTAACATTGACATTCTGTCCAAAGACAAGATTTTGAAACAGAAGCCAAACGAACCCAATTGTTTTTAGATTTTTTTTCATAAACACAGGTTTTAGCCGGACTATTCATCCGTATGTTCAACTAAATCAGCATTTTGGCAATAAAATCTTCACAGCTCATTTGGGAATGAGTCGATAAACTGCTTGTTTGTCAAGCGTGAATTGTATTTTACATTTAACCTCAACTACTATACGCACAGAACTTTTCTCATCGATCAGTTTGCACCGGGATGAGCGCGATATTAACAGGCCTCAATTACGTAATTGACGTGCTTTAACGATTAAGCTTTGATGGAAATTTCGTTCATTTCATCTAAACAAAACGATTATAAAGTATGGATTTTAGTATGTAAATTCCTATTTGAGAACAGATAACTCAAAATGACAGTTACTGCGATGCTAAACCGAATGAAAATTTTAAAGGGGGGAACGCGATAGAATTTGAACCTCGGGAAAATTCAACTTTTTAGTAATGTCGAAGAAGTGATTCAAATGTATGTTTAATCGATTAAACAACAAAATATTTTCTTTATTATTTTTATATTTTTTCTTCAAATAAAACTAAATATTGGTTTTAAAAGAAAAGAGGAATTAACGGGCTACATTAATTCCTCTTAATCGTCTGTTACAACTCTTATGAAATTCCTTTAAATACCGGCTCTTCTATAAATGGCTGATTTCTTAGACGCTGTTTAGTCGCTTTATAAAAGGCGTTTGCTGCGGCTCCACCTGTTGGAGGCAATGCTGGTTCTCCCAAACCGGTTGGTGATATGCCATTGTTAACAAAGTGAACATCCACTTCCGGTATCTCATTCATCCGGATCAAACGGAACCCGTTGAAATTATTCTGGTCAGGAGTACCATTTTTGAAAGTAAGATTCCCGTACATAGCATGTCCCAGACCATCTACGACACCACCCCTCACCTGTTGTAAAGAACCGCTTTTATTGATTACAATACCGCAATCAACGGCAGCAATGATATTTTTTAAAGTCGGTTTTCCCTTTTCCATCACCACTTCGCCGACCTGCGCAACGTAGGATCTGTGAGAAAAATAAACGCTGAATCCCTGAAAGACCCCTTTTTTCTTGCCCCAGTTGCATTTTTCTGCCGCCAGTTTGATAACCCCAATCATTCGGTCAATATCATATTTCACATCTCCGGCAGGCGCTTTTTTTGCTTTTTCCAGAAGAGCCAGCCTGAATTGTATCGGATCTTTTCCAGCCGCTTCGGCAACCTCATCTATGAAAGACTGTTCTGCATAGGCAAGAAAATTTGTAATGGGTGCGCGCCATGGTCCGGTTGTGATTGGAGATTTATGTTCGACAGAATCAATGAGCAGGTTGTCTACCGCTCCGGCAGGAAAATTATCTTCCCGGGTTGGATTGCCTGCATTCATTCCCACGCCACGAAGTTTGTAACCGATCATTTGCCCCTGTTTGTCCAAAGCCGCTTCGAAACGGTAGCGAACCGCCGGGCGATACGTTCCCCCGGTCATGTCGTCTTCCCTCGTCCAGACGACCTTCACGGGAGCTTTCATCAGCTTCGAAACATGTGCTGCTTCAATCACATAATCAGCGGCCAGCCGACGACCAAAACCTCCGCCCTGCCGTGTAATTTCTACGGTTATTTTATCGACAGGCAAACCGGTAATTTTAGCTACTTCTGACCTTGCACGATCCGGTGTTTGGGTCGGGCCGACCAGTTCTGCGCCGTCTTCACGAACGTGGGCGAAAAAATTCATAGGTTCCAGCGGGCTGTGCGGTAAAAAAGGACACTGATATTCCGCCTTGATTACTTTCGCCGCATTTTTAAATGCTGCTTCCACATCTCCGTTCTTCCTCCGCACTGTGGCTTCCCCATTGTCAAGCAATTGTTGAAAAATCCGGTTGTGATCTGAGGAACTTTCCAGGTCAGCTACTTTTTCGTACTCAATTTTTAATGCTTCTCGCGCCTTCTTAACTTGCCAGGTGGATTTCCCTACAACAGCCACGCTATTTTCAAAAGTGACTACATCTATAATTCCGGGCATTGCTTTGGCAGCTTCGGAATTCACAGATTTCAATTTTAAACCAAAAGCCTTTGGGCGCTGAATGATTGCAAACAACATTCCCTCACGATAAAAATCCAGCCCGAAAAGCGGCTTACCCGTGATGATATTTTGGTTGTCGACATTATTGACATGTTGCCCGATGAGTTTAAAATCCTTCTCATCTTTGAGCTTTATATCTTTGGGAGCCGTTATTTTCGAAGCCTCTTCTGCCAGTTCTCCGTAGTTCAGCGATTTGCCGGAAGCTTTGTGAAAAACTTTCCCGTTTTCTGTCGTGCATTCAGATGCCGGTACTTTCCACCTGTTCGCTGCGGCCTCTACGAGCAAAAAACGGGCAGTGGCTCCGGCCTTCCGAAGGCGCTCCCATGAGTGCGGAACAGCACCGCTTCCACCCGAAACCTGACGTTCGAACGCACCCGTATCCAGATTTCCCTGTACGGTTTTTACCTGTTTCCAATCTGCATCCAGCTCCTCAGCGACGATCATCGGAAAAGCAGTTTTTATGCCCTGGCCAATTTCCGGATTCGGAGAAATGATGGTAATGACGTTATTTGTTCCAATGGATAAATAACTATTGAAATTGATGGAACCAGCAGCAATTTCCTTTGCATTGACAACGACTGGCAATGCCACAGAATTGGACCAGTTAAAACCCAGAAAAAGTCCGCCCCCGGCAGCCGCAGCCAGTTTAATAAAACTTCTGCGGGATGTATTTTCTAATGTCTCCATGGTTATTTCGATTTAGAGGCTGCCACTTTTACTGCTTCGCGTATACGATGGTAAGTTCCGCAGCGACAGATATTTGCACTCATTGTTGACAAAATTTCGGCGTCCGTTGGCTTCGGCTTTTCTTTCAGCAAAGCCGCCGCAGTCATAATTTGCCCGGCCTGGCAATATCCGCATTGTGCGACATCGACTTCATCCCAGGCTTTTTGAACGGGATGATCTCCTTTTTCCGACAATCCTTCGATCGTAGTAACCTTTCCTTTGCCCACCGCAGAAACCGGGAGCACACAGGAACGGGTTGCCTTTCCATCCAGATGTACCGTACAGGCACCACATTGCGCAATTCCGCAACCGTACTTGGTACCAACCAGACCCAGATTATCGCGCAAAACCCACAAAAGCGGAGTATCTTCCTCCACATCTGCCTGGTAAGCACGATTGTTAATTGTTAGTTTGAATAACGCCATGGTGAATAATTGTTTCAAAAAATGATTTAGGAAAAATGTTTGTTAAGCGGATTGTTTAATTCCGACAAACTCTGAAATGTGTCGGTTTCGAAGGTACAAATTATCGCGCAAAATCATTTAAAAAAAAGTATTTTTCTGGCTTGTATTTACCTCATTATCAAACAGTAAACCGATATATCCCCAGAAACATATTGCTGTCAGATCCTGAAAATCAGTTTGGGAAGTGCTTGAAACTTAATGGTTTTATTGCGCGACTGCGAGGGAATGCACGCTATGCCCTGGTTATTTTTGCAGAGAGAAAAAAGGTGTGCCGGAAGCAATTAAATTACATCCGGCATATAAAATTTATAAAGCGGAACCCGAAACTACACGTCGATTGCATCATAAACGATCACCTTGTCCCAAAGATGACTGCAATCTTTGATGAACTTTTGATGAATAGGGTGATCCTGGTAGATGGCCTGACCGGCAATATCTTCAAAAAACATC
>Ga0247803_1000234_pt1 | contig 32667 bp, 37 predicted proteins | sample UWRJL014104B1_FD_180928 | JGI IMG/M metagenome (GOLD analysis project Ga0247803, IMG submission 180928) | Plant litter microbial communities from Arlington Agricultural Research Station in Wisconsin, United States - UWRJ-L014-104B-1 | ecosystem: Environmental > Terrestrial > Plant litter >... | reverse complement strand
CTGTTCAGCATCGACAGCGATGCGCATGCCCCCGGGCACCTCGATTTCCTGGCCTATGGCGCCGAACGCGCCGCGGCCAACGCCGTGCCGCCGGAGCGGATCGTGACGACCTGGCCGGTCGAGAAGCTGCTGGCGTGGTCGCGGGCCGGCCGCTGAGCATCCGGCGGCACGCCCGGCCGTGGCCGCGCCAGCACCCGGTCAGGATGCTTCGATAGGTTGGATGCCTGCCAATCGGCTGCCCCGGCAACTCACGAGGAGCTCCATGCCCATCACCGTTCAAGGCGCGATCGCCCGCTCGAAGGGGGCTCCCGTGGAGCTCACCGACATCGTCATCCCCGACCCGGGTCCCGGAGAGGTCGTCGTCGACATCGACAGCTGCGGCGTCTGCCACACCGACTTCCACTACAAGGAAGGCGGCATCAACGACGACTTCCCGTTCCTGCTCGGCCACGAGGCCGCCGGCCGGGTGAGTATCATCGGCGACGGCGTCACCCACGTGGCCGTCGGCGACTTCGTCGTGCTCAACTGGCGCGCCGTCTGCGGCGACTGCCGGGCCTGCAAGCGCGCCGAGCCCTGGTACTGCTTCAACACCTTCAACGCCAGCCAGAAGATGACCCTGGTCGACGGCACCGAGCTCAGCCCCGCGCTGGGCATCGGCGCGTTCGCAGAGAAGACCCTCGTGCATGAACGCCAGTGCACCAAGGTCAACCCGGATGCCGACCCCGCCGCGGTCGGGCTGCTCGGTTGCGGCATCATGGCCGGCATCGGTGCCGCCATGAACACCGGCAACGTCACCGCGGGCAACTCCGTGGCCGTGATCGGCTGCGGCGGCGTTGGCGACGCCGCGGTGGTCGGCGCCAAGCTGGCCGGCGCCTCCACGATCATCGCCATCGACCGTGACGCCAAGAAGCTGGCCAAGGCCACCGAGTTCGGCGCCACGCACACCATCGACTCCGCCGGCCTCGACGAAGACGGCGTGGTGGCGGCCGTGCAGGCGCTCACCGGCGGTTTCGGTGCCGACGTCGTCATCGACGCCGTCGGCCGCCCCGAGACCTGGCGGCAGGCGTTCTACGCCCGTGACCTGGCCGGCACCGTGGTGCTCGTCGGCGTGCCGACGCCGGAGATGATGCTTGAGATCCCGCTGGCGGATGTGTTCGGCCGGGGCGGTTCGCTCAAGAGCTCGTGGTACGGCGACTGCCTGCCGGAGCGGGACTTCCCGATGCTCACCGAGCTCTACCTGCAGGGCCGCCTGCCGCTGGCCGACTTCGTCAGCGAACGCATCCGCATCGACGAGATCGAGGCCGCCTTCGCCAAGATGGCGTCGGGCGACGTGCTGCGTTCGGTGGTGATGCTCTGATGGGCGCGCGTATCGAGCACCTCGTCACCGAGGGCACCTTCGACCTCGACGGCGGCAGCTGGGCGTTGGAGAACAACGTCTGGATCGTCGGCGACGACACCGAGTGTGTCATCATCGACGCCGCCCACAACGCCGAGGCGATCCTCGCGGCGGTCGGTGACCGCACCCTGCTGGGCATCCTGAGCACCCACGCGCACAACGACCACATCGGCGCCGCCGGCGCGGTGTCGGCCGCGACGGGTGCGCCGGTCTACCTGCACCCGGACGACCGGATGCTCTGGGAGGTCGTCTACCCGGATGCCCCGCCGCAGCGGGAGCTGGCCGACGGGCAGCGTATCGCCGTGGCCGGCATCGAGCTGGAGGTCATCCACACGCCGGGCCACTCCCCCGGTTCGGTCTGCCTCTACGCGCCCACGTTCGGCACCCTGTTCAGCGGCGACACGCTGTTCCACGGCGGACCGGGTGCCACCGGCCGCTCCTACAGCGACTTCCCGACGATCATCGAGTCGATCACGACGAAGCTGCTCACTTTGCCCGCCGAGACTGTCGTGAACACCGGGCACGGCGAGTCCACCTCGATCGGCGCCGAGGCCCCCGACCTGCCGGCTTGGATCGCCCGCGGGCACTAGTCCAGCGCCCGAGTGGCCGAAAAATGCCCCCTGGATGCGTTCCAAGGGGCATTTTTCGGCATCTCGGCGGCTAACCTTCCGCCGGGCTACTCGGCGGCTGGGTCAGGCACGGCGTGCACGGCGGAGTCCTTGGCCCGGCTCGCGAAAACACCGGCGGTGACCGCGCGGTAGGACTCGGTCAGGATGCCCTCGAGCACGGTCAGGTCCACCTTGTCGAGGTTGGTGATGTAGAGGCAGACCAGGCCGGTCTTGTGCGGGCCGAGCCGGCTGAGGGCCTCGGCATGGGCGCCGACCCCCTCGGGCAGGTAGATCGTCGACGACGCCTTGCGGGGCGAGAATCCGGCAGCGCCGGCGTCACCCTCGCGGCCGCTGTCGTACTTGTAGTGGTAGCTGCCGAAGCCGATGATCGTCGAGTACCACATTCGCGGCGGCTCACCGGTGATGCGCCCGAACAGGTCGAGCAGCGTTTCCGCGTCTCGGCGCCGGGTCGCACCGGCGACACTATCAACGAAGGCACGCACCTCCTGGTCGGCGGCCTCATGATCGGTACGGTCTGCGGGGGTCCCTGGAGCCATACCCCTACGCTAGGCGTGCTGCTCGGTCTTGGCCAGCTGCCGGGCGAGGTCTTCCGGCGACAGGTTGGCGTCGCGGAAGGCATCCGTCAGCGGCAGTTGCAGCCGCAGGTCGGTGCCCAGGCACAGGGCCGCGCTGCCGCTCTTCAGTTTGAAGTCGAGCACGTGACCGCCGCCGGTGCGGTCGTCGGTGATGAAGTGGGTGTGGCAGCCGGGCACGCCGATGCCCTGCTCGTAGAGCGGGGTGCGGAAGCCGACGAGGGAGCCGGACACATCGTGCAATTCGACGATGGCGTCTTCGTCGGTCGCCTCCACCATCGGGCGGTACGGCTTCTCCTGCTTCACCACGGTGCGCATCCGGATCCACTCGAAGTCGCCGTCGATGCGCAGCGCGTACATGTAGTTCTCGGATGCCGTCATGTGGTCGATGAACGCGGATGCCTCGGAGCGCACCACGTTGTCGGGCAGCTGGCTCTCGATGTGCGGAACGAAGTTCGTCACCACGGCGTAGGGCGTGTATGCGCCCAGGTCGGCCTTGGTCACCCCGCCGTCGGCGCGCAACTGGTAGCACTTGCCGTCGACGATGAGCATCTCGCCGTCGAGCCCGTTGAAGGTGCCGATGCCGAAGCTGCCGTGGCCGAGCAGGTCGCGCACCGTCATCTCGCCCTCGTAGACCCCGTCGAGCAGGGCGCTCATCAGGCTGGTCTGGAAGATCTCGTGCCTGGACACAGTGAGGTTGTTCACAGCAGCACGTCGCTTTCCAGGTCGGCCATCAGTTCATCCCGGTTGTTGCGGTAGTCCACCCGCACGTCGATGATGCTCGGGCCGTCGTCGTTCATGGCCTGCTCGAGCACCGCGGCGAAGTCGTCGAGGTGGGTGACCCGGTAGCCGTGCGCTCCGAACGATTCGGCGTATTTCACGGCGTCGTAGTCGCCGAGCTGCACGCCGGAGGTGCGGCCGTACTTGCCCTGCTGCTGGAACGCGACCATGTCGTAGGTGCCGTCGTTGAAGATGATGTGGGTGAACTTCGAACCGAGTCGAACGGCGGTCTCCAGCTCCATGGCGGAGTAGAGGAAGCCGCCGTCGCCGGACACCGAGACGACCGGCGTGCCGGGGCGCACCAGGGTCGCCGCGATCGCCCAGGGCAGGGCCACGCCGAGGGTCTGCTGGCCGTTGGAGAACAGCAGGGTGCGCGGGTGATAGGTGCGGAAGTGCCGGGCCATGTAGATGTAGTGCGAACCCACGTCGCAGAGCACGGTGGTGTCGTCGGGCAGCAGGGCGCGCATCGCCAGGGTGAGTTCGGCGGGATGCACCCCCTCCGACTCGTCGTCGCGGTGGATGGGCTGGTCGGCCTCGGCCAGGCGGGCGCGCTCGGTGGCGACGACCGCCGAGGCGGATGCCGACAGGGTGAGGCCGTCGATCTCGCGGGCGAGCGCATCCATCGACTCGGCCACGTCACCGCGCAATTCGACGGTGGGCCGGTAGTAGTCGTCCAGGTCGGCCGACAGCTCGTCGAGGTGGATGATGCGGCGCAGGTGGTCCTTGTTCCACTTGGCCGGTTCGTACTCGACGAAGTCGTAGCCGATGGCCAGGATCAGGTCGGCCTTGTGCAGCAGCACGTCACCGGGCTGGTTGCGGAACAGTCCGACCCGGCCGAGGTAGTGCTCCTCGAGCTCGTGCGAGAGCACGCCGGCGGCCTGGAAGGTCTCCACGACGGGCAGTTTGGCGGCGCCGAGCAGGCGGTGCAGTGCGGCAACGGCCCGGTCGGAGCCGGCCCGGGCGCCGGCGAGGATCACCGGGAACTGGGCGGCCTTGAGCAGCTGGGCGGCCTCGGTGATGCTGGCGGCGGGGGCGGCGCCCAGCTGCGGCACCCAGTGCGGCGTGGTCATCGACACCGTGGTGGAGTCGGTGAGCACGTCGTACGGCAGCACCACGGCGGCGGCGCCCTTGGGCTCCTGGGTGGCCTGACGGAACGCGTTGGCGATGGCCTCCGGCACGTTGTCGGCGACGCTGACCTCGCCGGCGGACTTGGTGACGGCGGAGAGCATGCCGACGGCATCCATCGACTGGTGGGTACGCTTGAGCCGGTCGCCGCGTGAGACCGCGCCGCAGATGGCGACCAGCGGGTCACCCTCGGTGGTGGCGGTGAGCAGGCCCGTGGCGAGGTTGGCGGTGCCGGGGCCGCTGGTGACGAGCACAACGCCGGGTTCGCCGGTGAGCCGGCCGACGGCGGCGGCCATGAAGGCGGCGTTCTGTTCGTGGCGCACCACGATCAGCTGCGGGCCGCCGTCGAGGAGAGCGTCGTAGACCGGGTCGATCTTGGCGCCGGGCACGCCGAAGATCCACTTGACGCCATAGGCCTCGAGGCATTCGACGACGCGGTCGCCGGCCCGGCGGGGCGAGCCCAGCGCGCCGGTGCCGAACGCTCCGGCCTTCTCATCCAGGACCGATGAATTCTGAGCCATGCCGTACCTCCAGGAGTGCGTGTGAGCGCCGTGTGGTGAACCGGCGTCTTCCTCTAGCCTGCCCGCTCGACCGATAACGAACAACGCCGATTCCGGATGCCAATCATCTGCGGATCAGATGAGTCGGTGGGATGATGGGGGCATGGACCTCAGGCAGCTCGAATTCTTCAGCGCCGTCGCCGGCGAGCTCAACTTCACCCGGGCGGCCGAGCGGCTCACGATCGCGCAGTCCGCCGTGTCGGCCGGGGTGCGCTCGCTCGAGGCCGAGCTCGGGGTGGAGCTGTTCGACCGCAGCCGCCGGCAGATCCGGCTCACCTCCACCGGCGAGTTGCTGCTGCCGAAGGTGCGTGAGGCCCTCGACGCCGTGAACGAGGTGCGGGATGTCGCGCAGCAGTCCACGCACGCCATCACCGGTTCCATCGTGATCGGCCTGATGACCTCGGTGACGCTCGTGAACGTGCCGCGGCTGCTCGGCCTCTACCGCAGCGGCCACCCCGGGGTGGGCGTGCGGCTGCGGGCCGCCCGGCGCGGCTCGGCCGACCTCGTCGAGGAGCTGGCCAGCGGCGAGCTCGACCTGGCCTTCCTGGCGCTCAGCGGACCGGTGCCCGCGACGCTGTCGGCCGTTCCCATCGCCTCCTCCCCGATGGTGCTCGTGGTGCCCGCCGCGCATCCGCTCGCCGCGGCCGGCAGTGTGCAGCTGGCCGATCTGGGCGGGCAGGAGTTCATCGACCTGCCGCCCGGCTACGCCAGCCGCCAGATCGTGGACGACGCCTTCGCCGCCGCCGCAGTGGAGCGGCGAGTGATGATCGAGGTCTCCGACATCGGCACCGCGGCCGAGTACGTCACCAACGGGCTCGGTGTAGCTCTGCTGCCCGAATTCGCCGCGCACGAGGCCCTCAATGTGCGTCGCATCCCGGTCGCGCACGTGCCCGACTTCACCGTCTACCTGGCCGCCTCCCGCAAACGCCGGTCGTCGGCGGCCGTGCGCGCCTTCGTCAACCTGGCCCTCTCCGGGGAGTAGCCCCGTCCGGCTCGCCGCGGCCCCATCCGGGCGACTGGTCCCGAAACGGACATGTGGTCCCGGAGTACCGGGACCACATGTCCGCACGGGTAACAGTTGTCGGCGCCAGGACCGTCTGCCTATCATGCAGGCATGACCGGTCTGCGCTCCGGATGGATGCACGTATGACGATCGAGGTGAGCCCGGCCCACGACTTCGACGAGATGGCGACGATGTTCGCGCCGAAGAAGCCCCGATCGTCCGTGTGCTGGTGCCTGTCCTGGCGCCTGGACGCCAAGGAGAACCGGGCGCTCAGGGGCACCGACCGGGCCGACAAGGTGCGCGAACTGTGCGCCAGGGAGAGAGCTCCCGGCGTGCTCGCCCACATCGACGGGGACGTGGTGGGCTGGGCGGGCATCGCCCCGCGCTCCGAACTGCACCCCTTTGCGCACTCCCGCAAGATCCCGCACCTGGATGACCTGCCGGTCTGGTCGCTGTGGTGTCTCCGGGTGCGCCCCGGCTACCGCAAACAGGGCGTCACGCCCGCGCTCATCGCCGGCGCCGTCGACTACGCGCGGGCATCCGGCGCACCCTGCGTCGAGAGTTACCCCGCCGACAACGGTGGCAGCCGGGTCGATCTGACGATGGCGTTCGTGGGAACGCGCAGCATGTTCGAACGCGCCGGCTTCAGCAAGGCCGCCGACACCGACTCCGTGGCGGGCGGGTTTCCCCGTATTCTCATGCGGCTGATGCTCGACTGAATCCAGCCGAACGGACAGACTGGGACGATGGCAGCCATCGACGAAATCATCGACCCCACGGCAACACCGAGCGGCACCGGATGCCTCGAGTGCGACGCGACCGGCTCCTGGTGGCTGCACCTGAGGCGGTGTGCCGCCTGCGGCCACGTCGGCTGCTGCGACGACTCACTGAACCGGCACGCATCCGCGCACGCCGCCCACACGGCTCACCCGGTCATGCAGAGCTTCGAACCGGGCGAGGACTGGTTCTGGAACTATGCGCTCAATGCCTTCGCGCACGGTCCGCGCCTCGCTGACCCGCAGCACCACCCCACCGACCAGCCCGTGCCCGGGCCGGCCAGCCGGGTGCCCGCCGACTGGCAGGAGCAGCTGGGCGCCTAGCTGTACCGCTACCCGCAGTATTCGCTGTCGATGAGTGCACTGTCGCGCACGACGATGGTGTCCACCACGCCGTCCGCGCTCAGCCCGAAGTTGATCCAGTGTCCGCTGCCGTCGGGCAGGGAGTAGAACGGGGCGTACCGGCCGTCGTTCTGCTCAATGTCGGGGTAGGCGGCCTCGATCTGGTCCAGGGTGGCCCCGATGCCGATGCCCGCGCTGGTCTGGGGCGAGTTGGCGGCGACTGTGGGCGCTGATCCCCAGGCCTGCAGCACGATCTGCTCGACGACGCCGGTGTCCGAGGGGTCGGGGATCCAGATGCTGGGGAAGTCGGCCTTGTCGAAGGCGGTCTCCCACGGGCAGCCCTCCTGGACCGTGGTGGTGAACGCGGTCATCGCGGTGGCCTGATCGGCGAGTTGGCCCTGCAGGGTCAGCGGTCCGATGGCCGTGTAATCGATCAGCCACGAGCGCGGGTCGTCCAGGTTGAGCTCGGCCGGCGCGGGTGCGGCCGGTGTCGGCACCGCGGTCTCGGCGGGAGTGCTGGGCCCGCTGGAGGGCGATGCGGCTGCCGGTTCGTCGCCGGCCGGCTCGCCCGCGCACCCCGTGATGAGCAGCACACCCACGGCGAGTGCAGCGATGGTGCCGTGCTGGTGGAACGCCGATGTTCGGTTTTTCATGTCTATCCCCCCGGATGTCGATGCCTCAGACCCTACTCCTGCCGACGGGTTAATAGCCAGATCGGCACGGGATTCAGCGGGCGCCTGCAGCGGACGCCGTGGCGGCGTAGCGCGCGGCCAGGTCACCGAAGGCGGCGGCGAGTTCGGGCGGGCCGACCACCTCGATGGTGGTGTCGAACCGGCCCAGCGCCGCGGCCAGCGCCACCCACGACCAGGAGCCGGCCTCATACCGGCAGCGGTCGGGTCCGAGGTCTTCGACCGAGCCGTCGCCGGCGAACGGCAGCACCGCGCTGGCCGGCAGGCCCAGGATGACCGTGCCCCGGCACGGCCAGGTGTTGGCCTGCTCGGAGCCCTTGAACCGGGCGGACACGTAGTCGCGCGCGGTGCCGCCGGGAACCTCGCGCGGCGTGAAGCGGGGTCCGGTGGGCGTGCGCGGAGTGACCCTGTCGGCGCGGAAGATCCGCCAGTCGTCCCGCTCGAGGTCCCAGGCGACGAGATACCAGCGCCCGCTCGAGGTGACGAGGTGGTGCGGCTCGACCCGGCGCGGCGGCGACGGGGTGCCCGTTTCCTGGGGTCGCCGGCCGGCATAGTCGAATCGCAGCACCTCGCGGGCGCGGATGGCGCCGGACAGCGCGATGAGCACCTCCGGCGGCACCGAGCCGGTGACGGCGTCGCCCGCGCGGGCCGGGATGGCCGTGAACTGGAGCGCGTCCAGGCGGTGGCGGAGGCGCGCAGGCATCACCTGCCGCATCGTGGTCAACGCTCGCACGGCGGCCTCGTCGATGCCGGCCCCGGTCACGGTGGCGGCTTGCAAGGCCACGGTCAGGGCGATGACCTGGTCGTCGTCGAACAATAGCGGCGGCAGTTCGCTGCCGGCGTCCAGCCGGTAGCCGCCGTCCGGCCCCTTCATGGCCTGGATGCTGTAGCCCATCTCACGGAGGCGGTCGACGTCCCGCCGCACCGTGCGATGACTGATCTCGAGCCGATCGGCGAGCAGGGCGCCGGGCCAGTCCCGCCGGGTCTGCAGCAGCGAGAGCAACAGCAGCAATCGCGAAGTGGTCGAGGTCATGTTTTTCACTCTAAGCGGAGTAGAGGACCGAACCTGACCTCTACTGCTGTGACCATGGCTGGTACCCGGGACGAGCCCGGCGAACGCCTTCGAATCTAGGAGCAGACATGACCATCCACACCACCACCCACCTCAACTTTCGCGGCAACGCCCGGGCCGCCCTGGAGTTCTACCAGGGTGTCTTCGGCGGCCACCTTGTTGCCTTCAGCTATGCGGATGCCCACCGGGTGACCGAGCCGGCCGAGGCCGACCAGCTCGTCTTCGGCTCGGTCACCTCCGAGGACGGCTTCCGCATCATGGCCTACGACGTGCCGGCGGCGAAGGCCTACGCGCCGGGCACCATTCCCGCGTTCGTCTCCGTGCGCGGTACTGACGCGGCGGAAGTCACCCGCTACTGGGAGAAGCTCGCCGACGGGGCATCCGTCGTCGAACCCCTCGCGACCTCGCAGTGGTCGCCTCTGTATGGGATGCTCACCGACCGCTTCGGGGTCACCTGGGTACTCGATGTGGAGGTGGCGTGGGACGCGGCCTGACCTGAACATCCCGCGGGACGCGCGGCGGCGTCAGCCGCAGTACTCCTTGGCGACGACGGGGCTGGCCCGAACGACGATGTCCTTGACCACATCGTCAGACATCGAGAAGTTGATCCAGTTGCCGTCGTCGTCGGGCAGCGCGTAATGCGGGGTGAAGGCATCGTCCTGATAGGTGATTGCGGGGTACGCGGCCGTCAGTTCATTGAGAGTGGAGCCGACGCCGATTCCCGCGTCGGTGTGCGGCGAGTTGGCGGAGAGTCCCGCGGCGTCCGCGCCACCCTGCAGCACGACCTGTTCCACGAGTCCCGTGCCCAACCGGTCCGGCACCAGGATCGTGGGGAATCCGGTCTTGCCATAGGCGACCACCGAGGGGCAACCGTCGTAGACCGTGCTGGTGAAAGCTGTCATCGCCTGGGCCGCCGCGCCGAGATCATCTCCGACAACAACGGGTCCGACGCCGGTGAACCCGATCACCCAGCTCGCCGGGTCATCCAGATTCGGTGCGGTCGGCGTCGGCGTCGGTGACGGTGTCGGCGCTGGGGTGCTCGAGGTCGCAGACGGGGTGGCGGACCGGGCATGGCCCGCGACCGGCGGCTCCGCTGCGGTTCCCGCGCACCCGCCCACAAGGAGGATGCTCGCGAGTCCTACGGCCCCTCCGACCAGGCATCTGCGTGACAAGACTGTGTGGCGCATACGAAAACCCCCGTCATCGTGCGAGCGAAACCCTGCTTCAGGGTAGACCCGAAGACTCGGTCGGCGCCGTTCTCAGCAGCGCCGTGTCGTGTCCGGCGTCAAGCAGCGTCCCAGCGCGACGCCGATGGCCGTCCCAGGTGTCCGGGGCCATATTGCCCAGCAGGGAGACGACCATGCGGGTGCGCGGGTTGGCTACGAAGACCGCACGGTGGTCGTCGATGAAGGTCCAGTACAGCCCGTCCCAATCGGGCATCCACTCGCCGGCCGGCAGGTCGGACATCTTCTTCAGGTAGTTGCTGCCAGAAACGTAGGGCTTGGTGGTGATCTCATCCCCCGCCGCGAACTGGCTCATCGCATAGACGTTGGGCACCATCACCCAGTCGTAGGCGTCGATGAACATCTCCATGAACCACTCGTAGACCGCGTCGGGATGCACCCGCAGCAGCGACATGGCGTTGCCGAGCACCATCAGCCGCTCGATGTGGTGGGCGTACCCGGTGTCGAGCACGCGGGAGATCACCAGGTCCACTGGCACCAGCCCGGTGGTCGCGTCCCACCAGCCGTCCCCGAGTGCGCGCTGTTGGTCGAGCCGGTTGGCGGTGCGCATCGTGCGGCCGCTGGTGCGGTAGGTGGCGCGCATGTACTCCCGCCAGCCGATCACCTGCCGCACGAACCCTTCCACCGAGGCGAGCGGGGTGTCGTGATCGGCGCCGTCGAGCACCGCCTGTACTACGTCGCGCGGGTCCAGCAGCCCGATGTTCAGCGCCGCTGTGAGCAGGCCGTGATTGACGAACGGATGCGTGCTCGAGATCGCGTCCTCGTAGGGCCCGAAGTCGTGCAGGCGCTCCCGCACGAACTCCAGCAGGTGCGCCCGGGCTTCGTCGGCGCTCGTCGGCCAGGCGAACAGGTGCGGGTCACCCGGCGCATCCGGGAACTCGGCGCTGGCCCAGGCGATGGCGAGTTGAACCTCGTCAGGCACCTCCGTCGGGGCGGCGGCGTCGTCCAACGTATCGAAGTCGAAGGTCCCCGCCTGCTGCAGGACGGGATGGCCGGCAAACCGGCCGACACCCGGGGGCGTGTACCCGCGCGGCAGTTTCTTGCGGTTCTCCGTATCGAACGACCATTTGCCGCCGACCGGTTTGCCGTCGTCGACAAGGATGTCCAGCCGGCGGCGTTGCCAGACGTAGAAGTCCTGCATGCGGGAGCCGTTGTGGGCGAACCAGTCGTCGATCTGGGCCCGGTCGGTGAAGAAGTTCGGGGTCTCCAGCACATCGTCCGGGCGCATCCGGTAGCCGCCGACGGCGAGCCCGGCGAACAGGTCTTTCTCGAGCCAGTCGTCGACCACGTCGAACCAGGTCACCCGCGCCGGCTCGCGGTTTCGAACCAATTCGGCCAGCTGGTCGTGAGAGCTCCGGGAGGCATCGCTCTGGAGCTCGACGACCTCGTAGCCGGCCTCGCGTAAACGACGGGCGAAGCGACTCAGAGAAGCGCGATGCAGCACCAGCTTGTGGGAATGGAACCGGTACTGGCGAAAGAGCAGGTCATGCTCGATGAGCACGAACACGGTGCCGGCGGGCGCGTCACAGTGCTGGTCGAAGAGTTGGTGCGGCAGAACAAGGCGCAGATTCTGACCCGGATGCATATCCCCACGATAGGCGCTACGCCCCGCGGCCAACGGGTGTTCCCGATCGGGGGAAACTGGATGAGAATCGTCGTGACCTCGGGCGCCCCTGAGGATCCTGCTCCGCACCCCATTCGCCCCGAGTCGAAGGACGTGACCCATGGATCTCGAGCTTGCAGGTAAGACCGCCGTGGTGACCGGCGCCAGCAAGGGAATCGGCCTCGCCGTGACCACCGCGCTCGTCGCCGAGGGGGTGCGGGTGATCGCCGGGTCCCGCTCGTCGTCGGCCGAGCTCGATGCCCTCGGCGACGCCGTTCGATTCGTTCCCGTCGATCTGTCGACGGCCGCCGGTCCGGCAGCGTTGATCGCCGAAGCAACGGACGGTCTGGACATCCTCGTCAACAACGTCGGTGCCCTCACCCCTCGCACGACGGGGTTCCTCGACGTCTCCGACGAGGACTGGCTCGCCACGCTCAACCTCGACCTGATGGCGGTGGTGCGCACCACCCGCGCGGCGATCCCCTTGCTCCTCGAGCGCGGGGGCGGAACCGTGGTGACCGTCGGGTCGGTGAACGCCTTCCTTCCCGATCCCGGGGTGATCGACTATTCGGTCGCCAAGGCGGGCGTGTGGAACCTGTCGAAATCGCTCTCCAAGGAGTTCGGCGACCGGGGGCTGCGCTTCAATACGATCAGCCCCGGGCCGGTGTCGACGTCGCTCTGGCTGGGCGAGACCGGCGTGGCGGCGACGGTGGCCGCGGCAATGGGCATCTCCCCCGACGAAGCACGCCGGCGCGTGATCGAGGCCGGAGGTGGTTTCTCGACGGGCCGGTTCACCGAACCTCAGGAAGTCGCGGACCTCGTGCTCCTGCTGGCCAGCAATCGGGCCGGGAACGTCACCGGCGCCGATTTTCGCATCGACGGTGGGTTGACGAAGGAGCTGTAGGAGAGCGTGTCGGCCAACGGCAGTCCGGATTCTCGGCGCGAGTCATGCCAGAGGCTTCTGCGGTCGCCGATAGAATTGGTTCGCGACCTGAGGCGTCCCCCCACGCCAATGGTCACGTTGCGTCCCGCCGCGTCCCCCCACGCGGCGGGACGTTTTCGGATGGAAGCTGTTCCACCTCAAAACCGTGGTCGAAAAGCGCGCCGGCCCCCCAAAATCCTGTCCCCTGGCTCCGGTGCACCTCTGTCCGTGTCCCCCCTTGGACATGTCTAAGCCTACATCTTTCCGAACGGTGATCACCACCCTGCCCATCGCCCGTTCATCTCTGTGCCCGTAGCGTTGCCGTGGCTGGTGCTACTCGTCAGTCAGGTCTGAGCCGCCGGCCAACCCGCCCTCAAGAAGCTTCGTGATCTCTCGAAGAGCCTCTGGTGACGTATCCCCGAGGGTCCGGGCCGCGAAATTGATGACTCGCTTGACCCGGATCATGCGGACCAATTCCAACTGAGAGTCGATACGCTCCGGCAGGTCATCGTCGGACCCGAGCAGGTACTCCGGTGCGATCCCGAAGAAGTTGGCGATCTCAGTGAGAAGCCGGACGTCGCTGACCAGTGGGCCTTCCCCCCTGACCATGTACTGCCATCGGGCCCTCGAGAGCGATACCTTCCGGGCTTCAAGACCGGCGGCGATCTCGCGGTAGGTGTACGGGGTGTTTCCTTCGGCCACGACGACGTCGAGCAGCAGGTTGAGCTTGCGTGCGAGCTCAAGCTGTGGAGTGGGCAGCGGGGCAGCTGTCCCACCCCCATCCTTAGGCGTTCTGGTACTCATCGGTCCTCGAGTCGTTTGTGGTCCAGCGAGATGCATGTGAAGCCTGACGAATATGCTCTTCGATCCTCTGGATGAGCTTGGCTTCGCGAGTCGAGAGAGCTTGGTCGGGTTGGAGAAGGAGACAGTCCCGGACCTCGACGTAGCGGCGGTGGAGGTGCACGGCGTGGCTCCCCCGAAAGCAGAGCGCTACCCGCGACATAGGTGCTTCAATGCTGAACTCAGGTCGGTCGGCCAGCAGCCGCTCCCAGAGCGGGGTGACCTTCCACAGCAGCCGCCGGCTTCTGGCAGCGTTGCCCACGTTCTTGGACGCTCCGATCAGCAGACGCAGACCGAGACCAAGCGCCAGGAAGAGCGGGGCGAGGAGCGAGCTCGTCACCGAGAGAAAGTCAACTGTCGGGCTGAGAGTGGTACCGCCTGTCGCCCTGGCAATGGCTACCCCCATCTGGATGACGACGTAGAGGGATACCAAGGCGCATCCGGCAGAGATCATCATGAGCGCAATCTTGAGCGTGGTGTCCGACTGACGTTTGACGTCGGTCGCGCACGCGACGATTGTCGAGATCGCAAGAACGATCAGGGCAATCCAGGTCGTGAAGCTATAAACGAGCTGACTCCAGTCGCCGGGGCCGATGAACTGGATGTTGTCAATCTCCCAGTCGTTGGCGAAGAAGAGGCCAGCTTGGAGCAGGATCATTCCGGTCGCCCCCCACACTGCAAATCGTTTTCGCGTAGCGGTCAGTCCGGCCTGTGAGACGGCCGTCTGGATGAGGGAGTCGAACAGGGCCACACAAATGATCACTGTCGCGTGGAAGATGAAATACGTGATGTCGACTCCACCCAGGAGCTCATCGACGACCGCATACGGCTCGTCGGAGACCAGCGACATTGTGACGGCGAAGACCAGCATGAACCAGAAAAGTAGACGTCGTTTTCCGCGGAGCGCGCTGGGTATCAGGAGAAGGGTCGTGCCCCAGAGGGCCGCGAGCATCGCATATTCGATCAGTACGAACATCAGAGAATCTGCCCGAATCCGGTCTCGGTGTCGCGCCTGCTGATGGGTGCGTCCCTCCGAAGGATCGTCGCAAGTTCGTCTCCGATGGCTTCGGCCATGGCTTCTTCCTCATCGGTGAAGCTGCTTCTGGACAGCGCCGCGACGATGGCGTTCATTGGAATGAGGGGTGCGAGCAGCGCGACCCTGTCGGCCGGCATGATCATCTTCTTGTGGTTGAGAATCATGTGTCCGAATTCGTGATTCACGAACTGCTGCCGGTGCACGGCCGAGTCTGTCGGCGCGTAGTGGATCCGCTCGAATTCTTCACCCGACACCTCGAGCCAGAGCGCGCAGATTCCTGTGTCAACAAATCCCTGAGGCGCCTGCAGGATGAGAATCTTCTTCTGACGGATCTGCTCCATGTGATGGTGCAGGAGTTCCGAGTTCAGGGGGCGTGGAAGGTCTATCTCCTGAACCAGTTGTTGAGCGCGTTGTTGTCGTGCCGCATAGTCCACGTTTGGGATCCGATTGTCGTGTCGATCCGCTTCGTCCCCCTGATCGGATCCAGCGCACCTGAGACATGTATGACTGCCGTCAGCATGTGTTTGTTCAAGCTCCCATGATAGCCACGAGCCAGCGCCGATGGCTTCGGCAACAAAAAAAGCGGTGACCGGCTTGTATGCCGGTCACCGCCTTCAGATTCTGGGTGCGGTTTCGCTACACGTTGAAGCGGAACTCCACGACGTCGCCGTCCTGCATGATGTATTCCTTGCCCTCGATGCGGGCCTTGCCCTTGGCCCGGGCTTCGACGACGGAGCCGGCGTCGATGAGGTCCTGGAACGCGAAGACCTCGGCCTTGATGAAGCCCTTCTGGAAGTCCGTGTGGATGACACCGGCGGCCTGCGGGGCGGTCCAGCCCTTGTGGATGGTCCAGGCGCGCGTTTCCTTGGGGCCGGCAGTGAGGTAGGTCTGCAGGCCCAGGGTGTCGAAGCCGATGCGGGCGAGCTGGTTGAGCCCGCTCTCCTCCTGGCCGGTGGAGGCCAGCATCTCAGCGGCGTCCTCTTCGTCGAGTTCGGCCAGCTCGGATTCGAGCTTGGCGTCGAGGAAAACGGCCTGGGCGGGGGCGACGAGGGCGGCCAGCACGGCGAGCTTCTCGGCATCCTGCAACACGGCCTCGTCGACGTTGAAGACGTAGATGAACGGCTTGGTGGTGAGGAGGCCGAGTTCGCGGATGGGCTCAACGTCGATCTTCGACGCCGACAGCGGCTTGCCGGTGTCGAGGAAGGTCTGCGCCTCGAGCGCGGTCTTGAGCACGCTCGGGTCGAGCTTGCGGCCCTTGGTCTCCTTCTCGTACCGCACGATGGCCTTTTCCAAGGTCTGCAGGTCGGCGAGCACGAGCTCGGTGTTAATGGTCTCCATGTCGCCGGCCGGGTTGACCGCACCGTCGACGTGCACCACGTCGGGGTCGGCGAAACCGCGGATGACCTGCGCGATGGCGTCGGCCTCGCGGATGTTGGCGAGGAACTTGTTGCCCAGGCCCTCACCCTCGCTCGCGCCGCGCACGATGCCGGCGATGTCGACGAACGACACCGGGGCCGGCAACAGACGCTCACTGCCGAACACCTCGGCCAGCTTGGCCAGGCGGTGGTCGGGCAGGTTGACGATGCCAACGTTGGGCTCGATGGTGGCGAACGGGTAGTTCGCCGCGAGCACGTTGTTCTTGGTCAACGCGTTGAAGAGGGTGGACTTGCCGACATTGGGCAGTCCGACGATTGCAATAGTAAGAGCCACGAGAGTCCATGGTACCGGCTCAGCCCGTTCGGCGTTCTGCCGCGTCGTTTCGCGGTGCGGCCGGTCCGGCTGGTGGGGCGGCGGATGCCCGTCGGCGCGGCGATGTCGGCGGCGCGTGAGACCATGAGGCGTGCCCGTCAACTTCACCGCCATCGATTTCGAAACCGCCAACTCCTCAGCCGCCTCGGCCTGCTCGGTGGGGTTGGTGAAGGTGCGCGACGGCGTCGTCGTCGACAAGATCGGCTGGTTCATCAAGCCGCCGCTGGGCCACGACGTGTTTCAGGAGTGGAACATCCGCATCCACGGCATCTACCCGGAGCAGGTGGCCAGTGCGCTCAGTTGGTCGCAGCAGCTGCCCAACCTGGTCGACTTCGCGGATGGCGACGTGCTCGTGGCGCACAACGCGGGCTTCGATCTCGGCGTGATCAAGACCGCATCCGCGATCACCGGCATGACGGTGCCCGACTTCCGCTACGTCTGCAGCCTGCAGGTGGCCCGCAAGACCTACCACCTCGACTCCTACCGGCTGCCGGTCGCGGCGATGGCCGCCGGTTTCGAGGACTTCTCGCACCACAATGCCCTCGCCGACTCCGAAGCCTGCGCGGCGATCATGATCCACGCCGCCGACCGGCACGGCGTGGACAGCATCGAAGACCTCGCCCGCATCTGCGGCGTCAACGTGGGCGTCATCGGTCCGGTCGCCACCCGGGAACACCGCGCCGTGCACGGCCCGATGGCGTTGAACTAGCCGGCACCGCCCTCCCCCGGCGTCCGGCCCGGACGACGCGCGTGCGGCCTGCCGGCGGTGTCGGTGGTCGCTGTCAGACTGGCCGCATGGACCTCCTCGCGCTTTTCCTCGGCCTCATTCTCGGTGTGGTGCTCGGCGCTCTCGTGAGCGTTGTGTTCCTGCAGCGCCGCCAGTCGGCCCGCCCCGCGGGCGCCGACCCGGCCGTGCTCGAGGCCCGGCACCAGGTGGTGCTCGCCGAGAGCCGGGCCAGGGAGGCCGCCGTGCAGTCCTTGCTGCGGGAGGAACTCGCCTCGATGCAGGCCACCGCCGACGGCCTGCGCGACCAGATCGCCGACCAGAAGCGGCAGTACCGGGACATCGTCGACCGGCAGCGCGATGACCAGGCCGCCCGCACCGAACGAGACCGGCAGGAGAGCCAGGTGCTGCAGGCCCTGGCCCCCGTGAAAGACAGCCTGGCGAGCATGCAGCAGAAGGTCGCCGAGCTCGAGCAGCAGCGCAGCCTGCAGCACGGAGAGCTCACCGAACAGTTGCGCTCGGCCACCGAGTCCGAGGAACGTCTGCGCAGCACGGCCGAGTCCCTCGCCTCGGCGCTCCGCGCCAACAACACCCGCGGCGTCTGGGGCGAGACTCAGCTGCGCAGCGTGGTGGAGGCCGCCGGGCTGATCGAGCGGGTCGACTTCGATGTGCAGTCCAGCATCACCTCGGATGCCGGCGCCGGCCGGCCCGACATGGTGGTGCACCTGCCCGGCGGCAAGAACATCGCCGTCGACGCGAAGGTGCCGTTCACCGCGTTCCTTGAGGCCAGCCAGATCCCGGCCACCGCGACCGGTGCGGATGGCGCCCAGCGGGCCGTGTTCATGAAGGCGCACGTGAAGGCGGTGCGTGACCACGTCACGGCGCTGGGCAGCAAGGCCTACTGGCAGGGCCTGGACGCCTCCCCCGAACTCGTGATCGCGTTCATCCCGAGCGAGTCGTTGGTGTCGTCGGCGCTGGAGGCCGACCCGTCGCTGATGGAGTTCGCCTTCAGCAAGCGTGTCGCACTGGCATCCCCCGTCACCCTGTGGTCGGTGCTGAAGACCGTGGCGTTCAGCTGGCAGCAGGACGTGCTCACCCACGACGCCCAGGTACTCTTCGACCTCAGCCGCGAGCTGTACTCCCGGCTGGCCACCACGGCCACCCACATCGAGAAGCTCGGCCGCGCGATCGAGCGCACCGTGAAGGACTACAACGGTTTCGTCGGGTCGATGGAACGTCAGGTGCTGCCCACCGCCCGCAAGCTCAACGCCCTCGACGAGTCGAAGGTGCTGGCCCCGCTGGTGGGCATCGAGGAGTCTCCGCGCGAGCTGGTGGCCTACGAGTTCGTGGCCGCGCTGGAGACCGACGCCCTGGAATCGATCCCCACCCGGGACTGAGACGCTCGGCCCCGCACCACTGCACGCGAGTTGCCAGTTCCGGCCCCCTTCGGAGCGGTGAAGGGGCAGCAACTGCCATCTCACCGGCAGCCGGGCACCTGAGTTGCCAGTTCCGGCCCCCTGGTGCCGCCCGAATGGGCGTGAAGTGGCAACTCACCGGGCCGCCCTCGCGCCGAGCCGCCGCAAAGTTCCCCTTCCGGAGCGGTGAGGCGGGCGTTTGCGGCAAGTCGGCGCTCAGGGCGCCGCTAACGGATGGTGCGAGCCGTGCGCCGAGGGCGACGCTACGGGATGGCTCGAGCAGTGCGCTCGAGGTCGGAGACCGGCTGTTCGCGCTGGGTGGCGATCGCCGCGCCGGCGGCCGCGCAGACCACGACGATGGCGATCTGCTGCTGCAGCAGCAGGCTCTCGCCGAGCACGAGCACCCCGAATACCGCCGCGACGACCGGGCCGAAGCTGGTGATGATGGCGTAGAGCCGAGGGGTGATCCGGCGCAGGATGAAGGTGTCCAGCGTGTACGGGAACGCCGAGGACAGCACGCCTACCGCGACGAGCAGCCCGATCACGCCCCAGTTCAGCTTCGAGTAGTCCACGGTGACCAGGGCCAGTGGAACGAGCAGCACCAGGCTGACCAGGCTGGCGATGGTGATGCCCTCCAGGCCCGGCAGCTGCGTGGCCACCCGGCGGGTGAGCAGGATGTAGCCGGCCCACGCCGCCGCGGCGGTGAGCGCGAGGGCGATGCCGACCGGGTCGAGCGTGCCATCCGACCAGGTGAGCAGGAACACCCCGCCGGCAGCAGCGGCCGCGCAGACGAAGTCGAGTGCTCGGCGGGACGCGGCCAGCGCCACCGCGAACGGCCCGAGGAACTCGATGGTCGCGGCCACGCCCAGGCCGAGCCGGTCGACCGACTCGTAGAAGGTGAGGTTCATCACCGCGAGCACCACGCCCAGCATCAGGGCCGGCCACAGCCTGGCCCAGGTGAAGGCGACGAACTTGGGCCGGTAGAACGGCAGCACGGTGATCGCCATCACCAGTTGGCGCACGGCAACGACCACGGGCGAGCCGACCATCGGGATGAGCAGCCCGGCCAGCGACGAGCCGTAGTTGATGGTCACCTCGGTGACCAGTTGGGCTCCGGCTCCGGTGAGGCGGTCACGCTTGGCTGTCACTGTTCTCCCTCGCCGACCGGATGCGGCACTCCGACGACATTACCGGCCAGCTGCCGGCCGCTCGTCGCGTGCCGCGCCGGGTCAGCTGCGCCGGTAGCCCAACCGGCCCAGCGCGGCCGGGTCGTCCTCGATCTCGGCGACGCCGTCGAAGGCCGCGTCAGCCGGGTACACCAGCAGCGGCACGCCCGTGACGACCTGGATGGTGACGTCGACGGTGCGACCGGGATCGGTGGTGTAGCAGCGCACCGAGAAGAACTCGCCCAGGGGCTTGCCCGCGGTCACGGCGTCGTTGAGGTAGCTCACAAACGCGTCCGCGAACCGGTCCGAGACGGTGAAGCTTCTGCCGTAGTAGTCGATGCGTTTCATGGTTGGAACTCTACCGAGCCTGCTGGGTCTTCTCCCGGCGGCTCTGCCCGCGGTCGACGGGGCACGGCCGAAGCGAGTACGGCCGAAGCGGGCACGGCCGTCACCGGCGAAGGCCGCCCCGACAGGAGCGGCCTTCGCTGGTTCGTCAGGCGTGGGCCTGAACGTTTCGGCTAGAGGAGACCGTGACGGCGACGACGGACCACGACGAGCACTCCGCCCGCGGCCAGCAGCAGCGCGGCGAGACCCAGCAGCGGTGCGACCTGAGCCCCGGTGGAGGCGAGGACGCCGCCAACGGCAGCGGCAACTCCGGCTGCCACACCGTTGGTGGGGCCGGTTCCCGGGATCGCTCCGGCCGGCGCGGCCGGCGGAGCAACCGTCGGGGCCGGGGTGGTGCCCGCTGCGGCGACGGTCAGCACGGCCGACACCGAGACGCCGGTCTGGGCGCCGGTGAGGGTGACCGTGTACTGCCCGGGGGCGGTCGGCGCGGTGCCGCTGATCACGGCCTGACCGTCGATGACGTCGGCGACGCCCAGCGGGTCAGTCGAGCTGGGGGTGCTGACCTCGCTGGTGGCGCGCCAGTCGGCGGCCAGCCCCGCACCCGTCGCGGTGAAAGCGGCCCCAGGGACGACGGTCGCCTGGTCGAGGGTGAGGGTGGCCGCGGCGCTGAGCGACCTGAGGTTCGTGTTCAGGGCCAGCGCGTTGGAGGAGGTGAAGAACAGGTCGGTCTGGTCGGTCAGGCCGAGCACGTTCGCGGCACCGGGGCCGTACCCGGCGATCCGCACCTGGGATCCGGTGTGCTGCTGCGATTCGCCGGCGTCGGCGGTGCCGTAGCTCACGAGCATGGGCGAGCCCTCCTCGGTGGTCAGCGCGACGCTGAGGCCGGGCGGGGTCGACCCGACGATCTGGCTGGTGTGGGCGTGGTCGGCGGTCACCACGACGAGGGTGTTGCCGTCCGCCTTGGCGAACGCGAGGGCCGACTGCACGGCCTCATCGAGGTCGATGGTCTCACCGATCTGGCCGCAGGCATCCGCGGCGTGGTCGCGCTTGTCGATGCTGGCACCCTCGATCTGCAGGAAGAAACCCTGCTCACTGTCGGCCGACAGCAGGTCGATGGCCTTGTCGGTCAGGGAGGCCAGTGACAGGCCGGTGTCCAGTCGTTCGGGGTTCGCGGTGCACGAGACCGGGGCGAGGTCGGCGCCGCCGACGGTGGCGTCGGGGCCGATCCAGCGGGTGGGGAAGTTGCCCGCGGTGAACAGTCCGAGCAGCGGTGCACTCTGGTCGGCCGCGGTGACGGCGGCGAGGCCTGCCGCGTCGTTCACCAGCTGGTAGTCGCGGTCGGCGGCCTGCTCGAACAGGGTCTGACCGGCCCAGTCGCCGGCAACGGCCTTCTCGGTGAAGGTCGCCGACCCTCCGCCGAGCACCACGTCGGGGCGCAGGGTGAGCAGCTGCTCGGAAATCGAACCCAGTCCACCGTTCTCGAGCGCCTCGGCGGCGCAGTTCGCCGTGGTCTTCACCGGTCCGTAGCAGCCGCGGGCCGAGATGTGGGCAACCTGCGCGCCGGGGGTGGCGTCCTGGATTTCGGCTGTCGACACGTTACCGGTGCGCAACCCGTTGGCCTTGGCCAGTTCGAGCAGCGTCGACTGGGGGGTGCCGGAGATGTCCACCGAAAGGGCACCGTTGTTCGTCTTGGTGCCGGTGGACCAGCCGCTGGCGGTGGATGCCGACTCCGACGCGTAGTTCGGGGTGCCGTCCTTGTTGAGCGCGTACGTCGTGTACTGGCCGGTCAGCGGCAGCGCATCGATCCCGGCGAACGCGCCGGCGGCGCCCTCGGCGTAGTTGCGGGCGACCGTGATCTCGCTGTCGCCCATGCCGTCACCGATCAACAGGATGACGTTCTTGGCAGGCCCGTCGACGATGGACTCGCGAATCGCGGCGGTCTTGTCGCCGTCGTTGCGGGCGGCGCCACCGTGGTCGTCGGTGGCGGCGTATGCGCCGAGCGGCGCCAGGATGCTGGCGCCGGCGATGAGGCCGGTCGCCGCGACCATGAGCGCGCTGCGCCCGGGCCGGCGGATGGATGACTTGGACGCACGGAACACGGCGTTTCCCCCTGGACTTGGTGTCTCGGTGTTGATTCCGGTTCGAAAGCAACGCCTACAAGACAACTCGGCTGGCAGAGACACGACCTGAACCGGCGGTGAACAGAAGACAAACCTCGCCGCCGTGAAGGAGGTGAGCGGCCCTGTCAGTGGAACACCGACCGGGCCACGGCCGTCACCTCCACGGGCAGGCCATCGGGCACGAAGAGGGTGAGCACGGGCGGGCGCCACCAGGCCCGCAGGGTGACCGTGGCGCTCTGCCCGTCCGCCGTGTCGGCGCGGGCGAGCACCAGGTTGTCGATGCCGGGGTGCGGTGCGGCGGCGAGGTAGGCCGTTGCGGCGGTGCGGATCTCCGGTGTCGTCAGGGCCGCGTGCAGCTCGCCGGCCTCGATCGCGACGGCGTCGAGGGTGAACGATTCGGCCGCGGCGAGCGCCGCACCGTCCGCCAGCGTGAAGAGCTTCTTCCGTTCGAGATAGAGGCTCGTGGCGGCGACCACGATCAGCACCACCAGGAGCGCCAGAAAGCCGTAGAAGATCGTCAGCAGCAGGATCGAACCGTCGTCCCCCTGCGCGCCGCGCTTTGCACGGTCGGTGGCCCTGCGCCTCATCGTGCTCACCCCTCGTGCCAGAATCTGGACACGGTCTGGGTGGCCGATGCTTCGAGCGGGACGCTGCCGCCGTGCGACTGGGTGATGACGGCGGGCACGAAGGGCAGGACGACGACGACCCGCACCGTCACGGTGACCACGCTACGGCGCGACAGGCAGACGGTGCCGCCCGCGCAGCTGATGCTCACCTGGGCGTCGGCCGCGTCGATGCCGTAGTCGGCCAGCCCCACCAGCACGGCACGCTCGGCGCGAGCCTCGGCGTCACCGACGCTGGGCGCCTGCACGTAGACCCGGGCGGCCTGCCGGGCCGCGCCCTCCACCGCGAACGCGCCGCCCTGCAGCACCGACATGGCCAGGACCAGATAGACCAGCGGTACCAGCAGGATCAGGCCCGCGGTGATCAATTCGAGCGAGGCCGACCCGCGTTCTCCGGTGGGCAGCCAGCGAGGGTCACCCCGTTTCCAGCCCCTCCACGACCGCATGTCCGCTCACCTCCAGGCCACGGTCCACACCCAGCAAGCCGAACATCGGCAACGGCGCCACCACCTTCACCTGCACCCCGGCCAGCCCGGCGACATCGGCATAGCTGGCCGTGACATCGGCGGCGTAGGCGGGTCCCAGCGCCGTCGTGATCAGGTCGCGGCTGCGTGCGGCTCCCTGCTCGAGGCCGCTGTCGGCCAGCGCGGCGTACCGGGCGCCCTCGGCCGCCGCATCGAGCACGGTGTTGCGGATGTGCAGGGCCAGGGCAAGCTGCAGGACCGCCAGCGTCAACGCAGTGAGCAGCGCCGACACCATCACGAACTCGGCTACCGCCGTTCCCCGCTCGGCGTCGCCCCGCACCCACCACCGGCTCCGGCTCATCTCGACCTGGCATCCGCTAGATGCCGCTGACCCGGTCAATGGCTTGTTCGAAGATGCCACTGAGCGCTGGACCGGCCAGACCCCAGATGATCATGACCAGTCCCGCGGTCATCAGGGTGATCAGGACCCAGCCCGGCACGTCACCCCTCTCGTCGTGCAGCCCTCTGCGGAAACGGTTCAGTAGCTGGGTGGTGAGGCTCACGGTGTCCTGCTTTCTCTCGGGTGGTGCACGGATGGATCGGGCGGTTCGGGTGGAACGGTGTCGGGTCTAGAAGCCGGCCTGCAGCACGAACAGCCCGGGGAAGATCGCGAACAGAATGGTCATCGGCAGGATCAGGAACACCAACGGCACCATCATGGCCACCTCCTTCTTGCCCGCGGCCTCGAGCAGATGCCGCTTGGCCTCCTCCCGGCCGTCCTGCGCCTGGGCCCGGAGCACGTCGGCGAGCGGGGAGCCGCGGTCGATCGCCCCGACGACCTGGTCCACGAAGCGGGTCAGCGAGGTGAGGCGCATCCGCCGGGACAGTTCGGTGAGCGCCGTGCTCAGGGACACCCCGGCGTGCACGTCACCGATCAGACCGGCGAACTCACGGGACAGCTCCCCCGAGGTGCTGCGGGAGACCCGGCGCAGGGCATCGAGGATGCCCTCGCCTGCGGCGAGTGAGAGGGTGAGAAATTCCAGGATGGTGGGCAGTTCACTGTCGATTCGCGCCAGGCGAGCGGTCGCCTGGCGTTTCAGCCGGGTGTCCCGCAGCAGCACACCTGCCCCGGCCGCGACGACGGGTGCCGCGATCTGCACAATGAGCGGCCAGCTCCGGCCGAGCGGGGTACCGAGAGCGAAGAGCAGGGCGCCGGCGGCACCGATCAGGGCCCAGACCAGTTGCTCGGAGCGGAAGGCGTCGACGGTGCGGGAGGAACCGGACTGCCGGAGCCGGCGCTCGATGACGTCAGCGCCGCCGAGTGCGCTGGCGAGGGACTGCGCGAGGGCCTCGAACACCGGGGAGAACAGGGTGCCCAGCACCGGGATCGGGTCGACGGAGCGGCGTCCGACGAACACCCGGGCATCGGCCGACACATCGAGCAGGTACGGCGCCAACCGGTTCGCGAGCCGGGGCCGGCTCAACCGCGGGGTGAGGCTCACCAGCGACCAGAGGCCGATGCCGAGCACCGACCCGAAGAAGGCTCCCCAGGCGAGCGCGGTCACTGGAACCACCGCCGTTCCTCGGGCAGCCGCCCCACGATGAGCATCACCCGGTAGGCCAGCACGGAGACCGTGAGCCCGCCGAGGATGACGATGGTGCCGGCCGGGGTGTTGAACGCCTGCGCCGCCTCGGGCCGGCTGCTGATCAGCACCAGCACGATCCAGGGCGCCGCCACGCCGAGTCGGGCGGCGTTCACCACCCAGGACTGTTTGGCCTCCACCTCGGCGCGCACCGCGGCATCCTGGCGCAGCCAGCTCGACAGGCTGCGCAGCACCAGGGTGAGGTCGCTGCCGCCCACTTCCCGTGCCATCCGCAACGTCTCGATCAGACGATCCGCGAACGGGTCGGCGAGGGAGCCCTTGAGCCTGTCGACGCTGTAGTCGAAATTGCCGGTTGCCCGGTACTCCCGTTCGAACTCGGCGAACGCAGTGCGGGTGACCACCGGACCGGCCTGCGCCAGACTGCTCACGGCGTCGGGCAGGGCCAGCCCCGACCGCACGGCGGAGACCAGGTGGTCGACCACATCGGGCCAGACCGTGCGGTTCAGCCGCCGCCTCGCCCTGGCCCGCCACAGCACGATCAGGGTGGGCAGGATCAGCCAGACCACACCAACGACCAGGGTGAGCGCCTGCACGCCCAGCACGGCCTCGGCGAGCGCGGCGGCCGCCACGGCGAGCACCCCAGACAGGGTGGCGAACACCGAGACCGGCACCGACCCGAACCCCGCCTGCGCGAGCCGGGCCCGCCAGCCGGACAGCAGCCGGCCGCCGCGGGATCCGCCGCCGGTGGCCGGCCACAGCAGCGGTGCGCTCAGCAGCACCAGCCCGGCGCCCAGGAGACTGCCCAGCACCAGGGTCATGCCGCTCCCCTCCGCAGCACCTCGGCCGGGTCCAGGCCGGCGGCACGGAATTTGGCCAGCTTGGTGGGGAACCCTCCGGTGTGCTCCAGTACGCCGTCCTTCATGAGGAACAGGGGGCTCGCCTCGATGGTGGACCCGGTGAGCTGGCCGCTCGGGGCGATGATCTCGGTCACCCGGCGACGCCCGTGCCGGTCCATCTCGCAGTGCAGCACGATGTCGATGCAGCCGGCCACCGTGGGCAACACGAACGAGGAGTCGATGTTCCGCCCGGCCAGCAGGGGCAGGGTCGACAGTTTGGCCAGGGCATCCCTGGCGCTGTTGGCGTGGATCGAGCACATGCCCGGCAAGCCGCTGTTCAGCGCGATGAGCAGGTCGAGGCTCTCCGCTTCGCGCACCTCGCCCACGACCAGCCGGTCGGGCCGCATCCGCAGCGATTCCTTGATCAGTCGCCGCAGGGTGATCTCCCCGGCGCCCTCCAGGCTGGCCTGCCGGCACTGCATGGCCACGACGTCACGCGCACCGACGCTCAACTCGAAGGTCTCCTCGACCGTGATGATGCGTTCGGTGCGGCGGGTGGCCGACAGCAGGGCGTTCAGCATGGTGGTCTTGCCGGTCTGAGTGGCCCCCGACACGAGGATGTTCTGCCCGCCGCGCACGCAGACGCGCATGAAGTCCGCGGCCGGCTGGGTGAGGGCGCCCAGTGCCACGAGTTGGGTGAGGTCCCGGATGCGGCGGGTGAACTTGCGGATGTTGACCGACCAATGCCGCTGGGTGATGTCTGGGATCACCACATGCAGCCGGGACCCATCGGGCAGGGACGCATCCACGAACGGCGACGACAGGTCCACCCGACGGCCGGAGGCCTGCAGCATCCGTTCGACGAGGTCGCGCACCTCGCGCTCGGTGAGCACCATCGGGGTCAGCTCGGGCACCCCGTCCCTGGCGACGAACACCCGGCTGGGCGCATTGATCCAGATTTCCTCGATGTCGGGGTCGTCCAGGAACGGTTGCAGTGCTCCGAAACCGGTGAGCGCGGCGACGACCTCCCTGGTGGCCTGGAACTCGTCGGTGAGCAACGGCAGCGACCCGCCGAGCGCCCGCTCGCTGTACCGGCGCACCTCGTCGCGCACGTACTGGTCGGCCAGGGCGTCGTCGGCGGCCAGGTCCACGCCGTCGCGGCGCACACGCAGCCGCACCTGCTCGGTGATGATGCGCACGGCCTCGGTCATGAAGGAATCCTGCTGCACGTCGAGGCCCGCGCGTGCAAGTTATCCACAGCCCCGCCCCACCCCGGCGGCTCCCGGCCACTCCGCAGCCGATCGGACGCGCTCTAGACTGGAGCCTCACTCGCGGGAGTGGTGAAATTGGTATACACGCAGGTTTTAGGTACCTGTGCCGGAAGGCGTGAGGGTTCAAGTCCCTTCTCCCGCACAGACGGGCGCCGGCTGTCAGCACACAGATGCTGTCCGGCTCCGCTGCAACCGAGAACTCTCCTCGATTCTGGCCACCGGAATTTGCTTAGGTTAGGATTGCCTTACTCGTCCCCCAGCAGATCGGTTCTCATGACCGCGACCCCACTCTCCACCCAGCACCCCCTGGATCAGCAGCCGAGCCTGGCCGATTACCTGCGCGCCAGCTCCAGCACCCAACACCGCGACACCGAGACCCGCTCGTTCATCACCGAGCTGATGAGCGGCGACCTCTCCCTCGCGGACTACACCCGGTACCTCGGCCAGTACGCCTGGGTCTACGAGGCCCTCGAGCAGCTTGTCGACCGGGTCTCGCAGGTTGACCGCATCGAGATCTTCGACCCGGCACTGGACCGCCTGCCCGCGATCGAAAGCGACCTGGCCGCGCTCGGGGTGCAGGACTGGCGCCGGGAACATCCGCCGCTGCCGGCGACCACGGAGTACATCACTCACCTCCAGTCGCTCACCAGCGCCGACGGCGTGCGCTGCCTGGCGCATCACTACACCCGCTACCTCGGCGACCTGTCCGGCGGCCAGGCCATCGCGGCCCTCGTGGCCCGGCACTACGGCGCCGCACCCGAACAGCTGGGCTTCTACCGGTTCGATGCGATCAACAACATCGTGCAGTACAAGCGCGCCTACCGCGATCGGCTGAACTCCCTCTCGCTGGCTCAGGTCGAGATCGACGCCCTCGTGGCCGAGGTCGACGCCGCGTTCACCTACAACGGCGCGGTCTTCGACGGGTTGGCGCGCTAACCGATGATACGAACCGCGGCACTGGACGGCCAGCTCGGCGACTTCCTCGCGAGCGCTGGTGTCGTGGTTTTCTATCTGCTGGTCTGGGCGCTGGTGTTCGCCGGCACCGCCCTGTTCCTCGGGGTGTTCATCCCGTTCATCACGGGTGACTCCCTCTTGTTCGGTGCCGGTCTGGTCGCCGCATCCACGTCGAGCCTGAATATCGTGGTGCTCGCCGTGGGTGTGGGTGTCGCCGCGTTCCTCGGCGACCAGGTGGGTTTCCTGCTCGGCCGGCGGTACGGACGCGGCTATCTGGACAGACGTGGCGGCCGGCGTACCCGCCTGGCGATTGTGAAGACCGAGTCGTTCTACCTCAAGTACGGCTGGTGGGCCGTGGTCGTGGCCCGGTTCATGCCCTGGGCACGGGTGTTCGTGCCCGTCGTCGCCGGGGTCGGCCGGATGAACTACTACAAGTTCCTCTCCAGCAACCTCGTCGGCGCCCTGGCCTGGGGTGTTGGCATCACCCTGACCGGGTACTACGCGGCCGCGATCCCCGGGGTGAAGAGTGCCGCGTACATCATCGCCGGCTTCTTCATCACCGCCTCGATCGTGTTCGGTTTGCGCACCTGGTTCGCGGACCGCGCCCAGACCCGGCTCGACGCCCGCACCACCACCGGATCTCACAACACATTGGGGGGTTAGCCCACCCTTTCATCAGGCCTTCCGGTTCAATAACGCGGTAACCTGTAGCGACGCAAGCGATCACCGCCGACTGGCCGATCTAGCCGCCGACGACTGGAGTTTTCTTCGTGATTAACACCGCACTCATCCCGTGGCTCGACCCGGAGATCCTTATCAACGGATTCGGGCCCTGGGCGCTCCTGGGCGTGTGCGCGATCGTCTTCGCCGAGACCGGTCTCCTGATCGGCTTCCTGCTGCCCGGCGACACCCTGCTGGTGATCACCGGCCTGTTCGTCTTCTTCGACATCATCACCATCGACATCTGGTGGGTCGCCCTGGCCATCGGCGGTGCCGCCTTCGTCGGCGGTGAGGTGGGCTACCTGATCGGCCACCGGCTCGGCCCGCGGGTGTTCGAACGCAAGGAATCCGGGCTGTTCAGCGTGAAGAACGTGCAACGCACAAACGCCTTCTTCGTCCGCTTCGGCGGGTTCGCCGTGATCGCCGCCCGCTTTGTGCCCATCGTGCGCACCTTCGCCCCGGTCGCCGCCGGCGTCGGCCACATGGATTACCGCAAGTACAGCCTGTACAACTTCATCGGCGCCATGATCTGGGGCGCCGGCCTTACCTTCTTCGGCTATTTCCTGGGCTACATCCCGCCGCTGGCCGACTTCGTGCGCGATTACATCGACCTGATCCTGCTGGGCGCCGTCGTGCTCACCCTGCTCCCCACGATCTACCACTACGTCCAGTCCACCGTGAAGGCCCGCCGCGAGGCCCGCGCCGGCGTGACCGTTGACCCGGAGAAGCTCGTGCTCGACCCCGAGACCTTCAACACCGACAACGACGGCAAGCACTAGGCCCGACCGGCCCACCCGGACCGCTCAGCGGTGCGAGTGGTGCTCGTGTTCGGCATCCGCCGCGTGATCGGCCGGCTCGAGCTGGAACGTGGAGTGCTCGACGTCGAAGTGGTGGGACAGGCACTCGGATAGCTCCCGCAGCAGCTCGCCGGACTTTCCCGCCGCCAGCAGCTCCAGCTCCACCACGATGTGCGCGCTGAACACGTGCGAGCCCGACGTGATCGCCCACACGTGCACATCGTGCACGGCCACAACACCGGCGGTGCCTTCGAGGTGCTCCCGGATCGCTCGCACGTCGGTATCCGCCGGCGCGGACTCGCTGAACACCCGCACGACGTCGCGGAGCAGCCCCAGCGCCCGCGGCACGATCATCGCGGCGATCACCAGCGACGCGATGGAGTCCGCCTGCGCGAATCCGGTCGTGAGGATCACGATCGCGGCCACGATCACGGCCACCGAACCCAGCGCGTCGCCGAGCACCTCGAGGTAGGCGCCGCGCATGTTGATCGACCCGGCGGCAGCCGGGCGCAGCAGCAGGATGCCGACGATGTTGGCGATCAGACCAACCACGGCGACCACGAGCATCGGGGCGGCCAACACCTCGGCGGGGGCACCGGCGGTCAGGCGGCTGATGGCGCCGACCACCACGAAGCCCGCCACCACCAGCAGGATCAGCCCGTTCAGCAACGCGCCGAAGACCTCGGCCCGCTGGTACCCGAACGTCTGGCGGTCGGTGGCAGGGCGCGCGGCGACGACCGTGGCCGTGAGCGCGATGATCAGGCCGGCCAGGTCGGAGAACATGTGGCCGGCGTCGGCGAGCAGTGCGAGGGAGCCGGTGAGCCAGGCGCCCAGGATTTCGACAACCAGAATCGTCGCGACCAGGCCGATCACGATCGACAGGCGCGAGCGATTACTCGTCGAAGCGGATGCGTGATCGTGGCCCATGCTTCAAAGCTACGAGCCCGCAGGGGCGAAAGCCAGCCCAGCCGCTAGTTGGGAATGAGTGCCGTTCTCATCAACTCAGGGTCACCTAACCAGGCGAACGATATTCGACGGTCAGGCGCCCAAAAGCTCGGTGAGTACCGGTCCCAGCGCCGCGAACGCGATGGCCCGGTGGCTCACGGCGTTCTTCACGTCGGCGGGCAGCTCGGCGGCCGACACGGTGTGGCCGTCCGGCTGGAAGATGGGGTCGTAGCCGAACCCGCCGGCGCCGGCGGGTTCCCGTAGGATCCGGCCCGGCCACTCCCCCGTGACCGCCCGCTCCACACCGTTCGGCAGAGCCAGCGCGGCCACGCAGGTGAAGTGCCCGGCCCGGTGCTCGTCGGTCATGTCACTGATCTGCCAGAGCAGCAGCCGCAGGTTCTCTTCGGAGTCCCTGGCCGGTCCGCCCCACCGGGCGGAGAAGATGCCGGGAGCGCCGCCCAGCACGTCGACGCAGATGCCGGAGTCATCCGCGATGGCCGGCAGCCCGGTGTGCAGGGCGGCGGCGCGCGCCTTGATCAGCGCGTTCTCGGTGAAGGTCGCTCCGTTCTCGACCGGCTCCGGGCCGTCGTAGGCCAGCACCTCGAGGTCGGGCAGCATGGGCGCGAGGATGCGGCGCAGCTCCTCGACCTTGTGGGCGTTGTGGGTGGCGAGAACAACGCGCATGTCAGCGGCCCAGCGTGGTCTTCTGCAGTTCGGTGAGCGTGATCGCTCCACCGAGGGCCAGGTCGAGCAGGGAGTCCAGCTCGCTGCGGTCGAAGGGGGCGCCTTCGGCGGTGCCCTGCACCTCGATGAACTTGCCGCGACCGGTCACGACGACGTTCATGTCGGTCTCTGCGCGCACGTCCTCGGTGTAGGCCAGGTCGAGCATCGGCACGCCACCGATGATGCCCACCGAGACGGCGGCGACGCTGTCGGTGAGCGGCTGGGCCTTCTGGGCGATGAACTTCTTCTCGCGACCCCACTCGAGGGCGTCGGCCAGGGCGACGTAGGCTCCGGTGATGGCCGCGGTGCGGGTGCCGCCGTCGGCCTGCAGCACGTCGCAGTCGATGACGATGGTGTTCTCGCCCAGCGCCTTCATGTCCACGACGGCGCGCAGGCTCCGGCCGATCAGCCGGCTGATCTCGTGGGTGCGGCCGCCGATACGGCCCTTGACCGATTCACGGTCCATCCGGGAGTTCGTCGAGCGGGGCAGCATCGAGTATTCGGCGGTGACCCAGCCCTTGCCCTTGCCGGCCATCCAGCGGGGCACACCGTTGGTGAACGATGCGGTGGCGAGCACCTTGGTGCGGCCGAAGGAGATCAGCGCGGACCCCTCGGCCTGGTCGCTCCAGCCGCGTTCGATGGTGACGGGGCGCAGCTGGTCGTTGGGGCGGCCATCGGCGCGCAGGATGTCGGTCACGGGTTCTCCTTGAAAGGACGGGGGGTGAACAGGCGGGGTGGGGCGGTCGAGGCGGCCAGTCTGGCGACCTCGCTGAGGCTGATGGTGCCCGTGGCGACCAGGTCGACGTGGGAGATCTCCGGGCCGAGCAGGCGATGGGCGAGGCGGAGGAAGTCGTCGGCGCTGTCGCCGGTGGCCTCGTAGCGGTAGCTGGGCGGTGCGGTCTCCACCCGTTCCAGGCCCTGCCCCACGAGCACCCGGTAGACGTCGTTGGCGGTCTCGGTGTGGCTGGAGACCAGCGTCACCGCGTCACCCATCACGTAGGAGATCACGCCGCGCAGGAACGGGTAGTGGGTGCAGCCGAGCACGAGGGTGTCCACGTCTGCGGCCTTGAGCGGGGCGAGGTATTCCTCGGCGACGCGCAGCACCTCGGCGCCCGTGGTGACGCCGGACTCGACGAACTCCACGAAGCGCGGGCAGGCCTGCGAGAACAGCTGGATGTCCGTCGCCGCGGCGAACGCGTCGTTGTACGCCCGCGAGTTCACGGTGCCGGCGGTGCCGACCACGCCGACCCTCTTATTGCGCGTGGTGCCCACCGCGCGGCGCACCGCCGGCTGGATGACCTCGATCACCGGCACGCTGTAGCGCTCCCTGGCGTCCCGCAACACGGCGGCGGATGCGGTGTTGCAGGCGATTACCAGCAACTTCACATCCTGGGACACCAGGTCGTCGAGAACCTCCAGTGCGTACTCACGTACGTCGGCGATTTTCTTCGGTCCGTACGGCGAATGGGCCGTATCGCCGATATACAGGATCGATTCGTTGGGCAGTTGGTCCTTGATGGCCCGGGCGACGGTCAGTCCGCCGACTCCGGAGTCGAAAATCCCAATCGGTGCATCCGTCACGTCGATCAAGCCTAGCCGGGTTCGGCATTCGGCCACGCGTG
>Ga0247803_1000233_pt1 | contig 32778 bp, 23 predicted proteins | sample UWRJL014104B1_FD_180928 | JGI IMG/M metagenome (GOLD analysis project Ga0247803, IMG submission 180928) | Plant litter microbial communities from Arlington Agricultural Research Station in Wisconsin, United States - UWRJ-L014-104B-1 | ecosystem: Environmental > Terrestrial > Plant litter >... | reverse complement strand
AGTGGCCTTTAACCTCGCGGTCTATTTCGTGCAATATAAATTCGAGGTAAGAGGTAATAGTGTCGCGTTTCTGGATGAGCGCGGGCATGCCTACCTCATCAAACATTTCTACCGATGCCAGGTATGGCGCCAGCGACAGTATGGGCAGGTTGCTTACCTGCCAGCCTTCGGCACCCCGTACCGGGTCAAACTTAGGCTCCATTAAAAAGCGGCGCTCCTTATTATGGCCCCACCAACCTGAAAGGCGCGGCAAGTCGAGGTCGTTATGGTGCATTTCGTGCACAAACACCCCCGATGCGTTACCCGGGCCGGAGTTCATATATTTATAACTACACCATGCGGCAAAGTCTACATTCCAGTTGTGCAGTTCCATGGCTATGTTACCGGCGGCATGGGCAAGGTCCCAGCCTACGTAAGCACCGGCATCCTGGCCTGCCTTTGTAATGGTTTCCATATCAAAAACCTGTCCGGTATAATAGTTTACGCCACCTATAAGCACCAGGGCAAGCTCGCTGCCTACTTCATCTATTTTGGCAAGTACATCCTCCAGGCGTATGTTGTGTTCGCCCGGCCTGCGTTTTATCTCTACAATGGCATCTTCAGGTTCAAACCCATGCAGGCGTACCTGGCTTTGTATCATATACTGGTCGCTGGGGAAGGCTTTTTCTTCGCAAAGTATCTTAAACCGCTTAGGGGTGGGCGTATAAAAGCTCACCATAAGCAGGTGCAGGTTTACTGTAAGGGTATTCATTACCGTAACTTCAGAGGGTAGTGCACCCACAATTTTACTGAGCGGCGCAGCAAAGCGTTCCTGGTAATCCCACCACGGTTTATCGGCATAAAAGTGGCCTTCTACCGCCAGCTTTGCCCAGTCGTTCATTACCTCATCAACGTAAGCTTTTGTGCGCTTGGGCTGTAGGCCCAGTGAATTTCCGGTAAAATAAATAACCTGCCTGCCGTTTACATGCGGAAAGTGAAACTCATCCCTGTATTTGGCAAGCTTATCTTTAGCGTCAAGCTGCTGCGCAAATTCGCGTGTATTTAAGAATTCCATGTTGTTGTGTTTGTAGTTTGGGTTGTAAAAGTAAGCATTTACAAAAAAAGCGGCCGCTTTTTATTATTCTACCACTTCATACGCCATTACCGGGTTTGCCTTATTTTTAAGCACAAACTCCCCTACCGGCTGGCACTGAAATGATTCTTTAGCTTTATGGTATACGCGTTCTGTAATTAATATCTGGCCCGGCTTTGCGGCGCCCTGCAGCCTTTGTGCAAGGTTAACCGCATCGCCTATAACGGTATAATCAAGCCGCTTTAATGAAGCTGACCCTATATTGCCCGATACCATTTCGCCACTGTTTATACCCGTAGAAATCTCAGGTGTGTAAAGTATGTCGCCCAGTTGCACGGCAGGCGCGCCTTTAAGTGCTTCGCGTATGGCAAGGGCCGCGTCAATAGCCCGGTCAAGGTGGTAATCACCGCGAAACACTGCCATTACGGCATCGCCCATAAACTTATCTACGTGCCCGTTCTGGCCTATTATCTCTTTTACTATCTTATCAAAAAGGCTATTTAGCAGCGCTACCACCTCATTAGCAGGTACCTTTTCAGTAATGGATGTAAAGCCGCATACATCAATAAACAGTACGCTGGCATCAAGCACCTCATTTTTCATCAGGGTATGCTCTACCTCCCTTTGCGCCATAAAATTCAGCACGTTCTCATCTACATACATCTTAAGGATGTTATTCTCTTTAATGGCTTTGATGGTCTGCTGTATCTGCCGCACGTGTTCGGCGGTTTTTTCTATGGTAAGTTCCAGGTCTTCAAAATCAACCGGCTTTGTTATAAAGTCAAACGCGCCGCGGTTCATGGCCGTGCGTATATTCTGCATATCGCCATAGGCCGAAACTACTACTGCCTTAAGCACGGGGCTAACCTCTGCAAGGCGGCTAAGCAGGGTAAGCCCGTCCATAACCGGCATGTTTATATCGCTAAGCACCACGCTCAGGTCAGGGTGTTCTGAAACACGGTCAAGGGCTTCCTGGCCATTTTGGGCAAAAACAAATTCGTATACATTCTCGCGTATTTTTTTCCTGAACTTTTGTTTTACCAAAATTTCAAGGTCAGCTTCATCATCTACTACGAGTATCTTAGTCATGGTGTGGTAATGTTTTTAATTTATCCTTTAAAACACTAAAATCTAAAGGCTTGGTAAGAAAATCATTGGCGCCCCGCTCCATAGCCTGGCGGTGGTTTTCTTCATCGCCGTAAGCCGTAACCATCATTACTACGGGGGGTGGCACGCCATAGTCGCGCCTTATACTGGTTAGCAGCTCAAGGCCGCTCATGCCGGGCATATTTATGTCAGACAATATAAGTACTACCTCATTATGCTTCTCTTCAAGGTACTTTAAGGCATCCTCCCCGGAAAGGGCAAAGTCAAAATCAACTTCCCCTGCTTTTATTTCTTTCCTAAAGCGCTGTAAGAACAGCGGCTGCACATCGGCTTCGTCGTCTACTACTAATATTTTCATAACTTATATAATATTGATTGGCTGCCTTATTTTACTATAAAACTATAAACTGCAGCGTTCTAAATTACTACTATTTTAATTGTTTGCAAGCTGCTCCCAAATTATCTTTTTAATCAGAGGGGGAGATTTATACTAAACTCACTCCCTTCGCCTTCCACACTTTCAATAGTAATGGTACCGCCATGGCCTTTAACCACTATATCATAACTAAGCGATAGCCCAAGCCCGGTACCCTCGCCCGTGGGCTTGGTCGTAAAAAACGGCTGCAGTATTTTATCTTTAATTGCTTCGGGAATGCCGGTACCGTTATCTTTTACGGTAATTGCAATTGTATCGCCCAGCTGTTTAGTGCTTACGGTAACCACGGGCTTGTAATCTGCAAACTGCGACTGCGACTGTTTACTCTTTTCACTCGTTGCATAAAAAGCATTGGTAAACAGGTTAAGCAGCACCCTGCCTACATCCTGCGGGATGATATTTACCTTAGGAAGCCCTTCTGCAAAATGAGTAACAATGTCGGCATTAAAGCTTTTGTCTTTCGCCCGAAGCCCGTGATAGGCCAGGCGGAAGTACTCATCGGCCAGGGCATTGATACCGGTAGGTTCCTTTTGCCCGGATGATGCCCGGCTGTGCTGTAGCATGCCCTTTACAATACCGTCGGCACGGCGCCCGTGATGGGCTATTTTTTGCAGGTTTTGGGTAACATCATCAGCTATTGCTGTCGCTTCTTCAATATCGCCTTTACCCAGTTCTTCCTTAAGCTCCTCAAGAAGTTCTACGCTTACATCGCTAAAGTTATTTACAAAGTTGAGCGGGTTTTGTATCTCGTGGGCAATGCCGGCGGTAAGTTCGCCCAGCGATGCCATTTTTTCAGATTGGATGAGTTGGTTTTGTGTTTGTTTGAGCTCAGCAAGCGATTGCTGTAATTCGGCAGTGCGTTCAGCAACTTGTATCTCAAGTTCTGCTTTTTGCTCTGCTATTAGCCTGTTTTTTTCAAGCTGAAGGTTTTTAAATCGCAAAAACATGGCCCAAGACACAACCAGTGCAGCCCAGGCTACAGCTACAGCTATAATATTACCGTTACCTATAACGGTACCCAGTATAATTGAAAGAAGAAAAGGAAATGAAGCGAGCACAAATATTCTTGCTTCTTTATTTTTGTTGTACATCTTTATGACAATTAACATAAGGACAAACACATACAAAAAGGTAGTTAACACCAGGATAATGCTAAATGGTGTTGCTCCCCCAAAGCGAAATCTCCCGGTCTTTATGGTTATAGGACTAACAATAGCCACACACAAAACAGGAAACCATGCCAAAAATTTATTCCATTTAGGGAAATGGTCTTTTATGCGTAAAAATTGCCTTATAGTAACCAGCACCATGAGTAACATCCCGAAAAAAATCAATAAGTTTAAAGTACGAAAAATACCATTGCCTATAGATAAAAGATCATCAGAAAAAAGCATTATTACAGCATTGCTAATACCCAGCAGCAATGATATTGCATACATAATATATACGCGCTCTCTATTTACATAAAAGAAGAAAATATTTGCCACGGCAGCAAATAATAAAAACCCTATAAGTGCATAGTATATTATATTATCGAGCGTGTAGTATTTGTTATTTAAGTAGTTCTTATTAAAAAGGTATATTATGCTGTAAATAGCAGGCTCTATATCGTCAGAGTCTATAACTTTGGGTACATAGGTATATACCGTAACTTTTTGCCCGGGTGCAAGGGTAAGCATGCAAAGCATAAGGCTTTTAGCTCCCTGCCTTTCAGCCTTAGGTATTTCATATCCTGTTTTTAATATTTTAAAGTGGCCATCAGGTTTGGCTATATAGAAAAAAGTTTTGCCTGTAAGTGCGGGCAGGCCGGCTTCAAACTGATGGTCACTGGCATTGCAAAGTTCATATTTAATCCATACATCTCGATCACCATTCCACTCAGGGCTTTCTTCAGGCATCTGCCTAAATAAGTGGTGGTTTTCTGCACCTGCTACTTTATTTATATCTGGCACACCCGAGGGCAAGGTAAGATAACGCCAGTGGGTTTTAGGCAAATCAATATATTTTACTGTATCTGTTTTAATTTCAAATGCCGGGCTAGCCCTTTGTGCAAAAGCCATACTTATTGCAAACAGCCCTAAAAAAAACGTATAAATTTTACTCATCTGCTTATTAGTTTGCACTGCTGTTGGGCAAAATTATTTTAAACTCTGCCCCCTTACCGTCCACACTTTCAATATCAATGCTGCCTCCATGGCCTTTAACTATAATATCGTAACTTAGCGACAACCCCAGCCCGGTACCCTCACCCGTAGGCTTGGTGGTAAAAAATGGCTGTAAAATTTTATCTTTAATAGCATCAGGTATACCCGTGCCGTTATCTTTAACTATAATCTCTAAGCTATCGCCTTTAATTTGTGTAGTTACACTAACGGCGGGCTTATAGCCTGAAAACTGAGACTGGCCACTGCCTACTGAATACTGTTTACTCTTCTCCTGCGTGGCATAAAACGCATTGGTAAACAGGTTAAGCAATACCCTGCCCACATCCTGCGGAACGATATTAATTTTAGGCAGCCCTTCGGCGAAATTTGTAACCAAATCTGCATTAAACGATTTGTCCTTAGCGCGCAGCCCATGGTATGCCAGCCGCAGGTATTCATCGGCCAGGGCGTTGATATCAGTAGGCTCTTTTTGACCGGTTGAGGCACGGCTGTGCTGCAGCATACCCTTTACAATACCATCGGCACGGCGGCCATGGTGGGCTATTTTTTGCAGGTTTTGCTTTATATCGCCCGATATGGCCTTAGCTTCTTCAATATCGCCTTTATCAAGCTCTTCTTCCATTTCATCAAGCAACTCTGCACTCACATCGCTAAAGTTGTTTACAAAGTTAAGTGGGTTTTGTATTTCGTGCGCAATGCCAGCAGTAAGCTCGCCCAGGCTGGCCATTTTCTCGCTTTGTATAAGCTGGTCCTGGGTTTGCCTAAGGCTCTCGAGCGAAGTTTCCAAATCGGCGGTACGTTCTGCAACAAGCTGCTCAAGGCGTATGTTTTGCTGCGCAATCAGGGCATTCTTTTCTTCCTCTTTTTCGCGCGCAATGCGTTCTTTTTCCAGTGCCTGGGCGGCATACTCTTCCTGCAGCCTTTTAAAGCGGGCAAACATGCCCCACGAAAGTACTATTATGGCCCATACCGAAGCTGTTAGGGTTATCCAGTGCCATGGGGTAAGAAGGGCAACAATAAAACTTGCAAAAAAAGGCAGTAGCGCGAGGGTAAACAGGCGCGCCTCGCTGTCTTTTCTCCGGGCCAGTATTACCAGCATACAGATGAGCAGCACTATAAAAGCGCAAAAGAGTAATGCCGCGCACAGCGTTGCAAGAACCCATACCACAAATAAAATTACGATTACGTCGAAAAGGCCTGCGTCGCCTCTAAACAGGAAAAAAAAGATACCAAATAATAAAGACATTGCCATATATATGGGGGGGCAGTATGCAAGTACCTTATCCCAGCGGGGGAAATAGCTTTTCATATTAAAAAAATACCGTACGGTATATACAAACATAATGCTAAAACCTATGCCGGTAAATATTTGGAAATACGTTTGCAGGTCGGTATTTTCCCTGAAATATAAAAAGCTTATAGCGTCATCGGCTATAACAAAGGCAGAAAACAAAAGCAGGAAAGAGTAAAACAGGTATAATTTTTCGCCCGATACATAATAAAAAAGCAAGTTAAATATCATCCCGAACAATATAAAACCTGCAAACCCAAAGGTTATTACATCCTCTTCTGCAAAAACGGTTTTTGAGAGGTAGGCAGCCTTGGCTATTTTTACAAAGTTGCCTATTACAGGGTCGCCATGCCTGCTATCCTTGTTAATATATACAACAATTTCGGCACCGGGCTTAATAGTATAAGGTATATAGTTTTTGTTTTTATCACCATTTCTTTGGCTCCATGGCACGCCGCTTCCTGTATTGTAGTGGTACCATTTGCCTTTGTCGAAAACATAAATATGGGCAGTTCCGCTTTTTGAGCGCAATGCCGCAATATAATCGCTGGCGGTTGTGTTTTTTAGCCGGAACCATGTCCAGCTTTCCTGATCCAAAAGTTCAGCGGGCAAAAACCTGTCTTTCTCTTCAGGAAAAGGTTTATCTCCACGTGCCAGCACCTGCTTAAGTGTTAGCTTCCTTTCTCCGGTATCAAGATACTTGTAGCTGCTGTCGGTTAATGTAGTATACTCCGGGTCTGACGCACCAACTGGTACTGTTATTAAGGGCGTTTGGGACGCATGAAACTGTATAGCCAAAAAAAACAGGGCAAGCGTAACTATTTTTTTCATTGTTTATAGCTTTAGAATAATGAAAGAAGGTTTTATACCTAATTTTATTAGGGCAAGCTACAAAAAAATAGTTAAAAAAACCCAAGGTTTTTTAAAGCGGCTCCGCTATTGTAAAGCCAAAAAAAAGCGGCCCGAAGCCGCTTTAAATCTGTATATGTTTTAACTGTAATTAGAGTATCAGCATGGCATCACCATAAGTATAAAAATGGTAGCCTTCTTTAATTGCCTCATCATACGCTTTGCGCATAAGGTCGTGGCCCATAAAGGCAGATATCATCATAAGCAGTGTGCTCTTAGGTGTATGGAAGTTTGTAACCATGCAATCGGCTACACTGAAATCATACGGTGGGAAGATGAACTTATTTGTCCAGCCCACATACGGGTTTAGCGTACGGGATGATGATACCGAGCTTTCCATGGCGCGCATGGTAGTAGTACCCACAGCACATACCTTAGATTTTTTAACCTTTGCTTTGTTTACAATATCGCAGGCTTCCTGGCTAATAATAAGCTCTTCACTATCCATTTTATGTTTGCTAAGGTCTTCAACCTCAACCGGGTTAAAGGTGCCAAGGCCAACATGCAGTGTTACCTCTGCAAAGTCGATACCTTTTATCTCCAGCCTTTTAAGCAAATGCCTGCTAAAGTGAAGCCCGGCAGTGGGCGCTGCAACAGCACCTTCTTCTTTTGCATAAATGGTTTGGTAACGCTCTGCGTCTTCAGGTACCACATCACGGCCTATGTACTTAGGTATAGGGGTTTCGCCCAGCTCAGTAAGCTTGGCGCGGAACTCTTCATACGAACCGTCATATAAAAAGCGCAGGGTACGCCCGCGTGAAGTTGTATTATCTATAACCTCTGCCACAAGGCTGTCGTCATCGCCAAAGTACAACTTGTTGCCTATACGTATTTTACGTGCGGGGTCTACCAGTACATCCCAAAGGCGCTGTTCGCTGTTAAGCTCCCTTAAAAGGAACACCTCTATGCGTGCGCCTGTTTTTTCTTTATTGCCATACAGGCGTGCCGGAAATACTTTAGTATTGTTAAGTACCATTACATCCCCTTCGTCAAAATATTCAATAATATCCTTAAACTGCCTGTGGGTAATGGTTTGCGTTTTACGGTCTACTACCATTAGCCTCGATTCGTCCCTGTTTTCAGCCGGAAATTCTGCCAATAGTTCTTTAGGCAGGTTGAAATTGAAGTTGGATAATTTCATTTATAGTTTTTAAATTCACTGCAAATATACTACTGTGGCATAGGCGTTGTCAAGTGTTTTGGGATTTATTTCTGTTTAAGCGGGATAATGGAACGCGGATGCCACGGATTAAGCGGATTTTTCTTCAGCTGTTATAAGCGGCATGAGTGAAGCTCAATCTGAAATCTACAGTCTGAAATCTGAAATTACTAAAAACCCCAGTCGCTCCATATCCTCCCAAAAGGTAGGGAACGATTTGCTCACTACCTCGGCATTATTGATAATAATGGGTGTTTTAATTGCAAGCGGCGCAAAGGCCATAGCCATACGGTGATCGTTATAGGTGGCGACCTGCACTGTTTTGTTATCCTGAGAAGACGGCTGAGTGAAGCTGTCCCCCCTCTCCTTCGGAGAGGGGCCGGGGGTGAGGCCAAATAAGTTGTGTGATTGTAACGTTAAACTATCATTAGTAACTGTTACCGCTGCACCAAATTTACCCAACTCTGCCTTAAGGGCTTCGAGCCTGTCGGTTTCCTTTATTTTTAGCGTATGCAGGCCGGTTAAGTGGCAGCCAATGCCCAGCCCAAAGCAGGTTACCGCTATGGTTTGGGCAATGTCCGGCGTGTTGTTTAGTTGTCGGTTGATGGTTGATAGTTGATGGGTGCGCTTCGTCAGCTTAATCTGGTTTCCTGAAAAAGTTGTTTCTACACCAAACTTGTTATAAATACCCGCCAAGTCGCTGTCTCCTTGTAAACTGTTTTGCTTGTATGATGATAGTGTTATGGTAGTACCGACGTGGCTTAAGGCAACAATACTGTAAAAGTATGACGCGGAACTCCAGTCGCTTTCTACGGTAATGGTTGTTGGTTGTTGGTTGTCGGTTGTCGGTTCTACTTTAATCACATTTCCCTCAAAACAATTTTCAATGCCCACTTCATCCAATAAACCCAGTGTCATTTTTATGTAGGGAATGGAGGTAAGTTCACCCTCGAGTGTAAGCTCTATTCCGTTTTCAAGCTTTGACGCAATTAAAAGCAGCGCGGTAATGTACTGGCTGCTCACATCCGCTTTAATGGAGGCGCTGCCGCCGGCCAGTTTTTTGCCGTTTATTTTTAAGGGTGGATAGCCTTCATTTTCGGCATAGGTTATATCTGCCCCAAGGCTGCGAAGCGCATCTACCAGCACACCTATGGGCCGCTCCTTCATGCGCTGGCTGCCGGTAAGCAGTACGCTCCTGCCCTCTTTTTGGGCAAAATATGCGGTTAGAAACCTCATCGCTGTACCTGCGTGGTGAATGTCTACCACATCATCAGTACTTGCCAGTGCCGCCTGCATGGCTTCACTGTCGTCTGACTCTGATATGTTTTCTATACTGATGCCGGGATACAACGCCTGCAACAGCAACAGCCTGTTAGTCTCGCTTTTGCTGCCCGTAATTTTTATGGCCGTTGACGTTACCGGCTTATCTATACTTATTTTTATATCCATAAGGAGGCGGAACTTATTTTTTAGCACCGGCTTTTGGCCTGCCGGCATTTTTGAACAGGAACACATTAGCCAGCGACAGGCACAGTGCCCACAGCGGTATAAACAGCCAAGGGTTTTTCATGCCCCAGCCTATAGTTAGCTCTATAACTGATGCTATGCTAAAGTAAATGAGGAACGCTATAACAAGGTGTTTCAGCTTGTTGTTCATTACTTCAGCTTTTCGTTATTATGGTGGCGGTCGTGGTCGCGTTTGGTTTTCAGGTCCATTTTCTTGTCAAACGCCGTCTGCAGGTCAACCCCTGTCTGGTTGGCCAGGCACAGCACTACAAACACCACATCGGCCAGCTCTTCGCCCAGGTCTTTATTTTTGTCGCTTTCCTTTTCGCTCTGCTCGCCATAGCGGCGGGCAATAATGCGGGCTACCTCGCCTACCTCTTCGGTAAGCTGGGCCATATTGGTAAGCTCGTTAAAATAGCGTACGCCGTGTTTTTTTATCCAGTTGTCTACATCAAGCTGCGCGTTTTTAATATCCATGGGGTGTAGTTTCAAAGTTGCAAAGAGGCAAAGTTACAAAGTTTAAAAGTATTGCCATCTACCAAAATATGTTATGACAATAAATTTAAGCCACAAATTATTGTTTTGAAAGAACCGTAACTTTATGAGTAACACGAACTTCATTTTGAACTAATTCTATTTTATCGTCAGGCTTCGAATTCTTAATCGTGTCTAACAGTACTATGTCATTAATTATTCCATCAATATAATAAACACCTTCTTTCGGAAATTTAATATCATAAAAAGGGATTTCTTTATTATTTAAAGCCCCAAAAGTATCCTTCACAGCTAACTTTAATTGTTTAAAATCGTAATCTACATTTTGTGTTGTAGTAATTATAAATCGGGCGTAACGGTGTTTTCTTTTATCGCCAAAAGTTGTGATGATGGCATCCAATGTACTTTTAAAATATATGGTACCGTCATTTACCTGATTCGGAAATACGGTGTCCGGAAATTCGATACTATATTCAATAGATTCACGAATTTCCTTAGGATTACTTTCATATTCTTTATGTTGAGTATTACATGATAACAATACTAAACCAAATATTGGTAAGATGCTAAATCTTATTTTAATCATATTATAAATCCTTATCCCTTTTTAAGCACCACTTTTTCACCTTCTTTTTCTACCATTTTCTGGTAAAAATTCTTAAGGGTTTCATAATAATCGGCTGCTACCATACCGTAGTTCATGCTGCTTACCACCATCATTTGTATAGTATTACCCTGCTGCTGCAGGGTATATCGGAAACTGCCCAGGTTCTCCTCCATAGCTACAGTGCCCGAAGCCGGTACCGACTCTACCACATAGCCTTCGGGCAGGGTAATGTTTATCATATACTTATCTTCCGTTGGGAATACAAAGTCAATAGGATACTCGCGCTTTTCAGCTTTAAACGGGTTTTCATCTTTTGTAAAGAACAGCATGGGGCTAAAGTATATTTTGTCGCCTACGATATCTGAGGCATTTTTATACGTAAAATCATACTCTTCTATAACAGGCTTGTCAAGGTCTTTGTCGTTGCTTACTTTATACTCGCCTATTTCAAGGCCCTTATAACTCTTTTCAAGGTTCTCCAGGTAGGTTTCCTTGCCCGTGTCTGTGTAATTTTCCCTGAAAAGAAAGGCGTTATGGCTATAATACTGATCGCGTGCTCTACCACTCAGGGTTCCGCTATTGTCCATTTTTGCCGAAAGGGTTATTACCTCTTTAGAAAGGGCGTGCGGGGCAAGCTCTAAAGATTCGCTTGTACCGTCTTTTTTTATAAGCCTGCCAGCCCAGTTAATAGCCCTTATGGGCAATATATTAGGCATGGCCGATTTTGAGGTGGCATCAAGCAGTATGTATTTACCGTCAAGCTTTACGGCTGTTATTACATAATTATAAGCGCTGTAGCTGGGGAAGAGCGCTATTTTTTGAGACCGTGAGGTTACAAGTACCGGGTTTGCGTCTAACCCCGCATAGCGTAGCATGGCGGTAAGCATCAGGTTAATTTCGGCCACGTTGCCGGTTTTTTCTTTATAGGCTTTTTTTACGCCCGCATTACAGCGGTAGCTGTACCTTTCATTCCAGGCCATCTGGTTTTTTACATAGGTAAAAATGGCCGCAGTTTTCTCTTCGGGAGTTTTTAGTGGTGCTATGAGCACTTTTATATCTTCTTCAAAATAGCCGGTTTTTTTAACCTCACCGCCAAAATCATCGTAGTCATAAATTGTTTTTGCCAAGTCTTCCCAAGTGGTCGAAAAGCTTTTTACAGGCTCGTTAGGCCACTTTACTGCACTGATTTCATGTTCTATGCCAGCGGTATAATTGTCTATATTATTTATATACCTCTCACTGCGCATACCCGGAAGGTCTTCAAGCACATAGGTGGTTACATTTTCGGTATATACCACCTTATCTGTAGTGAAGGTTGTAGATACCACTCGTGTGCCCGACCTTTCTTTGCTTGTAAGTATAATATTGCGCGAATTTTTTGCCTGCGTTATTGTGGGTACATAGTAGCCCCGGTAGTTAGGGCTAAACACATAATATTCTGGTATTTTTGTGGTAAGCTCGCTATGGTTTACAGGGATGCCTGACTGAAATTTCCAGTCGGGCATAACCGATTCAAACGGCGACTCTATAACATACCGGTACTCTACTATGCTGCCTTCTTTTACATTGGGCATCATTATTTTTTTTGTACGCCAGTTTTCATTTACTACCTCATCAAACTCGCCGTCACCGCTTAACTTGATTTTTTCGGCCTTACCGTTTACCAGGTTATAGGTAAATGCCTTTGATACATTTACTTTTTCATAACTTGACCCCTGGTTATAGTACGAAATTATTTTATTGGCATAATCATATCCGTCCTTGGTATAAATTTTTATTTTGGTTTCCACTTCTGTATATAATGTAAAGCCTTTACCTTGGGAGTAGTCCATATAATTGGTACACTTGCTAAACAGTACGGCAGCAGGCGCATCGGCATCTTTTGGGTGCGCTTTTTCCTCAAGCTCGGCTACGGTAACCTCTCCAAGCTTATATTTTTGGGCAAATGCGGTGCTTGTAAAAAGCAAAAGCATTGCTGTAATTTTAAGTAGTTTCATAATTGTTGGGTATTTGTTGGTTTATTTTCTTTTCAACACTATTTTTTCGTTTTCTTTATCTACCATCTTCTGGAAAAAATCTTTTATGCCCTTGTAGTATTCCTGGTCCATTATGGGCGAATTTAACTGGGCAACAACTAAAAGTTGGAGTGCATTGCCATTGGGCTGTATGGTATACTGGTACTGTGCCAGGTTTTTATCCATAGCAAACTCTAGTTTTTCAGGATACGATTCTATGGCATACCCCTCGGGGATGTGCAGGCTTATTACATAACGCATTTGGTACGGATATACAAAATCGATAGGGAACTCCCTTGTTTCCTGTTTAAAAGGGTTGCTTTTACGGGTAAAGAAAAGCTTTGGGCTTATATACATTTTATCGCCTATAATGTCTGCCACAGCATTGTGCTTAAAGCTGTATTCTTCCAGCACGGGCTTGGCCAGGTCCTTTTGGTTAATTACCTTATAATCGGCTATCTGCACGTTGCCCAGGTCTTTTTCAAGCTTTTCTATATAGCTTTGCTCATTAACCTCGGCATAATGCTCCCTAAATGTATAGGCATCATAGTCGTTATACTGGTCGCGCGCTTTTCCGCTAACCGACCCATCTGCATTAATATCTGCCGAAAGGCTTATGCTCTCTTTGCTTAACAGCATGGGTGCCAGGTTTACCTCTTCGTTGTCACCATTCTTTTTTATAAGGCGCCCTTCCCAGTTCAGCGCCCTTACGGGCAGTATGCCGGGGCGGCTGTACTTACTGGTAGCATCAAGCAGCACCGTTTTGCCTTCCGTTTTTACTGATGCTATTACATAATTATAAGCATAGCGTGTGGGGTATACGGCTATGCCGTTATCGCGTGTGCTTACCAGTACGGGGTTAGCATCAAGCCCTGCATGGCGCAGCATGGCGGTTAGCATCAGGTTTATTTCGGCGGCGTTGCCAGTATGCGACAAATAGGCTTTTTTAACGCCTTTTTCGCACAGGTACGATTTTTCCTTATCCCACGACATGTAGTTTTGTACATACTCAAAAATAAGGTCTGTTTTTTCTTTATCTGTTTTAGCAGATGCCAGCAGGGGGTCGATGTCTTTTTCAAAATACGAATCGAGCTTTACCTCCCGGCCAAAACTATCGGTCTTGTAAATTTCCCTGGCTACTGATTCCCAGTCGGTAGCGTATTTTTGTATGCTCTTTTCGGGGATGCTAACCGCCGAAAGCTCGTGCTTTACCATGCCGGTATAATTATCAAGGTTAGTTACATACGGCTCGTCTTTAAGTGCTTTTACATCTTTAGCAATGTAAGATGACACCTTTTCGGTAATAACATACCTGGAATTTGACGTTACGGTAAGCGGGTTGTTTGGCCGCAAAGTGGGTTCAGCCACTTTAATACCTACATAGCCTACTGTATATATATTATAAAAAAAGTATACCGGTATGGCCACGTCATAAACCACCTCATTCGCGGGAATATCAAACTGGAAATAAAAATCCCTGAAATAGCCAAAGTGCGGCGTGCGTATGGTATACTTATATTCTATAATGCTGCCCTCGTGCACATCCGGCATTTTTACACGTATAACAGTATGGTCTTCATCTGCTTCCTCTTCAAACATGCTTGTTTTTTCAAGGGGTGTTTTTACCACCCTGCCCTCCTTTAGGTTATAGGTAACCGCGTTGCTGAAGGTGCCTTTGCCTTTGCGGCTGCCGGTATAAAAACGTATTGTGGGGTTAGCATAATCATACCCTTCTTTCTTGTATATTTTTACACGGCTGTAAATTTCGGTATTCATAACCCAGTAGCCGTCTACAATATCAAACCAGGTGTTGCCGTAACGGTACAGGTAGGCCGCCGCGGCGCTGCTGTCCTGCGGGTGCATTTTTTCCTCCAGGTCTTTAACGCTAACGGGAAGTACCTGCCTTGACGGTGTAAGCTGGGCAAAAGCCTTACATGCCATAAAGAACACAACGCACAAAAAAACTGTCTTTCTACACATCGTCTTATTGCTTTACTAAAACTACTTTCGCATTATCGTTGCGGGCAATTTTTTCCCTAAACTCCCTGTACTTGTCATAATCTTCTTTTGGATACCTGCCGGATTTTATAAGCAGCGTGCGCTTAAAGCGTATTTCTGCAGGGTTAACGAGGCTGTATTCGGCTTTATACTCGCCATAGGTATCGGTAATGGTTATGTTTGGCGGCATGGCTTCCATGGCAAAGCCGGCGGGAAGGGCTATGGTTACCACATCTTCATCATAAAAGCCCGTGGCAATATTGAGCGGCAACTTACGGCTGCGGTAGCGCTGCGGCACGGTAGACGACTGGTTTAAGGCATTTACGGCAAACATAAGCCTGCCGCCGGTGGTAGTGGCGTAGCCGGGCGCTTCAAAGGCAATATCTTCGGTAAGCAGCTTCTCGTCATAGCTATTGGTAAGCTCTGTTTTGCTAAACTTAAGGTTGTTAATATTACTGAATATGTTTTTATATTTTTTATCAAGGTCATCTTTGCCGGCACTTGCCCAGCTGTATTTATCATCATACTGCAGGCCACTGCTTACGCGCTTAAGCGAACCCTTTAATACACCTTCAGGGGTTATGGTACACGTGGCGGTACACACCTGGGCATTGCCCTGCGCATCATACACATGGGTGCGTACTATTTCGCCCTTTTCCGGCTTTACAAGCAGTGCCAGGCGGTCATCGGTAAAGTCACCCTGAAACCCAAAAGGTATCGACTGGTTAGTACACTCCAGCCACACAAGCTCGTTATTATGCGGAATTGCCAGTATAATGTGGTTGCCCTGCATCGATACAAAATCAGGGTTAATATCCCTTTTGTTCTGCGCGTATATAACTGTATAATAAGACGGTACATCTACTGCCTTTAGCAATGCGCGCGTATAGTTGCTCAACGCCTTGCAGTCACCATAGCCCAGGCGGTCTACGTCCTTGGCAGGCATGGGTTTCCAGCCGCCTATGCCCAGCTGTATGCTTACATAGCGGGTTTTGCCCTGCACATATTTGTAAATTATCTTTGCTTTTTTAAGCGGGTCAGTCTCTTTACCCACCAGCGCCTTAACTTTAGCTACAGTTTCTGCCGGAAGCTCATCTGTACCCTGCAAAAGGTTGCTATACATCCAGGCCCCGAATGCTTCCCATGACTTAGCTTCGCCATCAACCCCTTCAAGGTGGAATTTTTCTACCCCGAAAATGATATACGGCCGTATGGCGATGAAGGCAGGAGAGTAATCCTCTGACCTGTAAGCCGGGATATTTTGGGCGCTAAAATTATAGGTAGCGCCAGACTGGCTTTTCTGCAAGCTGACTTCGCCAAAATTATATTCCTTAAATTTAAAGCCCAGTGATGGCTCTGCGGTAATGCTCATCTCTTCTTTTTCAGTGCTGCAAAACGCACCCTCAACCGGCGACCATTGCGGTATAAACGCTGTATTATCGGTTGTTGTTTCACAGGTAAACATCACGGTATACGGGTAAGATACGGGCGTATAATCTAAAAAAAGCGCCCTGTTATCAGTAACATCACCGCCGGATAGCGACTGGTCTTTAAAATCTTTGCGCTTTAGCTTTTTAAGTTGCACTCCGTTTTTGTCATAGATTATGGCCTCGATACTGTTTACGGAAGTAGACTTATCATACGAAGTTTCAGCTCCTACATAACCGTTACCGTGCTCGTTTAAAACGGTTACCACTCTTTTAATAGCATAATTCATCAGCCTGCGTGATGGCAGGCTGATGTCGATACGCTCGTAGCGTACCACGGCATTTGCGTTTTCGGTAAGTTCTTTAGGGATTGTAGCCGAATTATAATTTTCCTGGGCAGATGCCTGCAACCCAAATAAGGCGAACAGCAGTACGGCAATTCTTAAAATCATGTTAAAGTTGGTTTACCCAAAAGTAGTTTATTTTAGCAATAAACAAAACGTTACTCCTTATTTTTCGTATCAAAAATTATGGTAACAGGCCCGTCGTTAAGCAACAGCACTTTCATATCAGCACCAAAGCGGCCGGTTTGTATGGGTTTTCCTAAAACGTTTTTTAATGTAGAAATAAACGCTTCATAAAGGGGGATAGCTACTTCAGGGCGGGCAGCATTTATGTAGCTGGGGCGGTTGCCTTTTTTAGTAAGGGCATGCAGCGTAAACTGGCTTACCACTATGATATCGCCGTTAATATCCTGCACCGAAAGGTTCATTACACCGGCATCATCGTCAAAAATACGCAGCTTAACAATCTTTGCACAAAGCCAGTCGATATCTTCAGCCGTATCGGCGTCTTCTATGCCTACAAGCAGTAGCAGACCGAGCGTAATTTCTGCAACTTTTTTGCCCTCAATAGTTACCGTGGCTTCGCTTACCCGTTGCAGTACTACGCGCATTATTCTTCGTCATTATTTTTTCCTTCACCATACATATCGGTGCGGTAGTGCTCGTCCTCTCCATCCAGCATTTGCAGGTAGCTCCGGTAACGGCTAAAGGCAATTTCGTCGTTATCAAGCGCGTCTTTTACGGCGCAATAGGGTTCGTCTTTGTGCAGGCAGTTGTTAAACTTGCATTTATCTTTAAGGGCAAAAAATTCAGGGAAGTAATCGCCCAGTTCATCCTTTTCCATATCTACCACGCCAAAACCGCGTATACCTGGCGTATCGATAATTTTAGCACCAAAGTCGAGGTCAAACATTTCGGCAAAGGTAGTGGTGTGCTGCCCCTGGCTATGCTGTTCAGATATTTGCTTGGTTTTAAGCTCAAGGCCGGGTTGCAACGTGTTGACAAGCGTACTCTTGCCCACCCCGGAATGGCCCGAGAACATACTCACCTTATCTTTCATTTCGGCACGCAGTTTGGCAACGCCCTCTCCGGTAACCGATGATAACGTGATGCATTTGTAGCCTATCTTATTGTACACATACTGCATGTACAGCTGCTCGTCGCGCATGCCGGCATCAAAGGTATCAGTTTTATTAAAAACGAGGACCGCCTGTATGTCGTATGCTTCGGCAGTAACCAGGAAACGGTCTATAAAACTGGTAGTGGTGGGAGGGTTGTTGATGGTTACCAGCAGGAAAAGCGTGTCGATATTAGATGCGATAATGTGTACCTGGTGGCTAAGGTTTACCGATTTGCGGACGATATAATTTTTTCTGTCGTGAATTTTGTTGATGGTGCCCGTTACGGTATCTACGGTTTCATCAAGCTCTATATCTACCACATCGCCCACCGCAACAGGATTAGTACTTTTAATGCCTTTTATACGGAATTTACCTTTTATGCGGCATTCATATACGGTGCCTTCTTCGGTTTTTACCGAATACCAGCTGCCCGTAGATTTATACACAAGTCCTGTCATGGCGCAAAGATAGTAATCTGGCCGCAAATAACCGTTTAGGCAAAAACTAAAAAGGCCTTCCGTTTACCGGAAAGCCTTTTTAGTTTTTATGAATATTCTTAATCAAGAAGGAACATTCTCCCCAGCTTATCTTTGCTTTTTCGCGAAGAATAGATAATAAATTCATTGTCGCTTTTTCTGTAGCGTACGCCCGGCCTTATTACAAGCTCTTCTTTAATAGCTGCCTCAGGATCTTTACGGGTAATTTTGCCGTTCTTATCAAAAATAAATAACGATGGTACAGCTTTATTATAATTGCCCATAGATTTTATCTCTTCAATATCGGTAATGCCTTTATTTTTAATGTTATCGTTTATCAGCACAGAAAGTTCTCCGTTCTTATAAATAGGTATAGCCCCCAAATATTCGGGGCCTTTGCCCATCTGGGTAACCGGTATCATAACAGCACCACCTACCGAAAAATTATTATTGCCATAGCCGCCAACAAGGCCTACCGATAATGTTGTTACCGCAGCCGACTGCTCTTTAGGTATTACATTGCTCCACTCGTGCGTGCCGTCTGCCGATAGCGAGGTAACTATAATTTCGTTTTTAGTATAAGTTATAGGGGTTACCGCGACACCTACACCGCCAATGGCAAGGCCTGAGGAGGCACCTACCACCACAAGCTGATACTCAGAAATCATAATCATACCGCCGTCTTCCCTGCCTATAATGTGTATAATGTTATACAATGGTGGTACGTCTTTATCTTTCTTAGCGCGGCGCTCACCTATAAGTTTCGTTTTTGTGGCAAGGTCAAAATCGTTAAACTTTACATTTTTAGGCGTGTTGGTGGCCAGGTCTACAGTAGCGGCATATACCCCCCTGAGGTTTTTATTAGTTTTACCGTTTTCGCGAACACTGGAGTAAAAACCCATAAGGTGCAAATCATTGCCTGAAGGCACTATCTTGCAGTTAATAAGGCTTTTGTCTTTTACACCAATATCTATAACTTCTTTAGTAAAATTATTTGCGCTTTTATATGCATGTATAAAGAAGTGCTCTACGCGTTCTTTCTTTTTATTGTCGCGGTAACCCTCGTTAATTACAACAAAAATATCGTCGTTAAGGCCCACCTGAAAATCAGGAATATAAAACTCGTAGTCTTTATGATTATCATCAAACTTTACCTTTTCTACCGTAGTAAATACAGTTTTAAGGTTGTCGTCAAATAATTTTATTTCATATTTTACCGCATCCTCTTTTTTAAACATCGAGGCATGCATAACCAGTATCCCGCTCTCATCCTGCGTTTTCCTGAAATAAAAATTACCTTTCTCGCTCTTCTTTTCTACCTCTGCTTTAAAAAGTACAATACCATCTTTGCCCAGCTTACCATCTTCAGAAAGCGGCGTGCCTACAAGGTTAAAAATTTTCTCTTTTTTGTTATATACACTGCCTATGGCATAGAGTTTTCCGTTTAGCAGGTAAATCTCTTCAAAATCTACCTCCCTGTCATTAAGTTCAGGAAGTATTATGGGCTTAGATGAAAGTAGTTTCATTGAACCCGACTCAAATATTTTAAGCATCAGGTCTTCCTTCCCTTTGATGGCTAAGCCATAAATTTTTCCGTTATATTCACCTATAATATCCACAAGTTTTTGCTTATCATCAGGCAATTCCTCACCATACTTAATGTCGATGTTTTCAAGTTTATACTGCGCCTTTACCGATGCAATACCCATAAACAGCAGTGCAACTACCGTAACAATTTTTTTCATTGATTGGTTATTTTTTTAATTTGAAGCGATATTACAAAAAAAGTTGTGAAATTTAACAGAATAATAACAAATTTTTAGCTGTTTATAATTTTGTCTTCATGTACCTCTATACTAACCCTTAACTAAGCCATACCCTAATCATAAGTATCGGTTTTATTAACAACCGATATGGCCTGTATGTGGTAGGATTCGGCAGTAACCAGGAAACGGTCTATAAAGCTGGTGGTGGGAGGGTTATTAGGGTAACAAACAGGAAAAGCCTGTCTATATTAAATGCGATGAGCACCTGTTGGCTAAGGTTTACCGAACTTGTGGATGATATAATTATTCGGTAGTGAATTTTGTTGATTCCTATACCTTGCCTTCGTCGGTTTTTACCGGATATCAGCTGCCTGTAGATTATACACAAGTCCTGTCAGTAATCTGGCTGCAAATAACCCTTTGGCTAAATGCCTAAATAGCCACTCGTTAAATGTATTACGGTTGTGCATGGATTTGCGTGTCATGAATAAACTACCTGCCCCTAACCGAAAACACTACCTTTTTACCCAATGCTACCACACCTACCACAAGCAGACCGGCAACAAGGCCAAAACCCAGTTCTTTTAGTGTAGCAGGAATGTTTGGAAGGAAGTGGTGAAGGTAATCGATGTTGTGTACAAATATCCCCCCCGAAACCAGTAGTAGGGCGATGGTGCCTATAATGGCTAAAAGTTTAATAATGATGGGCAGCGCCTTTACCAAAACATTACCCAGCGCTGCTAAAAAGCCCTTGCCATCAGCGCGTTTTATAAGCTTAAAACCGGCATCATCCATGCGTACTATTAGGGCTACAATACCGTAAACCCCCACGGTGGCTAAAAGCGCTACTACTGAAACCGTAATGATGCGCAGCGTAAGGCTTTCCTCTAAAACAGTGCTTAGGGCTATAATTACTATTTCTACCGAAAGGATAAAATCAGTGGTTACCGCCGATTTTATTTTTGCCTTTTCTAAATCCGCGCCATTTTCTTCTTTTTCGGCGATAACTTCATGGCCGGCCTTGGGGCGGTGAAAAACAAATTCCACTATTTTTTCGGCACCTTCATACGCCAGGAAAAACCCGCCCAACAGTAAGATTACCGTAATGGCTACGGGGAAGTAGGCGTTTAGCAGCAGGGCTATGGGTACTATAATCAGTTTGTTTATAAACGACCCTTTTGTAATGGCCCACAGCACAGGCAGTTCTCGCGAGGCTAAAAACCCGGTGGCTTTTTCGGCATTAACGGCCAGGTCGTCGCCCAGTATGCCGGCTGTTTTGCGTGTGGCGAGTTTTGCCGTTACGGCTACGTCGTCCATTAAAGCGGCTATATCGTCTAATATTGCAAAAAAACCTGAGGCCATTTAGGTATGTTTATGGTGAAACGTAAAAATATAAAATTCTGCCCGATGCCGGGAATGCCGCATCAGACTATAGGATTAATTTAACGAAGTAAGGCCTTACTCATCAGGCCCTGGTGTCAATCACTATGTATTAATCCGGGTTAGCCAGTGTCCTGAACAACTGAGCATTTGAGATAAAGTACTGGTTATCAATGCCTATTTGCGACAAGCGGGCATTTACCAGGTTATTTTCGCGCGAGTTGATTAAAAACATAGAGCTTTCGCCAAAGGAAAAAAGCTGCTCTTCAGCATTCAGCATGGCAGCATAATCTGTTACCAGTGCGTCTATTATGGCTTTCTGGTTTTGCAGCGACTGTATCTCGGTTTGCTGCGCCAGTATCTTGTTTTGCAGCTCCAGGCGCTGCTGCCCCAGTTCGTATTGCGTGTCCTGAATCTTTATTTTGGCAAGCTTTAAATTTCCGCGCTCTTTGCGTAAAAAAATAGGCATGCTAAAATTTACATTAAACTTATAGTCCTCTGTCCTGAAGTTACTGAACGTATTGGGTTCAGATATAAAGTTGTAGCCTACGTTAGCTTTAGGTAATAGCATATTGGCCTTTAACTGCCGGTCTATTTCCAGTATAGACAGTTTTGTTTCCAGCGATTGTATCTTTGGGTGTGCATCGAGCTGGTTAACGTTTACTAAAAGTTCATTAGTACGCAGCGTTTCGGGCAGCGTTTGCAACAGGTTATCTTCCGGCCTTACGTTTTCGCCCAGTTCTACCGGCACTTCCTGTATCCATAAATAGTTAGCCAGCTTCAGTTTTGCCTTCGTAAGCTTCAGGGTGGCGTTTTCTAAATTCAGCTGCCTGTTGCGCACCGTTATGCCTGCCTCTACCAGGTCTATCTCCGGCGAATCTCCCAATTCTATCAACTTTTTTACACCCCCATAGCGGGTGCTGGCAAAACCCAGGTAATTTTTATAAAGTTCGGCTTCGGTATAGGCCCGCTTCCAGTCGAAATAGGCTTCGCTGGCATCATACAGCACCTCTATAGCCCTTAGCTTACGCTCGGCCTCGCCCAGCTGAAGCAACAGCCTGCCTTCCCTTACATCGGCCATGCGGCTGTTAATAATAAGCCCCTGCCCCAGGGGTACGGTAATGCCCACCGCGGCAAGCCCGGCCTGCGGGGTGCGGTCCATAGGGTTATAATACTGCCCGTCGGTTTCATTAAAACCGGCCTTTATTTCTATGCCATACCAGGTGGGTATTTTAAAACTGCTGTTGAGCAGTGAATAGTATTCGGTCCCGTTAAATTGTTTATTATCATAATCTACCTCGATTTTAGGGTCAAAACCACCACGGGCGGCCATAAGCGCGGCCTGGGCGCCGGTAACCTCCAGGTTTGCCTGCCGTACCAGCGGGTGGTATTTTTTTACATACCCTAAATACTCGTTATAGCTTAATTCTTCCTCATTAAATATTGGGGCTTCCTGCCCGTATACAGCCGGTGCAAACGTTAAAAACAGCAGGAAGCACACTTTAAAAATACGCTCCATATTATTTCTTGTCCTTACTTTTAGTATCATTTACATCGGGCTTATAATAGTCAGGCGGAAAGCCGTTAAGGTTTCGCCATATTTCATACCATACCGATACCGTTTCCAGCAGTGCTATACTTTGCGCGCCCGCCCCTATGCTAAGTTCCTTCGGCCATTTTTCGGCTTCACTGTCCGGCGATATAAGTATCCTGTATTTACCGTTAGGGCTTATAAAGTTTTCTATTGCCACTACACGGCCACCATAGGTACCATAAGACAGGCCGGGCCAGCCCGAAAACACTATGCGGGGCCAGCCGTCAAACCACACCCTTACCTTAGCACCACGGTGCACCAGCGGCAGGTCTATAGGGTTAACGTAGGTTTCTATAGCTATATCATACCCGGCAGGCATTATACTGACTATGGGTGTGCCTTCTTTAATGGTCTCGCCTATACCGGCCAGCAAGGCGCGGTTTACATAGCCTTCCTGCGGGGCGGTAATGTAATACAGGCCATTTCTTAAACTGTAGTTTACATACTGGTTTTGCAGTTTGTTTACCTGCGCCTCGGTATCATACTGTGTGCTTAGCGCCGTAAACTTATCACTTTCAGACTTTGATATTTTCTCGGCATACTCTGCCGTAATGCGGTTTATTTCTACCTTGGCATTTATAAGCTCGTTCTTGCTGCTCAGCAGCTTGTTTTCCTGGGTAATAATATAGGCCTCGGCTTCCTGCAGTTTCAGCCTTTTTTGCTCTACATCAGTCATGGGTTTTAACCCCTCCTTATTAAGCGATGTGCTACGGTTAAACTGGGTCTGGGCAATTCGCAGCTGCGTTTTAATAGCCTCAAGATCCATGCTGTCGCTCTTAATTTTAAGGTGTGCCTGTTTTATCTTGTTCATGGCCTGCTGCAGCTTAAGCTCCCTTTCCTGATTAAGCGACTGCGCCTGTACTTCGAGTGAGCTTACCTTACTGCCATAGGACTCTACCGCCATTTTCTTGGCATCTACCTGTTGCAGGGTATTAGCCACGAGGTTAGGGTCTAAATAATCTTCTTTAATTTCCGAAATAAAAAGTATGGTATCGCCGCGGTGCACGTAGTCGCCCTCCTGCACAAACCATTTTTCTATCCTCCCCGCTATGGCGCTGTGCACGGTTTGCGGCCTGTGGTCTGGCTTTAGTGTGGTAACCGCGCCGCTGCCGGATATGTTTTGCGTCCAGGGCAGGAACAGGCAGCCCAGTAAAAAGAGCATAAAGCCAATAATTATTTTATTGAGCAACTTATAATGGGGCACGGTTGCCACCCTGGTTATAGAGGCATATTCGCCCGGGGTAAGCAGTATGTCTTTGTCTTTAGATATATTAAGCATGGGGTTAAAGCATTATATCGTTAGTAATTTCGCCATTGTTTACGGTAATCATGCGGGTGCTTTTCTCTTTCCAGCGGGTGCTTTTAGAAGCCACAATGATAGTCCACTTATGCTCTTCCATCAGCAGGAAATCAATAATTTTTGCCGATGTTACCGCATCCATTTTACCAGTGGGTTCTTCTAATATCAATATTTCTGGCCGGTGCACTATGCTGCGCGCCAGCAGTATTTTTTGCACATCGGATGCCGATAGCTGCCTGCCCCCTGGGTGTATGTGGGTTTCAAGCCCGTTAGGGAAGGTTTTAATATATGGTGTAAGGCACACACTGTCTAGCGCCCATTTAAGGTCTTCATTATCTATATTGTTGCTGCCATACAGTATGTTGTCGCGTATGGTGCCGTCAAAAAGCGATTCGCCATGCAGCAGCGTGCCCGCCTTTGCCTTAAAAGTGTCTTCGCTCAGGCGGTTCATAAAATTATCTGTTATATATACCGCGCCATGCTCCGGCTCTACCACACAGGCAAGCAGCCTTAGCAAGGTGCTTTTTCCGGCACCGTTTTGCCCGGTAACCACAATCCTCTCACCCTGCGCTATTTTAAGGCTGATGTTTTTAAGCGACTTTTTGTCTGAAAACGGGTAGCTGTAGTTAATGCCTTCGGTTTCTATATTAATGCCGGGTTTGCCCGTATCGGCATAAGTGGGCAGGGGCGCTATCTCCATATCTGTAACCTGGCCTATCTTTTCTACCGATGTAAGCACATCATAAAAAGACTCAAGCCCGAAAATAATTTTCTCTACCGAGTTTATAAGCAACACAATAATAATTTCTGACGCTATAAACTGCCCTATGTTCATTTGGTTCCCTATCACTAAAAAACCACCTATTGATAAAAGCGCTGCCGTAATGGCCACCTTAAACAGCACAAGCTGTATGTATTGTTTTTTAAGTACATTAAAGTGCTTTTCGCGGTAGCCTACATATTCATTAACATAGCCGTCGTTTTTAGCCAGGGCATAGTCAAACTGCTTTTTTTTGCTAAAGGCCTCCCTGCTGCGTGCTATTTCCTGAAGCCAGGCCGCTACCTTATATTTATAAGTAGACTCTTTAAGGCTGGTTTCTAAACCATCTTTATACGAAAACTTAAAAATGATGTATAATACGCCGACGAGCAAAAGGCCAATAACTAAAAAGAACGAATGGTAAAAGGCCAGTAGGATAATACCAAAGCCTATTTGTAAAAAGGCCGCCGAAAAATCGAGCAGCAGCTTAGCCGCACCTTTTTGCACCATAAGGGTATCAAAAAAGCGGTTAGCCTGCTCAGGGGCATATTTTTGATACATTTCTTTAAACTTAATTAAAGGCATGCGGTAGGCAAACTCAAAAGAAGAACGTACAAAAATGCGCTGCTGCAGGTTTTCTATAATGCGCATCTGCATAATGGTAAGCCCCCCGGCAAAACCCACGCCCAGGGTTACCACCACTACAAGCACTATCCACGATACGCTTACCTGCCCGCTTTGTATAAAGTTTATAATGGCCTGCACGCCCAGTGGCAGCGACAGGTTTACAAGCCCGGCAAAGGCTGCATAAAATATAATTTGGTATACATCCCGCTTATCAAGTTTAAGCAGGTTGTAAAATCTTTTAAATGGTGTCATACAAAGAGTATAAGTACGGTGATAATAAATAACATACCGCATTTATGGCCTTATAAAAAATATAAGCGCCCGCAAATGCAGGAAATAAAAGTAAAAAAGAGGAGGTACTTATATCGTAATTTCAGGAGGTGGCAGGTGTATTTTATTGTATAAAATACCGCTATAATTAGTTTGGGTTAAAAATATCCTTTTACCCGAAACTTTATAATCTATACCGGGCATAAACGGGGCATGGCCGGGCATAAGGTAATCTACCGTAAGTTTAACTTTGCCTTCGCCGCCGCACCCTGCACACTCGCTTTCATCTTCAAATTCTTCGGCAGTTTTGCTGCACTTAAGCATTTTTTTAAACACACCCCAGGCCAAGCATTCCTTACCGGCCGAAGCAGTTACTGTTTTTATGGTATTGGCAAGGTTAAGGCTACTGATTAAAAAATAGCCGATTAAGAGTACCTGGAGTACTTTACTTAACACGTTATTTTTTAAGCTTTTCATCATGCAACACTTATAATCAAGAATTGCGCCAAATATAAGAATTATGTGTGAAAAACCTGAATTTTCCTTGTTAAATGTAATAAAATAACCATTACATAGCTTAGCATAGAAATACTTGCCATAATGACATATTATTAGCTAAAATATTAGATTTTGGCAATTGCAGTTTAAGCAGAAAGCTTGAGTAAACACATTAAAAATAAAATCCCTTAAGGTCATAAATACTATTTCCCGCCCGCAATTTGTCTAAAACTTAAGGGAGGCCTGTTTTTTTTGTTATATTTGGCATGCATTAATTTAATTTTTTAACTCATTAAACACAATTCATCAACCGCCTTACTTGTAATAACTGCGCACGCAGCCTGTTAGTTTATTTATTAAATCAATCATTTTTACAATGTTTCAAAATAAGTGTTTTAGATTAATTGTCTTTTTACTTTTTACCGTAAATAGCTTATTTTCACAAAATTTATTTGAAAACTACCAGTTTCGTTTAGTAGAACAGGAGAGTTCAAAAAGTGGTATTTATACAATTACGCAAGACCAGTCGGGCTTTATGTGGATTGGCACAAACGGGGCCGGGCTGTATAAGTATGACGGGGTTAACTATACCGCTTATGAGCCAAACTCTAAGCGCCGTAACTTTATAAACAGCAATTTAATTTATGCCACTTATGTAGATGCACGCAATCGTTTGTGGGTAGGTACTGATGAGGGATTGTGCGTTTACAACCGCGATTTAGACAGCTTTGACACTATAGAAATTCAAAAATCTTTAAAAGAAGAAAACGTAATTTCTGTTAAGAGCATTATTGCGGATAATAGTGGCAACCTTTATTTAGGCACGCTAAAAAATGGTTTATTCAGGTTTAACACAAAATCAAGAAAAATAAACAAGGTAAAGTTAAGCGAGCCCGGCACAACTGCCGATTATCTTGTTAACTGCTTAGCAAAAGATAAAAACGGGACTATTTATTTAGGCACCAGTTTGGGCTTAAAAACTATAGACCCTGTAAAAAATGAGGTTAAAACAATAAATTTAGGTGCTGGCAATACGCTGCTTTCAGAAACTATCGTGTCTTTGTATTTTGACAGCAAAAACAACTTATGGATAGGCAACGGATATAAAGGACTGGTTAAATTAGATTTACAGGCTAAAGTTAAACAGGCTTATTCATACCCTATTACCAGTAAAAGGATTATGTCGATACTGGCAACCGACAGCAAAACAATTCTTTGCGCAACAGAAAATGACGGGTTAATTGTAGTAAACAACCAGGGAGTTGTTCAAAAAAAATACATAAACAGCAAGTTTGAACCCCGCAGTTTAAGTTCAAATTCGGTATGGTCGCTATTTTTAGACCGGGAAAAGAGAATCTGGCTGGGGTATTACAACAAAGGCCTTGGCATTTTTGATAAAGTAAACAGCAAGGTAAACATTATTGAAAGCCTTGTAGGCAATCCGCAATCGTTACAGACTAACTGTGTTACCGGTATAGCGAAGGATAGCGAAGGAAAGTTGTGGATATCTATGGAAGGCGGGGGCGTAGATGTTTATGATACTACCACTAAGTTTATTAAGCATATTACCCGGTCTGACACTAACTTTTACGCAGGCTTAACGAATGATAATATTACAAAAGTATTTATAGACAGGGAGCAGAACATTTGGCTATGCAGCTGGAATGAGGGTATTTATGTGTTAAAAAGAGGAAGCAAAACCTTTATTAATTACAATACTAAAAATACCCCGGGATTAACCTCAGACCATATTATGAGTATTGATGAAGATTCTAAAGGAGTAATCTGGATAGGTACTTTTGCCACAGGCCTGCATTATTATACCCCGTCCGATGGCAAGTTTCACCATTGCGACTCAAGGCCATTTTATGTAACCGGGCTTACAAATTTAGACATCAGGAAGGTAATGGCAGATTCAGATGATGGCATTTGGGTGGGGTCTACAACGGGTTTGTTCAGGATTATGACAAATGATTATTCTGCTTTTTCGGTGACTTCCTTTCGGGATAAAATGTCTGAAAAGTTTAAAAGCCATAAAAGCACACATACCATTAATTCATTATATGAAGCTGATGATAAAGAGATATGGATAGGTACAGACGGTGCCGGCCTGTTTAGCTACAATAAAAAATCTGACAAACTGCACTGGTATAATGATTATATCCACGAAAAATCTATTGCAGCCATTGTGCAGTCAAACGATGGTGCCATTTGGCTAAGCGGTAAAAAAGGCCTTACCAAGCTGGATTTAAAAAATATGGCAACCGCTAACTACTCTACAGACGACGGCTTGTTAGGAAACGACTTTAATAACAATGCTGTTTTAAAAGATAAAAACGGGTTACTTTATTTTGGCAGTTATGAAGGCCTTAATTATTTTAACCCAAAAAATTTAGTGAAAAGCAACAAACAACTCCCGGTTTATATAACCGATTTTAAGTTGTTTAATAAATCGGTACTGCCGCGCGATAAAAACTCACCGTTAACAAAAGTAATATCAGCCACAAAAGAGATAACCCTTACGCACGACCAGTCGGTTTTTAATATTGATTTTGTTGCTATAAATTACTCCTTCCCGGCAAAAAATGAATTTGCTTACTATTTAGAGGGCTTTGAGGATTCATGGAACTATGTGGGCGACAAGCGCTCGGCTACCTATACTAACTTAGCGCCGGGCAACTATACATTTAAGGTTAAAGCCGCAGAAAAAAATGGCGTATGGAGTAAAAACCCGGTGGAGTTAAAAATTACAATTTTACCACCCTTGTATAAAACCTCTTTTGCTTATTTAGCCTATGTGCTATTACTGCTGGCGGCTGTATATTTTTCAAATCAATACTACCAGGGTCGTTTTAAAGTAAAGCAGTTAATACAGCTTGAAAAAGAAAAAGCCATACAGATTGAAAAACTAAACAGGAAAAAATTACAATTCTTTACAAATATCTCCCATGAATTCAGGACGCCGCTTACGTTGATTTTAAATCCGCTGGCCGATATAATAAAGAATAAGGGTTCAGAATTGCCTGAAGGTGTACTGCATAAATTGAAAACCATTCAAAAAAGTTCAGACAGGCTTTCGAGGCTGATAAATGAGTTAATGGATTTTAACCAGTTGCAGTTTGATAAAATGACCCTGAAGGTACAGCAAACTGAAGTGGTAGATTTTACAAAAGAAATTGTAGGCTATTTTGAGGAAGAAGCCCTTAGTCGTAAAATCGAATTAGTGTTTGAATCGGACAAAGCCGTACTAAAAGACTGGATAGACCCTAAAATGTTTGAAAAAATTGTATTCAATGTAATTTCAAATGCCTTTAAGGTAACACCGGACAATGGGAAAATCAAGGTGCGGCTTGCTGTTAGCGATGCAATAGATACCTTTCCTTTAATAAGCACCGGAGGCGCACACCCGTTTTTTGAAATTATCGTTGAAGACACCGGATCCGGCCTGGATAAAAAAGACATCCGGAAGATTTTTGACCGCTTTTACCAGGTTAATAATTTAAACAAGGCATACTATGGCAGTACAGGTATAGGCTTAGAGGTAGTGCGCGGATTTGTAGAACTGCACAAAGGAAAAATTGAAGTAGAAAGCGAATTAGGTGTGGGTACCACATTCAGGCTGATTTTTCCTATGGGGAATGACTTTTTTAATGAAAATGAAATTTTGCGGGAAGAGTTTAAAAAGGAGAAAAAAATAAGTTATACTCCTGTTGCCGAAAAAACAGTGGAGCAGCCCTATGCAGAGCTGGAAAAACAAGAGCGTACCCATACCATACTGATAGTAGAAGACAATGCGGAACTACGAAATTATTTAAAAAACGAACTAAAAAAAGAGTATAAAGTTTTAGTCGCTGAGAACGGGCAGGTAGGTTTAGAACTGGCGTTGCAAAAAATACCCGATATAATTTTAACCGATGTAATTATGCCCGTTATGAACGGTTTAGAATTGTGCAAAAACATCAAGGCAGATATAAAAACAAGCCATATACCGTTAATGATGCTCTCTGCAAAGGCAATGGTTAAAGATAAGCTGGAAGGGATAGACTCCGGTGCCGATATGTATTTGAGCAAACCTTTTGATATGGATATTTTAAGGTCGAGCCTGGCACAGCTTATTAACGCCCGGCAAATTATGTTTAATAAATTATATAACGGAATAACACCCAAAGCGAAAGAAAAAACAACCACTTTAGATAATGAGTTTATAAAAAATGCCCTTAATTATATTAATGACAACATTAGCGAGCCTGAATTAAGCGTTGAAGTTTTAGCAGCAAAAGTGTTTTTGAGCAGGAGCCAGCTGTACCGAAAAATTAAAACGCTGACCGGCGTTACTGTAAATGAGTTTATACGCAATATCCGTTTAGAGAAAGCAAAAGAACTAATAGAGCTAGGCAACCATAATATAAACGAAATTAGTTTTAAAGTAGGCTTTAGCTCCCCATCTTATTTCACTAAATGCTATAAAGAAAAATACGGATACCTACCTACGCACAACAACAAGCAATAACTTTAATGGATTAAGAGATGATATATTTATACCATATTTTTCATTGTTTCGAAAAATTTGCGCAGTTGTTAATACACAAATGGGCGAATAAATATATCAAAAGACGTACTAATTTTAACAAAAACATATTCAAAAAATATCTTTACTGCCATTATTTTAATCAGTGGAGTATTTTATTAATAATGTATTTATACCGTTTAAAAAATTTTCAATTTAAAAAAATAAAGCATCATTGTTAATAATATATTAATTACATTTATACTTTCTTAAGTAGCCTAAAATGTTGAAATCGCTATTTTTTTATATTGTATGCTACAAATGTGATAGTTTTTGCATCATTTGTGGTATCTAAATTTACATGAACGTTATATTTTTGGTTACGAATAACGTCTAAATTAGTCAAAATAGTATTAACAATTTAAACCCGTTAAAGTATGAAGTGAAAACCAAGTTTATTTATAGGGCCTCACGCTTTTCAAGCCAAAATTTAACACTGGATTTGAAAATATATAAACTTAAAAAAAAAATGATTGTCAATGTTTACATTTAAAAACCTAAACAGTAAATTCTATGTTAAAATTTTACCCAATTCAATAACAAAAAATTTTACGACCAGTATTATCCAAACTAAACAAAAATAAATTAATATGATGTTAAAATTAAAATTTGCATTAATTGCATTGTTAATGATTAGCACCCACAGTGTGATGGCGCAAGTAAACACCGTGCAAGGTGTAGTTACAGACTCCGCAGGATTACCATTGCCGGGAGCGAGTGTTAATGTAGAAGGCTCTACTAACAGCGCTTCCACAGATATAGATGGTAAGTATACTATAAGTGGGGTTAGCGCTTCAGACAAACTTGTGTTCTCTTTTATTGGTAGTGCTACGCAAACGATTTCTGTAGGAAACCAGACAACTATAAACGTAACCCTGTCAGAATCTGCGCAGGATCTAGAGAATGTAGTAATTGTAGCTTACGGTTCGCAAACAAGAGCTAAGGTTACCGGTGCTATATCTACGGTAGGCGCAAAAGACATTGCCGCCGTGCCTATTACTAATGCAGAATCTGCATTACAGGGGCGCGCCGCGGGTGTTAATGTGGTTAATGGTGCACCGGGCAGCAACCCTACGGTTACTATACGTGGTTTATCCACCATGAACAATAGTGCTCCTCTATATGTGGTAGACGGTGTTTTAGTAGGTAACCTTTCGGGTTTAAGCCCTAACGATATCGAAAGTATGTCTGTATTAAAAGACGCCTCTACAACTGCATTATACGGCTCAAAAGCATTTAACGGTGTAATTATGGTAACTACTAAAAAAGGTAAAAACGGCCCGGGCCAGTTAACCTTTAATACATACGTAGGTTCACAAAAAGTAACTAAAAGGTATGACGTACTAAATACACAGCAATACATTCAGTATGCTGCCGACGGCTACGGAGCTAACGTAGCTGCCAGGGCTGCAGAATTTGGCAACATAAATACTGACTGGCAGGACCAGATTTTCAGAACAGGTATGATGAAAGACTATAACTTAGCCTACTCTAGCGGTACTGAAACTTCTACCAGCCGTTATTCTGCTGAGTATTTAAAGCAGGAGGGTGCCCTTATCAGGACAGAATTTGAGCGCTACTCTTTCAGGTCTAATAATACACAGACTGTTGGTAAACTGACCGTAGGCAGCAGCATGGGTATTTCATTTAACAAAATAGCACCAGAGCGTGCCGCCGGTGGCCGTACCCTGTTAGAGCATGCTATTAAAAGCGCGCCTTACCTGCCTATATATAATGAGAACAAGGTAAGCGGATTTGAAGGGCCGGTGACTGCAGATAGTAATGACTCTGAAAACCCGGTGCGTGTGGCAAATTCAGGCTATCAAAGAATTAACAATTTATCTATAATAGGAAATATATTTGCTGAACTTGAAATTGTTAAAGGCTT
>Ga0247803_1000232_pt1 | contig 32803 bp, 29 predicted proteins | sample UWRJL014104B1_FD_180928 | JGI IMG/M metagenome (GOLD analysis project Ga0247803, IMG submission 180928) | Plant litter microbial communities from Arlington Agricultural Research Station in Wisconsin, United States - UWRJ-L014-104B-1 | ecosystem: Environmental > Terrestrial > Plant litter >... | reverse complement strand
AATGATCTCAAACGAAGCGCTGCCTGATCCGACAATAATTCCAGCTTTGACAGCTGTAAGCGGAATACCGCTTTTGCCAAGAACTTCTTCTACTTTTTTTCGGGAAGACAGGTGTTTTGAAAGTTCATTGTCATTGGTTATCCCGCCCAGGTAAATGATCTGTTTTAAAGCCGTTTGCTTAACCAGTTCTATAAAATGCTTCGCGGAAAGTTCCTCCATTTTCTCAAAGTCACCGGTTTCAGAACTCATCGAATGAATGAGATAATAGGCAGCATCAATATCTTTTATGGCTTCCGGATTGGCGGTGTCTTTTAAAAAATCAACTTCAAAAAGAGAGATTCCGGACTGAGCATAAATGCCCCCTGTGGGAAAACGATTTTTATCCCGTACACAGCAAATTACTTCATGTCCGTTTTCAAGAAGCACGGGAAGCAACCGTTTACCAATATATCCGGTAGCACCGGTTAGAAGAATTTTCATGAATCAGCATTTAGCCCGAATATTTAAGCGTATATCGTTTTCACAAAATAACTGTTCCAGTTGTGCGGAAACCGTTCTTCGCGACCCGGTCTGAACGCGGAGCGGGCTGAACGTTCAGACTTGGATCCGTCCAGCCTGCTGCGCATGCAGACCGGGTCGCGTAGGCCGGGTCGCGTAGGCCAGAACCCTGCGTCACTCCGCGAAACCTCCCCTAACTCTGCGTTCACATCAAAGCACAGCCTTCTCAATCGCCCTCGCCCAATACTTACCCAGGACAACAACGCCTTCCTCATTTGGATGCAGATAAAATGTTCCCGCCTGACCTTTTTCCGGTTTCAGCAATTTGAGATAATGTTTTTTGAAGTATTTAAACGCCTTTGTATCACCTTTAAAAACACGGCCGGGATACGTTTTTTTGTAACCCGAAACCATGTCATCAATTTCAGGAACATAGCTTTCCAGCCTTTCCAGACCCTCTTTCAAATATTTAGAACTGTTGTAAGTATTCTCGCTGTACCAGATCGGGTGATGCACAATGACCTTACTGCCCGGATATTTGGTGAGCAATTCAGAAATAATGGTTTCCATATTTTTCCGATACCCTTCTTTCGAAACAGGCGCGCCATTTGGTCCCTGAATCGCACTATCATTGGTTCCCAGTTTCATAGAAAAAATCAGCTGATGATCCTTTTGCAAGTACAAACTATCCGCAGCCTTCCTCGCCAATGCATACCACCTGCCGCTATCCGGCAGCCAATCTAGCGTGGTCGACCCGCTTTTCCCCACATTGACAAAAGACACATCTTCAACTCCTTTCTTTTCTTTCAGAAAATTGACGGTGTGCGTTGGTGGCGGAAAACCGTTTGGTCCACCTTTGCCCTGCGTGATGCTGTTGCCTATGAAGACTATGGAGAGTTTTTGGGCTTGGGATTGGAAACTGCTGGAAAGCAATAAGGTGAGTAAAACAATTTTAAAATTCATTGAATATTTGATTTAAGATATCAGAAACACAAGCAAATGTCCTACAATTTTGACATAATGAGCGTCACTTTATCACGAAATCTTACATAGAAAAAGTAGAAAATTGACAAAAATTCAATAACAATTATAAATGTATCAAAACTCCATTTCCGTCCTCAATATTTTTACATACATAAATAACTGACAATAAACACATTAAAAATAATTCAACCTCCTCTCCGGAACCATTCCCCACCAACCTGCTGTTAACCCTGATACCTTCGAAGGATTAAATTCTTTCACCTCCTTCTTTCATGAACCGTAATTTTTTTTCAATTAAACGATTCGTAATGACAAAGGCTCAAGTTGTGTTAGTGGCGGTAATGGTGGCGCTCAGTGCTACATTTGGTTTCTCAGAATTCAATCCGCTTTCCAATTCAACATCTGTACACACAGATACCACTTCTTTAAAAACAGATTCTTTAAGCATCCGCCCGGAATGGGCAAACCTTTATGACTCGCTTCACTTGAGTGAGAAGGGATTGTCAGAAAATGCTTTTCGATACGCCTGGTTCGGTTTTCAGAAAATGAAACTGCACAATCCAATCCTGGCTATTGCGGATTTCAGCCAGTCGTCGCGTAACAAGAGGTTGTATGTGATTGATCTTTTGACCAAAAAACTTCTCATGAATACCTACGTGGCGCATGGAAGAAATTCCGGTCAGGAGTTTGCTGAGAAATTTTCTAATGACAATTCTTCGTTTCAGTCCAGCCTTGGTTTTTACAAAACTTTGGGCACTTATCAGGGCAAACACGGACTTTCCTTAAAACTGGAAGGTGTTGAAAAAGGAATTAACGACCGCGCTTTTGAAAGGGCGATCGTGATGCATGGAGCAGATTACGTAAGCGAATCTTTCATCAAGAATACGGGAAGACTTGGCAGAAGCCAGGGTTGCCCGGCGGTATCCATTGCAGACAGCAAGAAGTTGATCAACATGCTTTACAATGGTGCGGGTCTTTTCATTTATTCGATGAACCAAAAATATTTCAAGTCGTCGCCCTTATTGGCAGGACTGACGACTTCGGAAGAAACTCAAACATCCCGTTCCTTACCTCTTTTGTATACATCAGGAAAATAAAGCAGATCGCCTTTTTCATTGCAATCGGCTCCCAGGTAAAACAAAAACACGGGCACTCTTCTTTTCAGTTTGTTCCATTTAGGTGGAATAGAAACGGAATCCGGTTCGGTCAGAAAATCACTTTCAAGCAATTTCATCCCCGCCATAAAATTGGCAAGCTCCGTAGGATGCTGAACGCGTACACAACCGTGACTTCTCCAACGGTCGTTGGTATTGAACAAATACCGCGCATTGGTATCATGCAAATAGATCGCAAGCGGATTTTTGATCTCTACCTTTAACAATCCCAGAGAATTATCACCGCCCGTCTCCTGACGAAACCGATAGGGGAATTTTTCTGCTGTGAGTTCGTCCCAGTCCAGATCGTCCGGGTTAACGGCTTCTCCTTTTGAGTCAATAATTTCAATTTTATTATTTGTCAGATAATCCCGGCTTGCTTTTGCTTTTGGAAACATTTCCTTGATTGCAATGCTTTTGGGTACGTTCCAGTAAGGGTGTGTCACGATGCTGGTGGCGTAAGTGTCGATGGTCGGCGTAGGTGTATCCATTTTCCCAACGACAGTACGCATGCTGATCACGTCGTTACCCAACGAATCCATGCCTGTGAGGTATGCTCCACGAATATTGACCATCACCAGCCTCGGAGCACCCTGCGCCTGTCTGTGTATCCAGCGATAGGCATTCAGCGACTCGGCCACGAGGGCTGCACTGTCTTTTTTATTCGCTTTTAACAAACGGGCATAATGAACTTTCAGGTTCCGGTAAACAGGATATGGCGGTTCCAGTCCTTCCAGGACCCTTTCTACCGACTGTCCCTTGACCAATTCCTCAGCTGCAAGGCGAAGAATGATGGTATCTGCTTTTATTTTTTTTTCTGTGTATCTGATTGACGGCTTATGTCCATACGCAGTCTCTTCGAGTAACTCGAAAACCGGAGTTTTGTCTCCTTGCGAAGTAAATTTGCTTGTGTTGATGCCCGATTCTCTGGCAAATTCCAGAATCTTTTCATAACGTTTATCTTTACTTAACGCTTCTGTCAACTCTTCACGGGACATTTTCTGGGGATCCTTTTTACAGGACTGCACGATGGCAAGTGTAAATAATATGAGGAGCGGGATATATCTGGACCGGCCCAGACCTGACAACATTTTCATTTCGGACTATTTAAGTACTGAGGTTTACAATAAAATTGTCGTGCTCAATAGTAGAAATTCTAATAAAAGTTATAAAATGCTATTTTTTAATGCATTAGCAATAATCGAAATTTGCTATTTATAAACATTAAAATATAAGTGTGGAAATTTGTAAACATGATTTTTTAAAAGTGTATTCTAATTCCTCTACAACCCATTAAAACTTACGATCATGAAGACCGGATATCGTGCATTTATCGACAGAAGGGATGCAGGCTTTGAGCTCGGTAAACTTTTGGAGGTGAAGTACAAAAATAGCAATGCACTCGTACTGGGCATTCCCAGAGGAGGCGTAGAAGTAGCGTATGATGTCGCCAAAATCCTGCATGCACAATTGTCGGTGGTGATCAGCAAAAAGATCCCTCATCCCCATCAGGAAGAATTTGCCGTTGGCGCAGTGGCAGAAGACGGATCTGTATTTTTAACCCAGGTTGGCAAAACGCTTCATGAATCGATTGTTCAGGAAATTGTTCACCGGCAACTTACCGAAATTCAGAGCCGTATCAAACGGTTCCGACACAATGATCCGCTGCCCGAAATGAAGGATCGTATTGTGATTATTGTTGATGATGGCATTGCCACAGGAGCCACCATTGTGCCGGTCGTCAGGCTCTGTAAAAACCGGAGGGCTACAAAGGTGATCGTTGCTGCCCCGGTTTCCGGCCCAAATTTCGTCCCCGAAATTGCAGCATTAGCCGATGAAATAGTGATTACAGAACGGCCAAAACAGTTTTATGCGGTCGGTCAGGTTTACCGGGATTTTCATGAATTAAGTGATGAGGAGGTTTTGTGGTTGCTGAATAATTAACAGAATTCGGCCATATTTATCATATGGTCATGGAAGTTTCCGCAACAAGTTTCCCTCTCATGGTTTTTTTGGTTTTGGTTGAGAAGAGAGAGACGCAAAACCGGGCCAAATCAGGAAATGCCTGGTGTTACGTTAAATCCTGGTTCGCTGCCATTCCACTGCTATCGACGAGCCTTCTGCAAGCATCATGGAGTCAGGCTCTGCGGTTTGTAAAAAAGCGAAATCAATGCCGAACATGGCAGCAAAATCACACTTTATTTCATAATTCGCTATCTGATGAACATTCCAGCGCGGATGTACTATTTTGTATTCTTCCGTGTTGGCGCTGTCAATTTTGGTGTAGCCGTAATAGTGTTCAAATATAAATTCCTCTATGCCGCCGTCCTCCATGGCATTGCCGGCTGTTAATGCGTCGGCGCAAATGTGGTTCCAGGTATCGTCCAGTTTCCATTCATATTTCACCTGTTTCGTGTTTTCAACAGTCGTCAGTGTATGTTTCGTCGGGACGGACACGTAATGCTCTTTGTATAGATAATTGGCAATCAGCGCCACGGCTTTGCTTGGTACCGTTTCGCTTACAAATACAACTCCCCTCCTCCATTCGGTACCGACTTTCCTCTTCACATAAAACCGCAGGTTAATTTCCTCAAAAGTCCCAAAAACCGGAATGGGCACATTGAAAATTCTACTTTTCCGAAACATGAAACCGACCAGACTCACATAAGTCTGCCCCTCATAAAAATCCAGCTCAACGCCCTTTGGAAGATATGGTGTTAAAACCTTAGGTGGCACGGCATAATTTGCCATGATCAGATTTTCCCATTTTGCGGTTAGGAAGTTTGGCATTGTGTTTGGGGTTGGTGGATGTTTACTGGGTAACGATTAGGCGTGGGGATGGGTTCGTTGGGGTGACGGGAGTGTAAATTAATTAAGTCTAAGGTTTCGCAATCAAGTTGCTGAATTCTTAAACACGTGTAAAAGTTTGATTGGATGGTTGCGACGGGGAATCGAAATGGCACCAGGCGACCGCGACCCGGCCATATCCAGAGCTTAGGAAAACCTCATCCCTTGAATACAAAAAAGCCGCCTCAATGAGACGGCTCTAAGTGACCGCGACGGGAATGTATAAAAATTTAACAATCAGGGTTTTATACCCTAACGATTATGGTAGTATCAATTCCGGTATCAAAATAGGTAGCAATGTGAATAAATTTGTAACTTTATCAATGATACACGCCGAAGTATAATGGAACCGAACACAGAACCTCCTCCAATACTATGCAATTAGACAATGTTCGAAACAGCTTTGAGAATTTTTTCATACCAATCACCATTCCCGACGATTTGTCAAAAGAAGAGGAAAATAGTTATCACTCAAAGATATTTGAGTATTGTCACATTAATACTCCCAACCAACTATTTAGATACCGTAGTTGCAACAACCACAATATTGACGCATTTCAAAAAGATCAATTTCTATTAACAAAACCGACCAAATTTAATGATCCATACGATGCATTATTATACATCGACAAAAAAAGTATACTACAAGATTTAAAGTCGAGTAATTCTTCACAAAGTAAAGAAACAATTAATAAATTACTTAGTGATCCAGAATACAAAAAGCAAGAAATTGAAAAATTTGGAGAGCATTTTATTGAAAAAATAATTCAAAATGCATCGTCATACCAAAGCTATAATATCAGTGACGACATTATTAAACATCAGCAAAAATACTACGAACATAGACTAGATTTAATAGTAGAGTTATCGTTGAAGGCTATAAAGCAAGCATCGCTAGTGGCTTGCTTAAGTGAAACTGTAGATTCCATACTAATGTGGTCTCATTATGCATCAAACCACTCTGGATTTGTTCTAAGCTATAATTTTCAGGAATTGTATAGCATCGATACTGGAATAGCAGGAATGAAAGGAAGCCACTTTGTCGATAAGAAAATTTTTCCAGTTATATATAGGAATGAAAGATATGATGCAACATACTATGCTTCATTTCATTTTATAGATGACTTTTATCGAAGCTTAGGGCTAGAATTTAATTACCCATTTTTTGATAAACTATTCTATTATAAAGCCCTTTTATATAAATCAATAGAATGGGAATATGAGAAGGAATGGAGAATAATTAAAAATACAAATATTAACACAGAAGATGGTAAGGCGGACTTTTCACTATTGGAAAATATTCGCCCAAAAGCTATTTACCTAGGTGAAAAAATTTCGAAAACGGACAAAGAATTATTGATTAAAATAGCTATAGAAAAGAATATTAAAATATATCAGATGATAATAGATCCTTATGAAAAAGAATATAAACTAGAATATTACCAGTACAAGTAGAGCAGATCATAAAAAGCAAATGATTAGGATTTTTCGTTTTGCGAGACAGAGTTAAAAAGACGCCCCAGCCTTTTGCCGGTGGAGACTGTAAACTAAACTGTGTCACCTCTTAATTTAATTAAGGGGAAAAATAAGTAAATTACTTTAACTTATAGACACGATGAAGACAAACGAATTCTTTGATTTTCAACGCTTCAAAGAAGAAGCTATGCAAGGTCTCTATGACGGCAAAAAAATGGGTGGTACTGACGGTGTATTTGCTCCAATCTTGAAACATCTGCTTGAGTCCATGCTTGAAGGTGAGCTGAATAACCACCTGGAAGAAAGCAAAGCTGCTGGGGAGAGCAACCGTAAAAATGGTAGAACAAAAAAGACTGTCCGAAGTCTTCAATCGGGTCATTTAGAGGTTGAAAGCAGCCGTGACCGCCAAGACACTTTCGAACCTAAAATCCTGCCTAAGCGCCAATTGATTATCACCGAAGAACTTGAAGATAAAGTAATTGCGATGTATGCACGCGGTATGAGTACCCGTAACATCTCCGAGTATGTCAAGGAAATGTATGCAATGGAAATATCTGCCACTGAGATTTCTCATATCACTGACAAGATAATTCCGCTGATGAATGAATGGCGTAACAGGCCATTGGAAGCCGTTTATCCCTTCGTTTTCTTGGACTGCATGCATTATAAAGTACGAGACAACGGAACCGTTGAGTCAAGGGCAATTTATAACATATTGGGAATAACCCGTGAAGGGAAAAAAGATTTGATTGGAATTTATCTATCTGAAAACGAGGGTGCTAAATTTTGGTTATCTGTTCTAACAGATTTAAAACAACGTGGTGTTGAAGACATTCTGATAGCCTGCATAGATGGCTTAAAAGGTTTCCCGGAAGCCATAGAAGCTGTATTCCCTAAAACAAAAGTTCAACTTTGTATAATCCATCAGATCCGCACCAGCATTCGGTATGTGCCTGAGAAAGATAAAAAGGCTGTTATTGAAGATTTAAAACCTGTCTATAAGGCCGTTAACCAGGAACAAGCATATGAAAGGCTCCTTGAATTCGATGACAAATGGGGAAAGAAATATCCTTTGGCGGTGAAATCCTGGATGGATAACTGGGTGAATCTATCCACCTTTTTTGAGTTTACTGCTGAAATAAGAAAGGTCATTTACACCACAAATGCTATCGAAGGAATGCATCGGCAAATTCGGAAAGTAACAAAAACAAAAGGAGCGTTTACGTCAGATCAGGCGCTACTAAAACTGGTATATTTGGTTGTAAGGGATCTTTCAAAAAAGTGGACGATGTCAATCCATAACTGGGGCTTGACGATGTCTCAATTGTACATTAAATTTGGTGACAGATTACAGGTTGACCGTGAATTTTTCCTTGGCGGCTGAATTTTCCAAAATCAAATCCTGACACAGTTGAGCGTACACTCCCTGCCGGTGCGTCCATACAATTTCTTCTTCAGGATCTCATCGCCCTAAAACGCGATACAGGCCAACTATGCCGCACTTATCATTCGTCTCAATGCTCCCAACAAACCAACTTCATTGATAGACATTTTTTCTCCCCTTTCTTGTTTCAATTCCAAAGATGCTAACTGAGCTTTAGGAGAATTACTATCTTCCTGTTGCGTTTCTTCTTTCTTGCCTGAAACGCCTACTTTCTTTTCAATGTGCGTAACAAGATTCTGGAAATAATTATGGCCGGTAATATCAATAATCTTGCTCCCTGGATTGCCGTTGACCTCCACAACATAACTGTTTTCATCCTGGTCTTTGATCAGATCCACGCCTGAAAATTCCAGCCCTAGCACCTGTGATGCTTTGATACATAAAGCCTGGTCTGCTTCAGAAAGCTCAACGGCCTCACCGCTTCCCCCCTGTGAAATATTTGCTCTAAAATCCTTTTTCCCGGTTCGTCTCATAGCGGAAACCACCTTGTCCCCCACTACAATTACCCGAATATCTTTTGCACCTGATTCGATATATCTTTGAAGTAATACATCAACATCTAATTTGTGGAAAGACTCCAGGGAAGTGTTGGTTTGTTCAGCGTCTTTACATATCATCACCCCTACACCCTGCGATCCGCTTAGGGTTTTGGCAACTATTGGCAAGCCTCCTAATTTGTCAGTTATAAACTTCACATGAACTGGCTGCTTTGCAAACATTGTCAAAGGAACTTTAACGCCGTGTGTGCTAAGTTTGATAGTTGTTCGGATCTTATCCTTTGCGGTCAAAAGTCCAGCCGCCGTTTGTGGGCAGTACATGCCTATGCTTTCTGTCAAATGCTGCAAAATTGTACTACCATATTCCAGGCCGTTGCCAATTCTTGATATAACAGCATCATACTCTTCTGCTTTCAAACGTTGCGGGCTTGTCAGATCAGAAGTTCCCTTGTAAATGCGATCATATCCGTTTTCCTTTTCTATTCCATAGTCTATGCCTTCACCGACCTGTCACATAATAAAAAAGTCGGTTCAAATACATGAGTCGGCGTTTCGTGACGCGGCGGAAATCAAATGGCACCAGGCGACCGCGACCCGGCCATATCCAGAGCTTAGGAAAACCTCATCCCTTGAATACAAAAAAGCCGCCTCAATGAGACGGCTCTAAGTGACCGCGACGGGAATCGAACCCATATCTAGAGTTTAGGAAACTCCTATTCTATCCGTTGAACTACGCAGTCGTTCTACTTTGCACTCGTGACCGCGACGGGAATCGAAGCTGATCGCAGCCCCGGCCATATCTAGAGTTTAGGCTGGGGTCGCATTCGAAACTCCTATTCTATCCGTTGAACTACGCAGTCTTAATTTTCAACGTTTTGTTCCTGACTGGCGACAGCTAATAAAAGTGGCAACGCCACCAATCGGGGTGCAAAATTGGTGAAAATTCGTTTGAATTACAAACACTTATTCTTCATTTTGTACCGGAGTGTATCCCAGATCCAGCCAGTTTGGATAAATAGCGAAGTGTTTTTCCTTCACCATCTTGAAAATTACATTGCGCAGCTCTTCAATATTTTCTTTTTTCTGAGCAGAAATAAAGACAACCTTTTCGGCTTTGTCGACCAGATAACTCTTTTTCAGCTGTTCCAGAATACTTTGTGCAGTTGCAACGGGCTGATCTTCTTCTTCCAGTTCTTCATCCTGATATGCTGGTTTGTAAAGATCAATCTTATTAAAAACAAGTATGGTTGGCTTGTCGGCAGCACCGATTTCTACCAGGGTTTTATTTACAACATCCAGATGTTCTTCAAACGAAACGTGAGAAATATCTACGATATGCAACAAAATATCTGCTTCACGAACCTCGTCCAATGTCGATTTGAACGACTCGATCAGCATGGTCGGCAGCTTGCGTATAAATCCAACGGTATCGGTCAGCAGGAAGGGAATATTCTCCATGTTCACCTTGCGAACGGTAGAATCCACGGTAGCGAACAACTTGTTTTCTGCAAAAACATCTGCCTTGGAAAGGCTGTTCATCAGCGTGGACTTCCCCACGTTGGTATAACCCACAATGGCAACACGCACCAGACGGTCGCGCTCCTTGCGTCTTGTTGAACTCTGACGATCCACTTTTTCAAGTTTTTCTTTCAGGAAAGCAATCCTTTCCTTGATAATCCGCCTATCTGTTTCAAGTTCCGTTTCACCCGGCCCGCGCATCCCCACGCCTACCCCCGACTGGCGGCTTAAGTGCGTCCACAAACGCGTCAGCCGTGGATACATGTATTGATACTGCGCCAACTCCACCTGCAACTTCGACTGTGCCGTGTGGGCACGCATGGCGAAAATGTCCAGAATCAGCAAGCTCCTGTCAATCACCTTGATATCTTTGAAAACAACTTCCAGATTTCGTACTTGTGAAGGGCTCAGATCATCGTCATAAATGACCATGTCCACAGGATTAGCCGTTACAAAAATTGAAATTTCTTCCAGCTTACCTTTTCCTGTATATGTCTTGATATCCGGGCGTTCCAGATTCTGAGTAAAAGTTTTAATTGTTTTTACATTCAGAGTCGTCGCCAGAAATTCCAGTTCTTCCAGGTATTCTTTTGTTTTTTCAGCACTTTGCTTTTGTGTACTGACAGCCACTAAAATGGCCGTTTCCTGCTCTACGGCAGTTGAATATGACTTTTTCTTATCTATCATGCACTGGTCATTTATTATTTGCCTGACGGTAAACCGACTTTACAAAAGCCATTATTTACCACAAGGCGTAGATTGGCAACGGTTTAATGTCATCAAAAGTTCAACCGCCGTTGCGGTGAAATTACAGTTTTAGTTTTTGTTAATCCATTTTTTTGTTTGAATATTAAAAAAACACTTTTGTATCTTTGCCAAAATTCTAAGCCTATGTTGGTGCTCCTCGGATAATTTTATCCACTCCGATTTTTTCCTGATCCTGCTTTTTTGGATCCACATTACGACTGTTTTTAACGGTTGTATTTTAACCTATACATTTATTTCAATTTTCACATACAATGAAAAAGTGGTTTCAACTACTTCGACAGGCTATTCGCGGCTCCGAAGAAAGTTTCACAGAAGGAAGCATCAACCGTGCTATATTTTTATTATCAGTGCCTATGATCCTGGAAATGGTCATGGAATCCTTGTTTGCCGTGGTCGATATTTTCTTTGTTTCCAAGGTCAGCATAGAAGCTGTGGCCACTGTCGGACTTACCGAATCGGTGATTACTTTGGTTTATTCAGTCGCAATTGGATTAAGTACGGCTGCGACAGCAACCATCGCGCGAAGGATTGGAGAAGGAAATCCGGTCGAAGCAAAAAGGGCGGTCGGACAGGTTATTCTTATATCGCTGGGACTTTCAGCCGTGGTCGCCACCATCGGAACTGCGTTTGCGGGAGATATTTTGCGCATTATGGGTGCCGACGCCAAAGTGATCGAGACGGGCACCATGTTTGCCAGGATCCAGTTTTTAAGCAGTCCGGTCGTCATCTTGCTCTATTCCCTGAGCGGTGCGTTACGTGGCGCTGGTCTGGCCGCAACCGCCATGCGATCACTCATCATTGCCAATTGTTTCAACATGATACTGGGCCCTATACTGATCTTTGGCGTCGGTCCGTTTCCTGAACTGGGCGTGACAGGAGCTGCAATTGCAACTGCAATGGGTCGTACCATTGGCGTGAGTTACCAGCTTTATTCTCTGATAAAAGTCAATAAAACCATTGCCTTGGTTTGGGGGGATCTGCGGCCCCATCGCCAAACCATTATCACCATTATCAAAGTGGCCGCGGGTGGAACAGGACAGTTTCTGGTATCGTCGGCGAGCTGGATTTTCCTTACGCGTATACTTGCAGAATTTGGAAGTGACGTGGTTGCGGGTTACACCATCGCGGTTCGGGTGATTATGTTTACTTTACTGCCTGCGTGGGGACTTGCCAATGCAGCGGCAACTTTGGTAGGACAAAACCTGGGTGCACAAAAACCGGAACGGGCAGAAGCTTCTGTATGGCGCTGCGCTCTTTTCAACCTGATATTTCTTGTAGGAATCGCCGTATTTATGTTCATTTGGGCTGAAATGATCATCGGTTGGTTCACCTCGGATCCTTTGGTGATTGCAAATGGAAAGCTGGGGCTGAGGGCATTTTGTGCTGGGTACGGATTTTACGCTTACAGTATGGTGATTATCCAGTCGCTGAACGGAGCGGGAGACACCAAAACGCCGACCGTTTTGAACCTGATCTGTTTTTGGCTGATTCAAATTCCAACTGCATATCTTTTGGCGATCGTCTTGAACTTCGGCCCCGTTGGTGTATTTGCAGCAGTACCAATAGCAGAATCGATTCTGGCCGTTTTAGGAATATGGAGGTTTAAATTAGGTGGCTGGAAATTGGTTAAGGTGTGAGATTTTTGCTGGGTATCAACTTTTCAAATGGGTTAAAAAATTTTCATACCTGACGGCATCTGGAATATCAATATGAATTACTGCAGTAGTTCAAAATGCACCAATTATTCACAAAAATCCCGTTAGGGATGTAACGAAAAACCGTTATTGGCTTAATTCAATAAGAAGTTAAAATGAAAATAGAACAAATATATACAGGCTGTTTAGCCCAGGGTGCCTATTTTATCGTGTCAAATGGCGAAGCTGCGGTAATTGATCCCTTGCGTGAAGTGCAGACTTACATTCAAAAAGCGGAAAAGGTTGGCGCTAAAATAAAATACGTTTTCGAAACACATTTTCACGCCGATTTCGTCTCAGGACATCTGGACCTTTCAGAAAAAACGGACTCGACAATCGTGTACGGCCCGGGCGCCAAAACGGGTTTCAAAGCCCATATTGCCCAAGATCAGGAAGAATTTCAGATTGGGGAAATTACCATAAAAGCATTGCATACGCCGGGCCATACACTGGAATCGACCAGTTATTTGCTTCTTGATAAAAATAAAAAACCCACTGCATTATTCAGTGGCGACACGCTTTTTATCGGAGATGTAGGCCGTCCTGATCTTGCACAAAAAGGCGATTTGACGATGGAAGACCTTGCGGGAATTTTATACGACAGTCTGCGTACCAAAATCATGACTTTGCCTGATGACGTGATCGTTTATCCTGCCCATGGCGCCGGCTCTGCCTGTGGGAAAAATATGAGCAAAGAAACATCTGATACGTTGGGTAACCAGAAAAAATTCAATTACGCACTTCGTGCGGACATGACGAAGGAGGAATTTATAAAGGAGGTAACGAGTGGCTTACAAGAGCCGCCTCAGTACTTTCCCGAAAATGTAAAAATGAACCGGGATGGCGTTGAAAGTATCGATGATGTGCTGGAACGTGGCGATCAGGCCTTGTCAGCCGAAGCTTTTGAAGCCAAAGCCAATAATACCGGGGCCTTGATACTGGACACCAGAAAGGCCGCTGATTTTGCAAAGGGCTTCATTCCAAACTCAATAAACATCGGAATAGATGGCGGTTTTGCTCCCTGGGTCGGAGCGCTTATTCCTGATCTAAAACAAAATTTGCTGATCGTTACCGAGCCGGGGCGTGAAGAAGAAGTCGTAACCCGTTTGTCAAGAGTTGGTTATGATTTCACGATCGGCTATCTCAATGGCGGATTTGATGTTTGGAAAGAAGCAGGAAAAGAAATTGATACCATTACTTCTGTTTCACCGGTTGAATTTGCAGATGATTATAAGGCAGAAAAAATAAAGGTGATTGATGTCAGAAAGGCTGATGAATTTGAAACAGGCCACATTAAAGGTGCTGAAAATTTACCCCTTGATTATATCAATGAGCTGATGGAAGAATTTCCAAAAAACGAAAAAATGTATGTCCATTGCGCTGGTGGCTATCGTTCCATGATTGCAGCATCGATCTTAAAATCCAGGGGCTTTGATGATGTTGTGAATATTGAGGGTGGATTTGGCGAGGTTGCAAAGACGGATGTGCCGGTGGAGTAAATTTGAATTTTGCTTTTAGATTTTGGATTTCGAGTCAGATTCCGGGGGCGATTCTGATTCCTGATTCCGGGGGCGATGCCCCCGGTTAAGCTATAATGCCCTTTCAGGGCGGCGTTTGCAATTGATTTTAATTAGTCAAAATAGATTACGTTTCTTCCTGAAACTTTTTCATTTCCATTTGAGTTTTTTCATTAATCTACTGGTTTAATATACTAATAAATGGAAATTATTGAGTTGATTCGTAAACCGTGGCCCTGGTACGTTGCGGGCCCGTTGATTGGGTTGACTGTTCCAATTCTTTTGCTTTTGGGAAATAAGTCTTTCGGGATCTCATCTTCATTGCGACACATCTGCGCAGCCGTCATTCCCGCCAATATTTCATTTTTCAAGTATGACTGGAAGAAAGAAGCCTGGAATTTATTCTTTGTGGCGGGCATAACCATTGGTGGTTTTGTGGCGACTTTCTGGTTGGCAAATCCGGATACGATTGTCATTTCTAAGGCAACGCAAACGTCCCTGGCGACACTTGGAATTACTGATTTCAGTGGATTAATGCCAGCAGACCTTTTTTCCACTCCAAATATTTTTACATTAAAAGGTTTGATTTTCCTTGTTTTGGGAGGCTTTCTGGTTGGTTTCGGAACGCGTTATGCAGGAGGTTGTACATCGGGACATGCTATTATGGGTCTTTCAAACCTGCAATGGCCTTCGCTTGTGGCTACCGTCAGCTTTATGGCCGGAGGTTTTGCCTGCACGCATTTATTGCTTCCGTTTCTGCTCCGTTTGGTACAATAATATTTAAATCTTTCAAAAGGGTATGGGAAATTTCAGAGAAGATACAGATACCGATTTATTGTCGGCCGAACAGGATCTGGTCATAAATGAAGATGGTTTTGACGGTACGAATCAACAAAAAGAGGCAGAAAGTTTTGCCTCAAATATTAAATATCTAATCGTAGGAATACTTTTCGGGATCGTTTTTGTAAAAGCTGAAATCGTTTCCTGGTTTCGTATTCAGGAAATGTTCCGGCTGGATTCTTTCCACATGTATGGCGTTATTGGGTCCGCCGTTTTGGTTGGATTGATTTCTGTACAACTTATTAAGAAATTAAGAATCAACACCTTACAAAATGAAGAAATTTCAATCCCTGACAAAACTTTCAACAAAGGGCAAATCTATGGCGGTGTTTTATTCGGCATAGGCTGGGCCCTTACAGGCGCGTGTCCAGGGCCATTATTTGCTCAGATCGGCAGCGGATTTTTGGCAATCATCGTTACACTTTTAAGTGCCGTCGCCGGTACCTGGACTTATGGATTGATCAGATCCAAACTTCCGCATTGATCACATTTTCTTTGCGATCAGGTACAAATGATCATCCCCCAACTGAAACGGTTCCGCTTCGAGGTTAGCGAACGTAGCCGTTACCTCAAATCCTGCCCGGGCAAACATGTTGCACAATTCAGCAAGCGTGTAAATATGCTGTCTTACGGAATAGGTTATTCTTTCAGCGCCTGAAATAAAAGTTTGTTCTGCCTCGATGTAGCCACCCTCGGCATTGTACTCATTTTCAGCCAGATAAACGATGTCGTCTTTAACCGGCATCCAGTTTCTGGTTTGGAAATTCGGGAAAATACTTTCAGCCAAATTCTCCGTGTGAATCGCAAAATATCCACCTGGAAGAAGTACGTCAGCCACGTTCTGGATAAGTCTTTGCATATCTGAACGAGGGAAAAAGCTAAAACTGTTCCCAAAACAATACGCTGCATTAAATTGCTGATTGCTAAAATCATAGTGAAGTACATCATCACAAATGACTTCAATCGACAGCTTTTTCTTGTTTACAATGGATTGAAGCTCATCACAATATTCTTCGGAAATATCAATGCAGGTCAGGTCAATTCCTTCAGCAGAAAGTGGGATTGCATGGCGACCATATCCTGATAACAAATCGAGCACTTTACTATCTTCCCCGATTTCCAGAACGTCACGAAGAAAATCGACTTCGTATTCTGTGTATTCTTCGTCCTGATGCAATTTCCATGCGCGTTGAGGAAGTCCGTTGAAGTATGTATGGTACCAGGCCAATGCTAAAAATTTTTTTTTGATTAAAACTATAACGGCAAAAGTAGTCAGAAATAGGACAAATCAGACTTTCCAAATCTTGAAGACTGGGAAAGTCTCACAAATCAATGAGGAGCCACGGTTTTTTTGCAGCAATTTGGCAATTTATCGTGTGCTTTTTTATTGGCCAACACATCATCCGCATCGTAACCAGTGTTCACTATTGTCTCCTTAATTTCCTCCGGAGTGGTTTTCTTTGGATTATACTTTACGGTCACGACCTTATCCTTCAAATCCAGATTCGATTCCTTAACACCTTTTGAAAGGCCCAGTGTGCGTTCAATTCTTGCCTTGCACATTTCACAAACGGCCGTGGTTTTAATTTTAACTACTTTATCGTCGTCAGCAGCATAAGCCGAACTGAATGCAAAACCCAGTATCGCAATGAATAAAATGATTGTCTTTTTCATGATTTTTAGATTTTGGCTGTTAGCATTTAGCCACGTTTGTTTAATTATAATATTCCTCCTGGATTTAGAAACAACATGCAAAGTGGAAATAGCATAAAGCTTTTCCGCTTAATGTACGTGTCCTGTTGAATCCGTTTCTACCAATGCTATTTCCTGTAAATCCATCTTACAAACCGGGCATTTCCCTGCTTGTGCATACGTTTTCTCCCCTTCACACTGCATCGGACAAGCATATTTTTTTGCAGCTACGGTTTCAGTCTTCACGGCTTCATCCTGATTTTCTGAATTTTCAGTTTTTTTAGAGCAGGCAATGGACAAGAATATCAAGGAGACAAAAAGTAATTTTTTCATAAAAATTGAAGGTTTATATAAATTGTAATTTTTGCTTAAAACGATTAGCTACCCACTTTATCCAAGGTTTTTCTTGGTAAAGAATTGCTTTTTTTAAATTCTCCCGGTGTCATTCCGGTCACTTTTTTAAATTGATTACTCAAATGCGCTGTGCTGCTGTAAGAAAGTCTCCACGCCATTTCGCTCAGTGACAATTCGTTATACGACAGCCATTCCTTTACCTTCTCCACTTTTAAGGCAATGATATATTGTTCAATGGTTTGGCCCGTTTCCGATGAAAAAAGATTGCTGATATAAGAATATTCATACCCCGTTTTTTGCGCCAGATAGTCTGAAAAATTCATTTGAGCTGGTTTATGTGCTTTCAAATACTGCACTTCTTCTATCAGCAAAGTTCTGATATTTTCCACCAAAGTATCTTTGCGGTCGTCAAGTAGCTCAAATCCATTGCGTTCCAATGTGGCTCTGACTTCTTTCATCTGGTCATCACTTAAATCCTGCATTGTTTCCACTTCACCCAGCTCCACATGACTCAAACCAATCCCAATTTTATCAAGTTCCTCCCGAACCACCCGATTACACCGGTCGCAGACCATGTTTTTTATATATAACTTCATTGTTAAATTTAGAATGATGAATTAAAAATGAATAATCAGCCTCGTTACCCCTTCCGCCTGACTACGCTAACTTCCTTCAACTTCAAATACTTCTACCGAACTATCTTATAACGTATTCCCGCGTAAATCATTCGTCCGGTAACCGGTCCCCAGGCCATTCCTGCATCAAAGCCTTTTTCGAAAGGAGTACTTGCACCCATGATCGGATTTTTCTGACGGAAATTATTCAGGTTTTCTCCTCCTAAATAAATGTCCCATTTTGGAAAAGTACGCGTTACTTGTGCATTCAAATTATAAAATGAGGGCGACATCGTTGAAGTCATCGGCATTTCGTGCCCCATATCTTCCGAGGTCATTCCCATGTAGGGCAAACGTCGCTTTCCGTTCCACTGCACAGTGGCGTCAAATTTCCACTTGTCATACGGAAGCGCGTATCCGGCATTAAAAAGTACCCTGTCACGGCTTACCATCATTCGGGGAATCAAGATATTTTCGTCATGCGAACCGTAAACCGTTTGTTTTACATCAAATAAACGATACGCCAGTTTTAAGTCAAACCGCTTCACAGGTATCAGATTCACTTCCGCTTGAAAACTGTTTGCATAAGCCTTTCCATTCAAATTATAGAACCGGATATACCTTGGATTTTCAAGATCCGCAACCAGTTGGTTTTCGAAATCTGTACGATAAAAATCAGCGACGAAAGTGCCTTTCATATTGCCCAGTTCATATTCCTGAGTCAGGCTGGCTCCATAATTCCAGGAAACTTCAGGCTGAATTTTATCACGAAAAATAACCGTTCTTGCGCTCACCAGATTTCCGTAATATTCTGCCAATGGATTTGAAACCCGGAATCCTTTCCCAATAGAAGCGCGTAAAGTTGTTTGTTCGGCAAGATTGTATTTCAAATGTAACCTTGGCGTCCATTGTGTTCCGTAAAGATTGTGAAAATCCACACGGCCGCCGGCAACCATTACGAATTTGTCCAGATGATTGTAAGTGTATTCAAAGAAAGCTCCAGGTACGGATTCTCTTCTTGCCAAAGTAATGTCTTTGTATTTTTCATCGTAATTGTCCATCAAATAACTTATTCCGGCTTTATAAGAGTGGTTCGTACTTCCAATAATCGACTGGTAAATTAAATTCCCATACAGTGATTCCTGTCTGCCATCGTAGTTATTCAGACCAAAATACGATTTGGAATCATGTAAAGTTGCGTTCACAATGAAGCCCAAACCTTTGTACGGCTTATCAGGAAACAGCCTGGCGATTTTTGAAAAGAACTCGTAACGGTTCACTTTCGATCCAAATCCATAAGCTTCCGTCGTTCCTTTCATCTGAGAAGTAAAATCGTTTTGCCCTCCCAGACGATCTTCGTACAAAGCTTTAACGCCGAACTGCATCATCACTTTTTCGCTCTGATATTTCCAGCGATTGATTGCATTAAACTGCGTGTACAAAGGCAAATCCAGAAAACCATCTTTATTTTGATCCATCCGGTTGCGCAGCGTACTGCCATGTGTCAGCAAACCGGTACTCCACTTTTCATTGATTTGGTGGTTGAGATTCAAATTTACTTCTCCCCTGCCAAAGCTGTTTACATAGGTATTGAGGTATAATTTTTCCCGTGAATCCGGCTTTTGCAGTTCCACATTGATTTGGCCTGTCATCGACTCATAACCATTCACAACCGATCCCGCACCTTTTCCTACGTCAATCGATTGAATCCAGGTTCCGGGAATAAAATTTAATCCAAAAGTAGAAGCCAATCCACGCAAACCGGGAATATTTTCAACGTTGGTCTGGATGTAAGTTCCGTTTAAACCAAGCATCTGGATTTGCTTCGCGCCGGTCACCGCGTCGCTGTAAGAAACTGAAATGGAGGCGTTTGTTTCAAAACTTTCAGACAGATTACAGCATGCAGCCTTTGCCAGAGCACGGGTTGTGATGATCTCAGTCTGATGTGGTGAAAGCCGGTCTATCGAAGTTGAGTTTCCCCGGACCACAACCTCGTTCAAGTTCTGATCATTTTTGAGAACAATTTCAAGTTCGCTTTCTGATCCGATTTTTAATGTGTCATTCTGAAAACCTACGAAGCTGACAACCAATAAATTGGTCTGGATTATTCGGGGAAATAAAAACCTTCCGATCGTGTCGGTCGTGGTTGCATGGCTTGTTCCTGACCAGTAGACATTGGCTCCGGTGATGGGTTTCAGCACTTTGGAGTTACCAACCTGTTCATTTACAGAACCGGAAATCCGCTGTGCTGATACTGAGAGCGAGAAGAGGAAGAATAATCCTCCTGTAAGAAATATTTTCATCCTGACAAAAACGATGATTTATAAAATTTTAAACCACTGGCTGCTTTGAGCCAGAATCAAATTCAAAAATTAAGATCAGCGATTTATATCAGGAAAGACTGGATAAAAGAAAGCATAGTTCGCCCATGAAGGAGCGAAGAAAACGATATTGTTTTGGAATTGAGGTCCGAAGAAGGAAGGATCCACTCGGAGATCAAAAATATAAAAGACTGTTTGGACCAGAGCGCGCCGCTCCATAAGACTTTCAGAGCATGGGCGAAAAGCTGTGAAAGCGACGAAACAACATCTACCTTTTCAAATTTCTGATTTTCTTTACAGCAATCCGTTTTTTTGAAAAAGCTACCCTTCGATTCCTTTGATAACTTACTTTTAGCGCAACAGGAAGAAACGACCTTTGCGCCGGAATCGATTTTCTTTTCGGAAACAAACTTCACAGACTTACCACGCATCATGCACTGATGCTCAATAACGGCAAATCCCATACTGCTGAACAGTATCAGAAAGGCCATCAGGATGGTGAGATATTTGTGAACTCTGTCTTTCATTGCTTTTAGCGGAGAACCGATTTTAGTTTTCTGTCGCTTTTGCCGTCAAAGTTATTCATTATGAGGCAATTTCCTCTGCATTGTAACCAGCCTTTTTTACTAAATCAGCTACTTCCTGTGCTGAATGCCTGGTTTCGACGGTGAGAATACGGCTTGCGCTTTCCAAATCGACACCCCATTTTTCTATATTTTCGTCAGCATTTAAAAACGGCGTTACGGTAGCGACACAGCCACCACATTTTATATTGGTCTTAAATTTCAGGGTTTCCATTTGATAATAAACTTTCAGATTTCACTTACTACTTTGCAAATATCAACATGAAAGCCACAACAATAATTACACAATTAAGGAAAGGTGTTACAGAGTTTTTGGCTTTTGATTGATTTCAATCGAACAGACGGAGGATTTGCCACTTGCAACTCAAAAGCCAATGGAATCAACTTCGGGCAACTCTACTTTGTTGTAAATATCTTCTAATAAAATTGAGCAACTTCCAATAAAAACGGCCGTGTCCTCATGAGCATAAGTATGGCTTAGCCATTCTGCGTCACTCAATTTTTTTATCACCTCGATCTTTTTCTTTTTAGAAGAAACAAGGACGTATTCCCGAAAAAAAGGAATTGTTTTATAACAATCAAATTTTCCCAATCGATCGTAACTTTCGGTCGAATCGGACAAAACTTCTATAATAATTTCTGGATTTTCGAGGGCATCCAGGCCATGAAAAGATTTTTCATAAACTGGATTACCGAATACAATTACCAAATCCGGAAAAGTATATTTATCACATTTCTCAACGTTAATAAGCTGATCGCTGGTAAAAACGATACCACCTTGTTTTTTCAATCAATAAATTAGTTCAGCAATCAAATTAGCAGAAATAATATTATGAGCCGGTTGCGCACCAGCCATAGCAACAATTTCTCCTGAATGGTATTCCAGTTTTACGTCAGATTTTGCCAATAAGTCAAAGTATTCCTCGTGACTCACAAGTGTGGTTGTTTGCATTAATTGTTTTTAGATAGTGTGTGTGTTTCTTTCAAATTTAAGCTTTTATCCTTTTCAATCAAAGGGAGAGGGTCTGTTAACGTTTAAGCCAGTATCGCCACCCCTGACAGATAATCAAAACCAGATTACCGGGTTTCTCACCGGTAAATTCCTGATAACTTCTTCCACCTTAGGAGCGTGATCCAGATTTTTCCAGGTTGCTAACCATTGCTGATTTCCAAAGGCAGCTGCTCCAAAAACGAGGAAAGGCTGCGCGACGGGCCAGTTTTCCCAATACATCACGTCGGGTTTTAATGGCCATTTATTCTTATTGATCACAAAAGGATAAAGATATTCAATTCCTTTCTTTATCGTTTTTCCATCAGTCGTTCTGAAATTCCAGAGGTTATCTTTTTTATCCGACAATATCTGGCAAAGCATCACCATCGCATCCAGATTAAAAAGTGAATAACCATAAGGTTTGGTTCTTTTTAATTCCAATGGAAAGCTGCCATCCAAAGCCATCTGGTTTGGCAGTAAGACCGTTTTGTATCTTTCTTTACAAAAATCAATCATTTTTTGATTTCCGGTTAAAGTCGCAAAGGAAGCGACCTGCATGGTCCAGCAGGTTCCATGATTATTTTTTGCTTCCATTTCCTCTTTTCCGTAGGGATGCGTTGTCAGCCATTGGGTGTATTCTTCAAACCATTTTTTGCTGGCCGTCCATAGTCTGGGATTTGCAGATTTATCCTTTTCCATGAGGCGTATTGCCTGCGCTACTTCCATCAAATGAATGGTGTCAATAATCCCGATTCCCCGGCCGGTCACTTTGCCTTTTATGGCCTGAGCGTAAAGTAAAGACGGGTTCATACGCGTTTCCGGGTTTACAAACCAGGCATCGATATGTTCAAAAGCTTTGGAAACATATTTTTTGTCTCCGGTGATTTTATATGCCGAAGCCAGTGCGCCAACAATCCTGCTGAACCGGATCATGGCCAGACGGTGCGCTACAAAATTGTCAGGATTAGTCAGACCGTCGCGCTGAATGTATGGACCATTTGGATTTAAAGTATCCGGCCACCAATAATCGCCTTCCGAATAAAAATCGTGTTTCGTTCCCGCACTTCTGGGGCAAAACTCCGAAGTTACCGTCACGGGTTTCTGCTGCATCGCCCAGTTTGCATCATCAAGAATGTGGCTCCTGAGGGTTTTTGTTACTTCATTTGTCAATAATTTATCCTGAGAAAGAGCAGAAAAATTAATAACCAGAGATAGGAAAAGTAGCCGGATAATCATGGAAAGAATATTAGATGTGGTCACTTCAATAAAATGACAAAGGAGAATGTCCCCATTCTCCCTGACTCCAAAACGTGAATTTGTCCCTGAATAATGATCAGCTGCATTGAGTGCTTACAATTTTGTACCGCGCAATCTTAAACTATTTGTTACAACCGAAACTGAACTTAATGCCATTGCAGCGCCCGCAATCATCGGGTCAAGCAGAAAACCATTGATCGGATACAGTAGTCCGGCCGCAAGCGGGATGCCAATTAAATTATAAATAAAAGCCCAAAACAGATTTTGCCTGATGGTGGAAACCGTTCTTTTAGAAAGTTTTAACGCTTTTGGCAGAATCAATAAATCTGAGGTGATCAACGTCATTTTTGCAACGTCCATTGCTATGTCGGAGCCTTTTCCCATTGCAATACTCACATCCGCCTGCGCCAGCGCCTGGGAATCATTAATCCCGTCCCCAACCATGGCTACCACTTTTCCATCTGCCTGAAGTTTTTTCACGAAACGCATCTTATCCTGCGGCTTTGCTTCTGACAGAAATTCCGTGATACCCACTTCCCGGGCAACCGCGGCGGCCGTCTGCGCGTTGTCGCCGGTTAACATATATACTTTGATACCCCGATTCTGCAATTCTGAAACTGCCTGCGCAGAAGTCGTTTTTAATTTGTCGGCAATCGATATGAGCGCAATGTGTTTACCATCAGCGGCCACACCAATGACAGTTTGCGCCCTGTTCTGCAAAATTTCCGCCTGCTTTTCCAGATCATAATCCAGAATAATACCTTCACTTTTAAGGAATGAAAATGTTCCGATCAGATACGGTTGTCCATTTACAACTCCGTTAATCCCGCTGCCGGTTACTGAGTTGAACTGTTGAACTTTCACCGGTTTGGTGTCTTTCAAAAATCGTACAATCGCCTGGCCCAGTGGATGTTCTGACCTGCTTTCGAGCGACAGTATTGCCTCTTTATAAATTTCAGCATTTCCCGCATTTTGCACCCATTCCCATTCCGTAACTTCCGGATGACCTTCCGTAAGTGTACCGGTTTTGTCAAGGATCATCGCATCGACCTCGTACGCTTTTTCCAGACTTTCCGCATCACGGATCAGAATATTATTTTCCGCACCTTTCCCTACACCAACCATAATTGCAGTCGGCGTGGCCAGTCCAAGTGCGCAGGGACAGGCAATCACCAGGACTGAAACGGAGGCCAGCAGCGCATGTGTCAATGCATTTTCACCGCCAAAAACCATCCAGACAACAAATGTCAGCATCGCAATTCCAATGACAAGCGGGACAAACACACCCGCGATTTTGTCAACCAGCCTTTGAACCGGTGCTTTGCTTCCCTGTGCCTGCTGAACGGTTTTAATGATTTGCGCCAGAACTGTGTTTTTACCAATTTTTTCCGCCTTGAAACTGAAACTGCCATTTTGATTTATTGTTCCCGCAAAAACGGGATCACCTTCTTTTTTCTCAGCAGGAAGCGGCTCTCCTGTCATCAGACTTTCATCAACAAAAGAATTTCCGCTGACCAGTTTTCCATCAACAGGAATTTTTTCACCTGAACGAATGATAATTTCATCGCCAACGATCACCTCTTTAAGGGAAATTTCATTTTCATTTCCATCGCGCTTTACACGAACCAGTTTGGGCTGTAATCCGATCAGTTTTTTAAGCGCGTGGGAGGTATTTGTTTTGGCCCGTTCCTCCAATAATTTACCAAGAAGAATGAAGAAAATAATGACTGCCGCTGCTTCAAAATACACATGCGCATGAAGCCCGCGGGCATGCCAGAATCCGGGATAAAAAGTGTTGAACGTGCTGAAAATAAATGCAATTCCTGTACTTAATGCAACGAGCGTATCCATATTTGCCTTTCTGTGGCTGGCCTGTTTCAGCGCATTCACGAAGAATTCCTTTCCGAAAACAGTCAGAACAACCAGAGTAAGCACCATCATGACATAGTTCCCATACGGGAAATCCATAAAAAACATTCCGATTGCCACAATCGGTACCGACAAAATTCCTGCCCGGATTGTTCTTGTTTTTAACTGCTGATAATGTTCAAGCTGTAATTTTTCCTGTTCCGCAATAGCTTCATCCTCATCATCTTCAACAATAAGCCCATATCCGATTCCCTGCAGAACTTTATCCAATTCAGGCAGTGTCGTTATCTGTGGATCAAAATCAATCCAAACCGATTGGTTCGCATAATTAACGCCCGCGTCCGCTACGCCGGTTGTATGTTTCAGTGTGGATTCCACGCTTACCGCACAAGAAGCACACGACATGCCCGTTACGGGAACTGTTATTTTTTTTATGTCTGTGGTAGTATCCATGGCAGTTCAAATTCTTTTTTATAAAGGTAACTGTAACTGCACAAGTCTTTCTTACAGAATTATGGGCAGGAGTTACATGATTCGAAACCGGAATCTTATGCCAGTCTGGTACCATTTTCAATAACAAAGTCGGGAGAAGCCAGAATCACCTCTCCATCCGGAAGAATAAAACCGGTCGTCAAAACTTCCGATTTAAAATCTGCAATCTGTTTTACCGGAAAATTAACCACACATAAAACCTGTCGGTTCAGCAAATCTTCCTTTGTATAACGTTTTGTGATTTGGGCAGAACTTTGCCTGATTCCGATTTCAGGACCAAGATCAATCCAGAGTTTGAAAGCAGGTTTCCTTGCTTTGGGGAAATCTTCGACACGAATGATCGTGCCTGCCCGAAGGTCTACATTTTCAAAATCCTGCCAGGAAATGGTGTTCATATCTCGTGTTAAATGTTATTCATGTCCATTTTTGATCATATACAATGCGATTTTACATTATAATGTTCCTCCTCGTTGCTTTAACTAAGGTAATTATCAAAAATACATATGAAAAAGCTGAGCATTGTAATAATTATTCTGGCCTGCGCCATTACCTTTTCCTTCCAAAACAAAACAATTCCATTCTATATTGGCACAGGAGACAAGGGGGCAAATTCATCCATTTCGCTGTGTGAACTTGACCTTTCAACGGGTAACATTACTTTGATTGACACCTTCAATAATTGTGTCGGACCGGGTTATGTAGCTATTTCTCCAAACAAAAAAAATCTTTACGCGGCTGCCGGGGATCATAAAATTGCTGCATTTGCAATCGGAGAGGATCATAAACTTACCTATCTTAACAGCCAGCCGTCCGAAGGATTAAATCCTTGTCATGTTTCGGTCCATCCTTCCGGTAAAATGGCTTTTGTGGCAAATTACACAGGCGGCAGTTTCTCCGCTTATACCTTGCAACCGGATGGAAAGGTTGATCCTGCCACTTTTACACAGCAATATGCGGGAACGGGTCCGAATACAAAACGTCAGGAAAAAGCACATGCACACTTTGCGACAGCAAGTCCGGATGGTAAGTATGTTTATGTTACAGATCTGGGCAGCGACAAAGTCATGAATTACGTACCTGACATCAAAACGGGAAAACTGATTCCCAATCCGGCGCAACCCTTTTATACTGCCAAACCTGGATCAGGACCAAGGCATTTGATCATCCATCCTTCGGGAAAATCATTGTTTTTGCTAAACGAGCTGGAAGCCACATTGACGGCTTGTTCCATTGATAAAAAAGGCGCGATCAGTGAAATAGAAACGTATCACACCGTTCCGGAAGGAATTACAGGCAATACCAGTTCGGCAATTCACTTACATCCGAATGGTAAATTCGTCTACATTTCCAACCGGGGACATAACTCAATCAGCGCCTTTAAAATCCTGCCAAACGGCAAACTGGAAAAGATTGATGAAATCACAAAGTCTATTTCCATTCCCCGTGATTTCAATATTGACCCAACCGGAAAATTCATGATCGTTGCCAATCAGGATAAAAACAATCTGGTGGTTTATAAAGTGGACGATGCAGGAAAACTGGCTTTTCTTAAAGAAAGCATTGCGGTACAAGCACCTATTTGCGTAGCGTTTTTGTAAAGTAGCGGCTGAATAGCAACAATTTATCACACTGAGCGGACCGGTCCGCTCAGTGTGATAGCACAATGCTTATAATACAAGATAATCACTGTTAACTTCCTAATCAAAACCTAAATCTTCTTAGCCACCTTATTCTGGTAATAATTCAGAAAATCTTCAAGCTGTTCGATTGGCATTTTTCTGGCTATGATCTTTTTGTTTTTATCAAGAATGTAAATGGTCGGAGTTGTCACAACGTCAAATTTCCTGTTGAAATCGATTTGTTTCAATGCATCAAAACCGTTGATCAGTTCTTCCAGATGATATGTTGTGATAAATGATTTCCACTCCTCAATGTTATGCTCCGTCGATATCGCCATGACTTTGATACCGTTCGCTTTATTTTTATCGTAAAATTCTTTCAATTTTGGTGATGCCTCTTTGCAATGGCCGCAAGTTGGAGCATAAAAAAATAAAACGGTATAATTTGCTGCAACGGTTTTCAGATCAATTTTCTTTCCGGCAGGATCGGTAAGCACCATTGCGGGAAATGTTTTATTGACAAGCAGATCCTTCAACGTAGTTACCTTCTCCGCTATACGCTTCTTGACATCCTCCGAAATTCCCATTTCCCCCGACAGATAATATCTTTCTGCCATGTGTACCCAAAGCGCCTCTGTTCCCACTGTTTTAGGGTTTTCATACTGATTGGTAATGTAAAAAACCACGATCGATTTCACATCCGGGCTGCCGGCAGTTTTAGCTACAAGCCAATCAGCATCTTTAATCAGTGAATCGGGCGTTTGTACAACCAGATTTTTGAAATATCTGTCCAGCCTCGGTTCAAGAAACGGCGTATTGAGTATTCTTGAATCTGAAAAATCGTAATCGTCCCAGTAATGTGCTTTGTAGTAGTTAAAAACCCACATCGAATCCGTTTTTCCGCTTGCCAGCTTTGGCGCTGCCGGAATTTCAGGATCCGAGGACATTTTCAATAATTTGACGGTAAAACTATCTTTGTTATCCGACAAAAATTTCCGGCGATAAGCTTTAAAATCTTCCTGACTTGCTGATAATTTTGTTTGAAAATCAGGCCCTTTGTCCCTATTGAGCGCTTCTATACGCTGCGCTTTGCTCTTCAACTCATTTTGATAGGTATAAAAAAGCTGGTTTTCATTCGAGCCCGTAATTTTCATATTACCAATAATATCGGTGGTATCTGTGGCAATTGAAAAATGGGTTTCCTTTCCTGAATATACCAATTCAATCCAGCGTTTGTTGCCGGGCAATAGAATTACGTAAAGCCCCCCAGGCAGATTTGTGGTTCCTTTAAACACCATATTTCCTTCGGAATCAGCCTTCGCAGTATCTTTTGGTGCAAATTGTGTATTGCTGCGGCTGTAATGACCTAAAATCAGTGAGGAATCTCTAACCCCTTTTATGGCTACATCAATCTGGTAACCCTGAGCGAAGCCGTCCGCAAAAAATCCTGATATGACAAAGAATGTTAAAAACGATATTTGGATAAAATATTTCATCAGAAAAAAAACCTGTTTGCGTGTGACTGTTTAATTTTATTTCAACCTTTATCTTTCAGACAAAATTAACTTCTTAAACGACAACTTCTGTCAGGTTCTTATTCAAATGTTTTATTTTCTATCAAAGGCCGTTGATTTTCTGGTCATGCCATATAGTATTTTTTTCATTTTAAGTCTGGGCGCTTTTTTTGTAAAAAAATACAGAACAAAAAAAAACCTATTGATCGTCTCTTTTACCTTGTTGTTCATTACTTCAAATAATTATCTGGTTAACAAGGCATTTCTGTGGTGGGAGCATCAATCTGTAAACATCAGTGCGTTGCCAACCACTTACGATGTAGGAATTGTACTTTCCGGCGGATTGATCAACACCGATATGTTTAATTCAGATCATTCCATTCTGGGAATTCATGCTGACCGGTTTTCGGAGGCATATTTGTTGTACAAAGCAGGAAAAATAAAGAAAATATTAATTACCGGTACAAGCAACTTTTCCCTCCTGCGAGGAAGAAAAGGCGAAGTTTGGCAGGCATCACAATTTCTTATCAAATGGGGTGTGAGGCCGGAGGATATTATCCTTGAACAGAAAGCAAGAAACACGCATGAGAATGCGGTTTTTACTTCAAAAATTCTAAATTCAAAATTCCCAAAAGGAAAATATCTCTTGATTACATCAGCCTTTCATATGAGAAGAGCACACGCATGTTTTACGAAATCAGGTGTAAAAACAGACCTTTTTCCAGCTGATTTTTACGGAGGAGATTATCCCGCCCTTTTTGAAGATATTGTTATTCCTGATCCCGACGCAGCCTCTGGTTTTGAACTATTGTGGCGCGAATGGGTGGGTTTTATCATATACAAAATAATGGGCTACTGCTAGCGAATAGTCATAGGATACAATCATTAGCTGATGGAAAAACCATTTTTTAATGACTATCCCTGACTATTATACATCAACTTTCTAACAGCATCTGCGTTCAGATGCCATCTATTTTTAAACGCTGAGAATTTTAACCATTCTCAATAAATCTTCATTAATCGGCTTCGGAAGACGTATTGTATCTTCGAAAGGTGTGTAAACGAGGTCATTATTTATGATCCCGGCCATTACATTTTTTTGTCCTGCTATCAATCCTTCCAATGCCCCAAGTCCCAAACGGCTGGCCAATATACGGTCATATGCAGATGGTGGTCCTCCGCGTTGCGTGTGTCCAAGTGTAGTTACCCGGATATCCGCGTCTTCATCTACCTGTGCCTTTATTTTTTCAGCAACTTCTACGGCGCTGCCTTCTTCATCACCCTCTGCGACAATAATGATAGACGACGATTTTGATCTGCTCCATCCTTGTTTCAAAGTTTCTACCACTTCGGAAATAGGTGTAAGCACTTCTGGAACCATAACAAGCTCAGCTCCGCCTGCAATTCCTGATTGCACCGCGATATAACCCGAGTCACGGCCCATTACTTCAATAAAAAATATGCGGTCATGTGAACTGGCCGTATCGCGAATTCTGTCGATCGCATCCAAAGCGGTATTTACAGCTGTATCAAAACCAATTGTATAATCTGTTCCATACAAATCATTATCGATCGTTCCGGGCGCTCCAACCGTAGGAATGCCATATTCGTTCCCAAAAATCATGGCTCCGGTGAATGTCCCGTTTCCACCAATTGCCACCAGTCCCTCAATACCCAATCCCATCAGATTATCGTACGCCTTCTTCCTGCCTTCCGGAGTCATAAACTCTTTGCTTCGTGCAGATTTCAATATTGTACCACCTCTTTGAATAATATTGCTAACCGAGTGTGAATCCATTTTATAGACATCACCGGCAATCATTCCACTATATCCTCGTCTTATTCCGTAAACTTCTATTCCATGATATACTGCCCCTCTGACAACAGCCCTGACGCACGCATTCATGCCCGGTGCGTCTCCTCCTGAGGTAAAAACTCCAATTCTCTTCATTTATGTAATGGGTTACTTCTTTGCAATCTCTTAACAGTTCATTTATACCTTAAAGTCACAATTTGCGCAAATTTATCTGGTATTTTGATAAAATATACGACCTATTTCTGAATTCTATTAAAAAAATACCAAAAGAAGATTCAAATTTAACATCTCAAACATATATCAATACTTCTATATTTGCGCTTGTTAATGAAAATTTAATGTTCGATAACCCAACAATTCTACCGGTAGTCGTTATTGAAAAGTGATATTTGCAAAAAGTAATGAGTTAATCCTCAACCCTAAAAAGACCGATTAAGCTTAATATTAACAAAATGAAAAATTTGATTTCCTGGCGACGAATGTGGCCGCACCTGATCGCAGTTTTAGGCTTTATGGCTTTGTGTGTAATTTACGTCTCACCTGTCATGCAGGGAAAAAAGCTGAATATGTTCGATGATCAGCAGGCAAAAGCCGCTGCCCGTGAAGTGCAGGATTACCATGCAAAAACCGGCGAATGGTCGCAATGGACCAACAGCATGTTTGCAGGAATGCCAGCTTTTCTTGTCGCCACGGACTATCCAACGAGTTTGTCAACCAAAACAGGGCAGCTTGTAAATAAATTATTGCCCGCACCTGCCAATTACCTGTTTATCGGGATGGTCAGTGCCTATATACTTTTTCTGGTCATAGGAGCCGGCGGCTGGCTGGCTGCTCTGGGCGCGATCGGATTTACCTTTTCATCCTTTAATTTAATTAATCTCGAGGCAGGGCACGTATCCCAGGTCATAGCTATTATGTATGCGCCTGGCGTTCTGGCAGGGGTTCTCCTGGCATTCAGGAAGCACTGGCTGGCGGGATCGGCTCTCACGGCTCTCTTTTTATCGCTTGAACTTTACGCAAATCACGTTCAGATCACTTATTATCTGGCCATTGGCATTGCCATTCTGGTGGCCATAGAAAGTGTTTCATTACTTAAAAAAGGCGAAGCAAAACAACTGACGTTTATACTTGCCGGACTTTTCTTTGCCGCCGCCATTGCAGTCGGGACACACACCACCCGGCTCTGGAATGCGTATGACTATACCAAAGAAACCATTCGTGGGAAACCGGAACTGACCGCTGTTGCACAGCCCGGTGTAACGCCAAAAAAAGATGGACTTGACAAAGAATATGCATTTACGTACAGCTACGGCATCGGAGAACTTCTGACCCTGGTGATTCCAAACGCATACGGCGGCACGTCTTACGGCCCGCTTGACGTATCGTCAGAAACTTATAAAACCCTGACAGCCCGGGGCGTTGATCCTGCAATGGCACAAAATTTCATCAAACAAATGCCGCTTTACTGGGGTAGTCAGCCCATCATGGGAGGCCCTAATTATGTTGGCGCATTGGTCTTTTTCCTGTTTGTTCTTGGAATTTTTATTGTAAAAGGTCCTTTAAAATATGGGGTCGTCGGGATCATAGTTTTATACCTGATCTGGGCATTAGGAAAAAGTTTGCCAGGAATTAATTACTTATTTTTTGATTATTTCCCGATGTTCAACAAGTTCCGGGCCATGACAATGGTTGTTTCCCTGGTACAAATGCTGATGGTATTTTTGGGAATTTTGGGCCTGACTACGATTATTCAAAAGAAAATCAGCTGGAAAGAACTTGAACGACCGTTTTTAACGACACTGGGAATAACAGCAGGCTTGATGTTGATCCTGGCAATTATGCCCACGGTATTTTTCAGTTTTCAATCAGTAAACGACCCGCAAAATGTTGAGTACTTTTCACAAGCAACGCAGGACAAAGGTTTTGCACAGCAAATTGTCAATTCAATCGTAAAGGATCGGGCAGGAATGATGCAAAGCGATGCATACAGGGGCTTGCTTTTTATCATCCTGACAGCCGCTCTGATATGGCTTTGGGTAAAAGGAAAGATCAAGACGATCGTTTTATACAGCATCCTGATCCTGGTTATGATTTTTGATTTGTTTGGGATCGACAAACGATACCTGAATAACGATGATTTTGTAAGTGGTTATGCGGCGCAGGGTAACACCACTCCTTCACCAGCCGATGAACAGATATTGAGAGATACTGATCCTAATTTCAAGGTTTATGATGTTTCCACGTCTGCATTTAGTAGCGCAGCAGCGTCTTATTTTCATAAATCGCTGGGCGGGTATCACGGTGCAAAATTACGTCGTTATCAGGAATTATTTGAGCGCCAGATTGCAACGCAAAATCCTAATTTCAGGATCTTGAACATGCTGAACACCAAATATATCATCACGGCGGATCAGCAGGGCAACAAAATAGCGCAGTTAAATCC
>Ga0247803_1000231_pt1 | contig 32820 bp, 23 predicted proteins | sample UWRJL014104B1_FD_180928 | JGI IMG/M metagenome (GOLD analysis project Ga0247803, IMG submission 180928) | Plant litter microbial communities from Arlington Agricultural Research Station in Wisconsin, United States - UWRJ-L014-104B-1 | ecosystem: Environmental > Terrestrial > Plant litter >... | reverse complement strand
CAGTTGTATGCTCCTTCTCGATCTGGGAGTATTTAGTAAAAAGGATCATATCGTAAAGTTTGGCGAAGCTGCGGGCTGGACGGTCGCGTGGATTGCTTTGGCGCTGGTGTTTTATTTTATTATCAATACCCATGGAGATCTTGTCCATGGTGTTAATAATTATGCAGAATTGGAAGCAATTCAAACCAAATATGCTTCACATCTGAAATTAATCCCCGGCAATTTTGAAGCGAGCCTGGAGATATACCGAAAAAATATGTCCCTGGAGTTCATTACCGGGTACCTTCTGGAATATGCTTTGTCCGTTGACAACATTTTTGTCATTATTCTAATTTTTTCGTCATTTGGTGTAAGAGCAAAATATTATAAAAAAGTGCTATTCTGGGGCGTCTTAGGAGCCATCTTAATGCGTTTTCTATTCATCTTCCTCGGCTCGGCGTTAATGCAGCGTTTTGAATGGATTATTTATCTGTTTGGTTTGCTTCTGGTTTACCAGGGCGGGAAAATCTTCTTTGAAGGTGGTGGTGACGAAAAAATAGACCCGGCCAAACATCCGGTGGTGAAATTTACATCCAAATATTTTCCCGTGTTTCCCCGTTATGTCCGGGAGCATTTTTTCGTGCTAAAAAAGGGGAAATGGCTGATTACGCCATTGTTTGTGGTCGTGCTGATCGTTGAATTTACGGATTTGATTTTTGCTGTGGACTCTGTCCCTGCGGTATTTTCAGTCACAAAAGATCCTTACATCGTTTTCTTTTCGAATATTTTCGCGATCATGGGACTTCGTTCTATGTTCTTCTTTTTAAGCAATATCATGGGACTATTCCGTTTCCTTAAATACGGACTTGGTGTCCTTCTCGTATTTATCGGAGGTAAAATGCTTGCACACAAACCTCTGGAAGCAATGGGCTTTGAGACGGTTTACTCCTTGTATATTATCCTTGGAATTCTGGCTATAAGTATTCTGGCTTCGGTGATTTTTCCCGAAAAGAAGGAAAAAAACGAAGAAGTTTTATCAAATAGTTAATCTTATGGGATCGTTGTAGTGTCTATGAACAAGATCCTTAAAGCTTACTTAAAGCGGCTTACCAATTTAAGTACACGCAATAAATCATTGCTGCTGTCGGCATTACCCTCAGAGCAGTTCCTGGATATTAATGATACAGATTTTTTGCTTGGGAAGTCGTCGTTTGATGTTTTTCAACAATTAATTCAAAGAAAAAGCCGTATTCCGCTTTCTGACGTTCAGGACCCTCGCTTCGAGAAGGTCAATGAAGTTAGCAAACGGTTGCGCAAGATTTCCAGGACAGAGTCCTTTATACGGGATGAGCGTGGTTCTCAGGACTTGTATGTCGGTTACCCATTTATCAGGGGCAAACTTTCGGACGGCACACCCATTCATGCGCCGCTACTTTTCTTTCCTGTTACGTTGCGACTGGATAAAGAACAATGGTGTTTGTTTGAAAGGGAGGAAATTGGAATCAGCCTCAATAGAAGCTTCGCGCTCGCCTATGCGCATTTTAATGAAACAGTTGTGCCGGATGAAATACTTGAAAAGTCTTTTGAAGATTTCTCAAAGGATGCTTTGGAGTTTCGCACGCAGCTGTATGAATGGTTAAAGGAAACACCGTTCCGCATCAACTTCAATCAAGCCCTTTTTGAGGATAAACTTTTGCCGTTCGAAGCGGTAAAAAGCTCTGAACTGGATTTAGTGGAAAAAAAAGGAGAATTGAAATTATTCCCGGAAGCTGTTCTGGGGATTTTTCCGCAGGCAGGATCTTACCTTGTCCCGGATTATAATCTGCTGCTGGAAAAATTTGAGAAAGATCCTTTTAAAATGCTGCTGCTGGACACAGATGCAGTTCACGAGGATGCTGCTGGTATCAATCAGGAGACGGCAACCCCTCAAAAGATAAAAGAAGAGGATACATTAACTCCTTTTTCGATAGATGAGTCCCAGGAGCATATAATTCTTTCTGTCAAGTCAGGAAAATCTGTGGTAGTACAAGGACCGCCCGGGAGCGGGAAATCCCAATTGATCTGCAATCTCATGGCCGACTTCTCTTCAAGGGGAAAGCGCGTACTTCTGGTGTGCCAAAAGAGAGCTGCACTGGATGTTGTATATCAGCGTCTTAAGACAATTGGCATAAATCCGTTTGTTGCTTTAATACATGATTTCAAGAACGACAGAGCTGAATTGTACAGGCAATTTGCTGAGCAAATAGAAAAAGTTGAAGCTTACAAACAACAGAATTACAGCTTGGACGCCGTTTTTCTGGAAAGACAGTTCAGCCAGGAAAGCAGAAGTATTGATCGGACTGTGAAGGAACTGAACGACTTTCGTACTGCACTTTTTGATGAAAATGAATCCGGGGTTTCGGTTAAAGAACTTTATCTGACGAGTAATCCAACTTCTGCCCATTTTGATTGTAACGACTATTATAAAGCGTTCAGGATGGATCAATGGGATGATTTCAAAAGAAGACTAAAAACATTTGTAAAATACTCTTTGCTTATTGATCCCGACCATTCCTGGCATAATCGGAAGAGTTTTGCCACTTTTGGGTTAGCTGATCTCAGAAACATGGAGAAAATGCTTTTGGACTGGCCTGAGGCGTACAACCAGCAAAAGCAGAAGTTCAGCACACTGACTGGCCTGATCTTCGGTAATGAGTTGATCTCGAATCGCAAGGAAATCTACGAGCGATTACAGAATATAGGCAATCTGGTCAGGCAGGAAACAACTTTTAATTTGTTTAAGAAATACCTTAAATCAGATATTCAGGGTTATGAAAGACTTGCATTTATCAGGCAGGTAACCGATTCACTGGAAGGATTTTTGGTTGAAGAAGGAATAGAATTTACCCTTAGTGCTTCGGAAATAATCGGTTTTCGTTCTCAGTTGAAAAAGGTTGTTGAAGCAAAAAAATCTGCGGTAACCCGAGTTTGGTGGGATCTTTTTGGAACTGATAAAAAAGTAATTAGCGCTGTTGCGGCTGAAAATGGATTAAATACTTCGGTCGATCATCTGATAAAACTTGAATTAAAGGTACGAAACCGAATAGAACTTGAAGGCTGGCTTCAAAATCCTGATCTTTTCTTTGATACAAAACTGCTAAACTCTTCGGAGAATTTGGAAAAACAATATGGTCGATTTTTTCAACAAGCAGAGTTTGCGGCAGATGCAGCTACCAGGACGCTTATTCAACCGTGGATTGAAGTCTTTAAACATATAGCGCTCGGAGCGGAGAATGTCTCCGTTTTCCAGTTTAAAATAACCCAGCTCGTCGACTGGCTTGGCGTTTGGGATCGTATGGAGTCGGCCGTTGAACCATATCTTTTAAAGGAACAACTTCAAAAATTGCTGGAAAAACCGGAAGATTACAGCCGAAAATCTTTGACGGATTTAAGTAATGACTTTGATTCCATTGTAGATATGGACGTGCTCTTGAATGCAATGAGTGTGGCCGAAAAGTCAGTAACCAAGGATCTGATTACCAATTCCTTTAAGTTGAATCTTACTGATCCGGATGGAATTATCGGTCTTTTTGAAAACAGTATTCGTTTGAGTTGGATTGAGCATATTGAGCGTAAATTTCCTGAATTACGGGCTGCCAGTTCCTTAAAAATGCAGCAATGGGAAGAGCAGCTGCAAAAAAGCACTGTTGATAAGCAAAAGTTGAGCAGCGAAATCACAGGATTAAAATTACGGGAGCATACGTATGAAAATATTGAAAATAACAGACTTGGGAACCGGGTAACTTATCGTGAACTGAATCATCAGGTTACAAAAAAGAGAAAAATCTGGCCTATTCGTAAATTACTGGAAAATTACCAGGAAGAAACTTTTTCCCTCGTTCCTTGCTGGATGGCTTCTCCGGAGGCAGTTTCTGCCATTTTTCCAATGGAAGAGGGTTTATTCGATCTGGTTATTTTCGACGAAGCGTCTCAATGTTATGCAGAATATGGATTGCCAGCCGCTTTTCGAGGGAAACAAATTGTGATTACGGGAGATAGTAAACAGCTTTCACCCAGTGATTTGTACAAGATAAGATATGATGACAAAACAGAGGAGGAGGAGTTTTCAACTGCTCTGGAAGTCGAGTCATTGCTTGATCTGGGTGCGCAATCGTTGGATCAATATCAGCTTTCAGGCCATTATCGAAGTTTATCCCTCGATTTGATTGATTTTTCTAATCACCATTTTTACAAGAATACCTTACGTTTATTGCCAGATTTCAATACGATAAATGAAGCAGAGCCGGGCATTAAATACGTGAAAGTGGATGGAATCTGGAAGCAAAATATCAATTTGGCTGAGATAGAGGTGGTTGTGAATTTATTGAGAGAATTAAGCAAAAAAGAAAGAAGTATTGGTGTGGTCACCTTCAACTTTTATCAGCAGCAAGCTATTCAGGAAGCGCTGGAAAAAGAACAGATTACGGCAAAAGATCTGTTTGTGAAAAATATTGAAAATGTGCAGGGAGATGAACGCGATATCATTGTGTTTTCAATGGGATATGCACCGGATGAAAAAGGGAGGCTTAGCATGCAATTCGGTAGTTTGAACGGGCAGGGAGGGGAAAATAGACTGAATGTTGCAGTTACACGCGCCAGGGAAAAAGTATATTTTATAACCAGTCTCTGGCCATCTCAGCTCAATACAGAACTTACAGCCAATGAAGGTCCTAAGTTGTTGAAATCATATCTCCAGTATGCGCTGGATGTGTCCGAGGGGAGATATCAACCCAAACCAACTTCAACGGATCGTTTTCGTACTGACTGGCTTTTGAAAGATCGTTTATTAAGGATGAGAGAGGATTTTAAGAAAGATCTTCCGTTCTGTGACATTACCATAAAAGCAGAAGAGGTATATAAAGGCTTGATCCTGACTGACGATGATTTGTATCATCGTTCCAAATCGTCGAAGGAACCGCACGCTTATTTACCTCTTCTGCTTCGGCAAAAACACTGGCCATTCAGCCGTGTTTACAGCCGTGAATACTGGGCTAAAACCTTGAAGATTTAAAGCTCCTTTATCCGGATGTTTTTAAAAGAGACCATATTTCCATGATCCTGTAAAGCAATTTTACCTTTTGAGAAAGATCCAAAACCTTCCCATGTTTTAAATTTGCTGTTGGCTACCAATTTATCCCATTCCGCACCCTGGGTTGGGAAATCAACAAGTTTCTTGCCATTTAACCAGCTTTCTCCTTTTCCGCCTTTAATCACTATTTTCGCTTTATTCCATTGTCCGGCAGGCTTTACGGCGCTGAAATCAGTGGGTGGCAATAAATCATAAAGAGAGCCGGACTTGTGATTACCGGACTTCCCGGCTTTTGCATCAGCGTGTCTCTCATCATCCAAAATTTGTATCTCCGGACCGGTGGAGTAGGGGCAGCAATATTTTTTATCTTCGATTACATGATAAATAATTCCGCTGTTGCCTCCCTCTGAAATTTTCCATTCCAGTTCCAATTCAAAGTCACCATATTCTTTGTCGGTTACCAAATCTTTACCTCCCTTTTCAGCCAGTACGATAGCGCCGTCTTCCACTTTCCATTGAGGCAAAACGTTATCAGAATTCCAGCTATGCCATCCTTTGGTCGTTTTACCATCAAATAAACTTACCCATTTCCCTTTGTTCTGCGCTTGTGTTTCATTGCTGCTGAGTGCTATTGCGAATAAACCGATCAGAGCCGCTTTACCATACACCTGCCATTTTGTGAAATTCATATCCTGTTTTTATTAAATGTTTGGATCACAATATTAAGTACTTTTATGCTTCGAACTACTTATTTTTATAGAAAGTTGACGCGCTGTCGCGCGCTCTTAATTAATCATCTGGTAAGTTATAACTTTATTAAAAACAATGGCATCCATATTTTCAAGAATTGTAAGCGGAGAAATACCTTGTCATAAAATTGCGGAAACCGAGGATTTTCTGGCATTTTTGGACGCATTCCCAATCGCCAAAGGACATACCCTTGTTATCCCGAAAAAGGAAGTTGACTATATATTTGATCTGGAAGCGGATTTGTACAGTGGTTTGTTTTTATTCGCCAAATCCATTGTTCCCGCTTTGGAAAAAACGGTTCCCTGTCTGCGTATCGGAGTAAGTGTCATTGGTTTGGAAGTCCCTCACGCACATATTCACCTACTGCCACTGAACAGTATGGCAGATGCAGATTTTGGTAAAAAAATAAAAATGTCGCAGGATGAATTGGCTGAATTAGCGGCTGAAATAAGGAAAAACTTGAAATTTTAGAAAGAAAAATCTTTCCGTAAACCAAGTGTGAAACCGTAAGTTTTTGGATATAGATCACCTATATCCGCTGCAACCGAGCCCTTCAATAATGTTCCTCCAAGAATGTTAAGTTTGGTTTGCAAGGCAAGAAACCCGGAAAACTGGGTGGGATTACCTTTAAAAGGTTCAAGGTAAGCACCTGAATTGCTGGAATAAGAAAATTTTGTATACCAGGTTATGGATTGAAACATGCTTCCCAGCAGCCCTAAATGAAGGACGGACACTCTATTGTTGTTTGTGAAATTATCGGCATAATTGGGCCATTTCCATTTTGTATCTGACGTTGGCGTAATAAATGGAGTACCAATTGTTCTGTTATAATAGGACCAGCCGTCACGGACCTGTTGGTTATTAAAGTAGTTATCTCTTCCCCGCTTTTTTCCATCAGTGAGAACAAAGTCATCACCTCCTTGCTCCTTGGTATACAGGAACTCGAGTACAGCTTCCGAAATTTCAAAATTGGATCCATAAGAATTTTTTCTTCTTACACGTATTCCATTTAATCCGTCTTTTATCCCTTTTAAGTAAAAAAGGGATCCATCCTCATATATGAACTGCCGATAAACAAACCAGCTCGTTTCATAAGTTTCTATTTCAATTGCCACATCAAGGGATCCAAGGTGATTGCCAATACGACTGGTACTATCAAAAAATGTCTGATCGGTACCATTTCCGCCTATTTTTCCTGTTACGACATTGATGTAATTTTTAAAGCCATCGGGTAATTTGTTCGTGGCGGCGGTATTGTAAGGCGAATTTCCACCCCATTGAGCCTGATGGTTAAATCCACCGTACAGTTTTAGTTGAGAAGATGACTTTCCCAATCTTAGGTAGAATGCTTTTTGATGAAACTTGAGGCCGCTTGTTATTGGCCGATTTTTTTCAAAGAAGCCGTCAGAATAGAAGGCCTGAAATGAAATCCATCCTTTGGTCAAGGGTACATTTACAAAATGGGTTGTTCCAAGTTGAATTTTGGGAATTGGTAAAGCATTCCCTGACCAAACATAGGACCCTGTCCCTAGGGTGGAGTCGGCCAGACCTACCCATGTTTTCTTTCTTCCAATAAATAATTCCCAATTTTTGTATTTAAGTGTAGCATTAATTTGTGGAAGTAAAAATTTAAAATTAGATCCTCCATTACCAACCGCCTCAATACCTACACCGAATTTCCAATTACTTTTTTGTGGGTCAATATCTGATATATTCCAGAACTTCTGAAGGCCTGCGCGTAAGCTGCCGCCTGGATTTGTTTTCGGAACAACACCAAATTGATTTGCCTGGATCCAAAATGGCACTCTCGTTTGTGTACTTCCGAAGCCGACTACTTCCAAATAAGAAAAACTTGTATCCGGTTTTGAAAGTATTTGCTTTGATTCAAATTGACAGAAACCTGGAAAGTGGCCAGCCAGTGTCAGAAAAAAAATAGATTTATAGAGGGATATACGCATGAGTAGGCTTAAAAATTTATAAGTTGTGTGTAGGTAGTATATTATTATCAAAAATAGGAATAACTTGGTTCTACTCCCTAATGTGTTGATGCTTTCTTGGAGGTAAATGCTGGATTTAATTTAAAAATCCATTTTTACGCACGCCAATCATTATACCGGAAGAGTGTGGATACAAAGATCCTAAATCAGTTGTGAAGCCTGCCAGAAGTTTAAATTCTTTGAACAACGACACTTTTCTTTCAGCTGACAAAAACACAGACGTTTGACGTCTGGCTTGGCTGAAAGGTGCAAGGTATGTCCCGTAATTAAGTGAGAAAGTTCCCTTGGCCGTAAAATCAATACGTTGCCAACGTCCTTTCATACCTGCATGTAGAGCCCATATTCTATTGTTATTGCTAAACTGACTTACGTTTTGAGGTAAGTTTTTACTGGTAAGTTCTTTGGATGGAATAAGTGGAGTACCTATCCCTTCCCCCCGATAAGACCAGCCATTTTGATAAATGTAATGATTAAAATAGTTGCCGTATTCAAAAATACTCAATCCGAACGGAGCGGGACTATTCTTTTGATCTTTGGTACCAATTAATTCAATGAGTGCTGTTTGAAATGCGAATTTGGAAATACTTTTTGGAATAGGTCGATTTCTTTTAATTGCCAAACCATTCAAGCCATCGACAAAATTGATGATTTTGAAAAGCGATCCATTTTCATAAATATTTTGCCTGTAAATTATGTAAGTCCAGTTTTTTCCTTTCCAGGACGCCGATAGATCGACGGTTCCAAAATGATTGCCAATTTTTTTATAATTCAGCGTCTTCCCGGTAATGGCATACCAATAAGCATCAATAGGTCGCAGACCAGAAATTGGAGATATTTTTTGTTCTCCTCCCCAAATTACCTGATGGTTAAAACCGGTATAAATCAACAATCGACCAGCGTTTTTTCCGAACCTTAAATAGAGCGACTTTTGATGAAAATATGTTTTTGGCACATAGCGGGTACTTCCGTAAATAATGTTGCTGCCACCAAGATTCCCATCAGAATAAGACGCTTTAAATGATACAATATCGTTTGTTAAGGGTAGAGGGTAAAACTCTGGAACGGAAATTTGAATCCTGGGAAATGGTCTCGAATTCCCTGCAACAGCCAATGAGCCGGAAGTAAGTGTTGTATCAATGAGACCTGTAATATTTTTCTTTTGGCCGGCAAAAAATTCTATAGGACCTATCTTAGCTGCTCCATATAAATCTGTAAAAAATACATCTCCTGATTTATTGTAGTTTGTAACAGCTTCCACACCACCAGACCACTGAAAGACCCGCGGATTGTTTGGATTATAGATTTTGTAAATTCCCCACTGCCCGGATACAAATGAACCATCTGCCGGTATTGCTCCGTGTTGATTTGCATGAAACCAAAACGGGGTTTGCCCCGTTGTTCCGGAAACTAAGATGGAAGCTGCGTATGTTAATGTGGAGTCCTGCGCTTGCACAAATGACGCAGTGAAAATGAAATACAGCAAAAAACAAATATATGTCAGATAATAACAAAGGCATTTAAGTCTCATGAAATACTTACAGAGTCTAATTTAGTTTAGGCAACTATCGGATGAAACCAATTTTTCTCCAACCCAACGTAATCGCCGAAGAATTGGGATAGAGTTTGCCTGCATCAGCCGCTAAACTTAGGCTTAAAAGACTTGCTTTCCAAACAGGAACAGCTCTTTCTGCATGAATTAATAGTGACAATTGATTGCGAGTGGATGAAAACGGATAATTGTAAGTTCCGAAGTTTTGCGAGTAAGTACCTTTGAGCAAGAATATCGTTCTATTAAAAGATGCATTAAGACCCAGATGAAATGCCATGATCCGGTTATTGGCAGTAAATAGGCTACTGGTATAAGGGATATCGTTTCGGCTAATATTTTGAGGTACCGCGAGGGGAGTTCCCAAGGATCGGCCGCGATACGACCATCCCTGTGAGTACACATAATGATTAAAGTAATTATCATTTCCAAAAGTGCCGCTATCAAAATCGAAAGTTTTACCTCCTTGCTCTTTCGTATAAATAAACTCCAATAATACTGTATTTAGCGTTAATGAGCGGTCATTCTTGTCAATATTTGTTCGTTTAAATCGTAAGCCATTTAATCCGTCAACTATGTTGGAAAGCTGTGCCAGGGAGCCGTCCTCATAGATGCTTTGACGATACAAAAAAATATCCCAGTTTTTCCCTCTCCATTCCGCACCCAAATCAATGGTCCCAAAGTGGTTACCCACACGACTGGCAGCCCAGGGTTTCCCAAAAATAACATATTTGTAGGCTTCCCATGCCGGTAAGCCTCCGCTGAAAATTATATCCTCTCCCCCCCACATAGCCTGATGATTGAATCCTGCATGAAGACTCATTTTATGATGTAATCCACCTAATCTTAAATATAGGGATTTCTGGTGCATATAAACATCCGGAACTTTGCTGACGTTTCCATAACCAATACGGGCAGAGCCAAGCAGTCCGTCAGCATAAGATAATTTGAACGAAATCAGATCGTTACCAGGGATGAAATTTACAAAGTCCGGAGTGGAAAGCTGAATTTTTGGGTATGGTCGGGAATTTCCAGACATTGCCAAAGAACCGGTAGAAAGTGTACTATCTGCCAGACCCATAAAATCTCTTCTCTGGCCGACACTTAGTTCTACCGGTCCTGCTTTTGCCGCAAGGAACAGATCCGTAAAAAAAACAGAGCCTGATTTGCTCTGATTAGTAATCATCTGAGCACCCGCAGACCATTGAAAAAAACGTGGATTACCATGATTATAAACCTTATGAAGTCCCCATTGCCCTGAAATGAATGACCCACTTGCGGGAATGGTACCAAATTGATTAGATTGAAGCCAAAATGGAGTTTTGTTTGTTGCCAAGGATCCTTGTAAGTCAATGTTGAATACAAGTGTTGAATCTTGAGAATAAGCGTATTGATTATGTAAACCTAGAAACGTGATATTTACAAAACAAAAAAACAAAAAACTCCTCATGCTGATCACAATAATCTATGGAAACAAAGTTTTTAGTAATGGTTAGCGCCCTTTTCTTCCACAAATCACAATAATCGTTAGAAAAATGATTTTAAGTTCTAAAGTTAAACTCCAGTTTTGAATGTAATAGAGATCATACATAAGTTTATGTCTTGCGTCGGATAATCCGGCGCCATAAGAATACATTACTTGCGCATAACCGGTAATCCCAGGTTTGACATTGTGCCTAAGGTTGTAATAGGGAATCATTTCTTCAAAAGTTTCACAAAATACTGGTCGTTCCGGCCTCGGACCAATAAGTGAAATATCTCTTCTGAATATATTATAGATTTGAGGCAACTCATCGATTCTCGACAGTCTCATAAATCTGCCGTAACTAAAAACCCTGGAATCTTTTTTCTTCGAAAAACTAGCTCCATTGATCTCCGCATCCAGACGCATAGACCGAAACTTCGTACATTTAAAGAGCTTGTCGTTCATTCCAACCCTTTCCTGGAAAAAGAAAGCCGCGCCAGGGGACTGTATTTTGATGACAATAAAGCTTATAATCCAAACCGGAAGACTGAGTAAAAAAAGGATCGTAGAAATTGTGATATCAATAATTTTTTTCGGGTATCTCACTCTTTTGCCGAAGGTTGCCAGAGACGACACATTGGGATTAATCTGGTTTATATCTTCAGGGATATAAACTTTTCTAAGGAATTTTTCGCAGAAATCGTAAACTGTAGTTATGCGAATAGACTTGTTTCTTTTAATAACCAATTCATAGATTACACGATAGCGACCGTCAAACTGAGGATTAGTTACCAGATGTATCTTTTCATATTTATCCAGCAGCGGACTTACCGTCACATTTAATAAATAGTCGTCATCCGTTGAATGCGGTACTAAAATGATTTCTTTGTATTCCTTTCTTAAAAGATTGAGGTCGTTTTTTTGAAGGTAGTAGTCGTAACTCGTGATAATGAGCACCTCATCAGTTTTTGCAGTTTTACTAAGTAAGCGGTGTACAAATGGGCGATTAGAGACTAGATTTTTATTCATGTGTGTGATTATAGTTGTGTACTTTAGTGCAAGATTATAAAAAAAAATTATAATAAGAAATTTTTTGATTTATGATCACAATAAGAAAATTGTATTTTCTTGGATTGGTATAGCCTGAATTAATAATACGGCTTTTTAAGATTATTTCCCTGCATTAATTTTTTGCAATTAGTCGTGTGGTTACCATGATTCACCCCAATAAGCTAGTAGCTCTTTGCCACCAAGTTGGTACAGAATAATATATCTTGAATTTAGCCTGGAGACTACATCACGACCATTTTATGCTGGCAGAGACGATTATTTTTTGCCAACACATCTTTAACCCCAACTTACATTGACGTAGAAAGAGAATTAATTTCTTGTTTTTGTACAAAATATACGTACTCGCAAAGTTAGGTGTTCGTATTCTCAGACGAATAAAGTCTGTTTCTGTATGTTTTATGTGTGATGATAATGACAAGTAATATAACTTTTTGTATATATTATTTATATTCATAAAAATAAATTTTTTTAATATTATTGTAAAATAAATGTAATTATTATGTAGAATTATTATTACTTTTGCGAACTATATTTTATAAAATAAATATTTCTGTGCGCAGTGAATTTTCTACAACTATGCTAATAAAATCTAGTTTTATACTAATTTTAATTGCTTTTATATCAACCACTACAAAATGTATAGCGCAAAACGGTTTAGTAACAACGAAGAGAACAGCGCCTTTCGGATTTGTTAGTTTCGGAGTTGGAGCAACATTCAACAATGCTGGTAATACCAGGTATATAGATGGATATGTAAAAAGTTATATGTCCACAAAATTTGTATTTCCCGTAGGAGATAATGGTTTTTATCGTCCTTTTGCAGCTTCAGCAGCAGGTGTAGTAGGTGCTTATTTCGCGGCAGATCCATCAATAGCGATTACAAGTAGCACTAACGACCTAGATTATCCTGCGCTTCCCTCGGGAGCGCCATTTCCCAGGTCCATAAAAACTAGTGAGGTGAGAGAAGTCAGTTCAAAAGAATATTGGGATGTAAATGGATCAGCTCAAACCAAAATAACCTTAACTTGGAATTCAAGTAGTAACCTTGCCGGGTTTGTAAATGGATCTCTATCCAATCTATGTATTGTAGGATGGCAAAATAATATATGGGTCAGAATACCTGCTGATGTTGACATTACAAGCCTTCTTGGGGGGAATAGTTCAATTACCAGTGGGTCAATTACTACAAAAAATGCTATAATTCCAGATGCATATACAGTGTATACGTTAGGAGCTGTTAGCAGTTCTCTTCCGGTTACACTTGTTGATTTTGATGCTTATACTGCGGAACAAAATGTGCTATTGAAGTGGTCAGTCAGCGCTGAGATCAATAGTAAGGTATTTGAGATAGAACACAGCGGAAATGGTAAAGAATGGAATAACATAGGGGCAGTAGAATCCAAAGGTGGCGGTATTGGCTTGCAAAACTATTCATTTCTTCACAAAGAGCCATTTCATGGGAAGAATTATTATCGTCTGAAGATGGTGGACATGGACGAAACCTATGCTTATAGTAAGATTAGCAATTTAGATTTTGTTTCTTCCGATAATTTAGTTGTTTACCCAAATCCGGTATCGGACCGATTATATTTTAAATTCAGTGAGGCATCACAAATAAAAGATGTCTCGATTTTGGATCATTCTGGTCGAATTGTATTTTCTCAAGCATCAATCCCGGACGAAGGGCTGGACGTGAGGAAGTTTAATGTGGGAATTTACATATTAATAATCACAGATTTTTACGGCAAAATTAAAACATACAGATTAATGGTGAACCGGTAATCGGACTGACCTTTTCGAACAATTTGGGAGTTCCTTTATTCTAATTTTATACGTTTTTACAGTACTTCCAGCAAATTTCCGCAAGTCGTAAGTTTTAACAGCAAGTGTAGGAAAGTAAAGCTTTATTAATTCTTGAAGCTACCTGCTCCCCAACAAATTTTTATTAATAAATAAAATTTAGACAGTTCAGTGAAACAATGGGATATCTGGATACGTATCAAGAGCCTTTAACAGCTCACACGGCGGCACATCTTTTAAGGAGAGCAACCTTTGGCCCAACACATAAGGAAATAGCTGACTTCATTAATATCACTCCCACAGAGGCGGTGAACAGACTGTTCAATAATGTTAGTGCGACTCTTAATCTATCCGAGCCGGTTGATTTGGATCAATCCAGGCCTACTGCGGGACAGGTTTTTGTAAATTTGCCATTCAGTACTGCGCGTAGTTACGATTATAGTGTTTATATCCGATACTGGTGGATGGGACAAATGGCGCAACAGAATCATCCTCCATCGGTTCTTGAAAAGTTGACTGCGTTTTGGCAAAACCATTTCGTTATTTCACAGCGGGTTGTAGTGGATTTTAGACTGGCATACAGATACATTCAGTTCCTCAGACACAACTGTCTTGGTAGTTTTAAATATCTGGCCAATGAAATCACAAAAGACAGTGCAATGCTTATTTTTCAGAATGGGAATGAAAATCACAAGGATAATCCCAATGAAAATTATGCGAGAGAATTGCAGGAGCTTTTTGTAGTAGGGCAAAAGGACTTCTATGGGAATGCAAATTACACGGAGGACGATGTAAAGTCAGCAGCTAGAGTCTTAACCGGTTGGCAGGTCAGCAATTATTGGGTTAATAATTCTACTTCTGCTGATGTCAGTTTTGATATTTTACGACATGATACTTCTGATAAAATTTTTTCAGCAAAATATGGTAACAAAACAATTCAGGGACGTACCGGAAATACTGCGGGCAACGTAGAAATAAGTGAATTAATAGATATGCTCGTAGCCCATCCCGAATCACCCAAGCATATTTGCAGAAAACTGTATCGTTGGTATGTAAATCCTAATGTGACTCAAGATATAGAAACTAATGTTATTATTCCGTTAGCGGATATTTTTAAAAATAGCAATTTCAACATCAAAACGGTTCTTCAAACGCTTTTAACCAGTAATATTTTTTATAGTTCTGTCAACAGAGGAGCAATAATTAAATCGCCAACAGAATTTGTTATTGGATTGTTGAGATTTTTTGAGCAACCTGTGCCAAACTTAGTTTCTGAGCCGGGAGCCTATGAAAAGTACATGCTTTTTATCTGGAATCACATGTCGGCACAGCAATTAAATTTATTGTATCAACCATTGGTATTTGGATCCATACCATACTATCAGATGGGCTATTCCAAAAACTGGATTAATAGTGCTACGATTGCAAGTCGTACCATGACTGTGAGCAATCTACTTTTTCCAAGCTTCCAAATAAAAGAAGGATATACTTTGGGCATAGATTTAATTGCTAAGGTTACTGCTTTGCAACCTAACTTTTCCGATGTATCAGGAACACCGTCAATTACGTGTTTAACAGTTTTGGAATCATTCACGAAAGATTTGTTCGTATTTGAACTCACTCAATCTCAGAAAGACTTTTTAATTGATAGAATAATGATGGATAGTTTGTCACGGAATAATTGGGTAATTGAATGGAATAGATATAGAGCTAATCCTATTGATGGAGATCCATATAGAATCTCTTTATATCGTTGCAGAATTCTAATGAGACAATTGCTTAACATGGCGGAATTCCAGGTATTCTAAAATTAGTATCATGAAACGAAGAGAATTTTTACTTAGTGCCTCATCACTGGCACTGCCGCTTACAATAAACGGATTTGGAATGAATGCTTTAACCGGGAATTCTCCATTGATCAAATCTATCCAAAAGACAATGGCTCTGGAAACTGACAAAATTCTCGTGATAATTTATCTGAATGGAGGAAATGATGGGCTTAATACGGTTATTCCAATAGAACATTATTCCGCTTATAATAATTTAAGGAATAATATAGCAATACCAGAAAATGAAATATTAAGATTAAGTGGAAATCCCGAAACGGGATTTCATCCGGCGATGACGGGGATGAGAGATATGTACAATGAGGGAAAACTTGCAATCGTTCATTCGGTCTCATATCCTAATCCCAATCAGTCGCATCCCAGGTCTACCGAAATATACATGACTGGTGTTGAATCGAATCAGTTTTCGAGTTCAGGTTGGGCTGGTAGATTTTTAGAAAGCAATTTTTCCGGTTATCCAACTGGTTATCCAAATGCTTCCATGAAAGATCCTCTGGCTTTGCAAATAGGCTATATCAACTCTCCGGCTTTATTCGGTAGTACTGCTCCCATGAATTTGTCAATTAATGATCCAGCTACTTTTTATCAAATTATCGGAAACGTCGGCTCTGTCAATAGTGTGGACTTACCCTGCTGTGATGCAGGCGATTTGGTAAAATTTGTTCGTGATCAACAAATATTATCTCTTGGATATTCGGCAGAATTAAAGCAAGCAGCGGAAGCAGGGACCAATCTGGCAGCTTACCCTACTGTTACACCTGAGGGGACCACAAGTTTGGCTGAGCAGCTTAAAATCGTTGCAAGACTTATTGATGGAGGTTCACAAACAAAGATATATTATGTAGAGATGGGAGGCTTTGATACCCACTCAACACAGGTTGATCCATATGTCACGACCGAAGGCACGCACAAAAATTTATTAAAACATATGTCGGATTCAATTGCTGCTTTCCAAAATGACCTTAAATTACATGGGAAGGAGGATAAAGTAATTGGAATGACATTCTCTGATTTTGGACGTAGAGCAACTTCTAATGCTTCAAAGGGAACGGACCATGGAGTTGCTGCTCCGATGTTTGTTTTTGGAACAGGTGTCAAACGGCAGATTGTAGGAACCAATCCTGATCTGGTTAATGATCTTTTACCTTCCTCGCCTCCTGAATGGGAAAAAAATAGGGATATCAAAATGCAGGTTGATTTCCGTCGTATTTATGGTGATATAATGAATGACTGGTTTGGGAATAATCGTTCGGCAACCGATACTGTACTGTTCAAAAACTTCAAAACCACTTCATTATTCTCAAATGTTATTGAAACTGTTTCTTCAGGATCATGGCCGGATAGAAACATTTGGTCGGCTGGTCGGATGCCCGGTATTAAGGACTACGTGAAAATTAATTCAGGCCACACCATCTCTTTAGGTCAGGATGTAACATTAAGAAATATTGAGATTGATAGTGGTGGTGAATTGACAATTCTTGGTAATTTCAACATTAATACTACTGGGTAAATCATATCGCAAAGATTATGCCGTTCTAGAGTTACTGACTATGGATGGTGGCGTAAATATGCTATTAAAAATAGTGCTAAATTTCGATATTATTAAGTATTGACTTATATAAGCTTAGATATTGGGAGTACATTTTATCAATGGTGAAATTAGCCTCATATGATGCACGTGCATGCTTCCGTGCTTTTTCATATTTTTCTGCATTATTTTTAAATGACAAGATCGCATCAGCAACGTCCTGAGCTTCATTAGTGACTGTCAATCCGTTTATTCCGTCTAAGACTTCAGGAATGCCACCAACATTGGAAGCGATTACGGGAACAGAGTAAGAAAGTGCCTCAAGTATCGACATGGGCATTCCTTCATAATCTGATAAGAGCACAAATAGATTTGCTTGTGCAAGCAGCCGATGTGCATCCTTGATTTCTCCTAAGCACCTGACATTTACAGGCAATCCTGTAACTTGATTCTTATTTCCGATCCAAAAAAAAGTAATTGCATGATTTTGTAAGATTTCAGCCGTTTTGCAAAAAATATCGAATCTTTTAGGAGCAGCCAACCTGGCAATAGACAAAACAGTAAATCCTGAACTATTGATCTTATACTTTTCATCATCATTTTTGATTTCCAATCTAAAATCTGCAATACCGTTATAAATATATTTTACATTTTTTTTGATGCCTTCGGCAAATAAATTATTATAGTCATATTTGCTTACTGCGACAATAAATCTAGCTCTGTTTTGAAGAAGCTTTTCCAAAAAAAGAAATTTCCTGAATGCCAGACGAATTGAATCGAAACCATGTACAGTGTAAATTATTTTTTTGGACGGGAAGGCGAGGCGACCAAGAATACCTATTTTTGACGAGTGAAGATGGATGACATCAGGCTTGAATTCTTGGTTTATTATCTTAAGTTCACAAATTACCTTCCATTCCATTACCAAATTCACTTCCCTTTGCAATGCTGTGATTCGCTTTGTTTTTATGTTCTTAGGTAATGCATCCCAGAGATCTCCATTTAAGGAAGATACTACCATTACTTCATGATTGTCTTCCACAGACTTTCTGGCAAGATTAATAATTACCGATTGAGCCCCCCCAAGTTCTGAAAGTGTGATGACGTGTAGAATTTTCATTTGATGTATTATTCGGCCACTTTAAAATTTCTATTTTTCATTTAAAGTCTTGTCATATAGATCTTTATAGCATTCAATTGTAAAATGTACATTAAATTTTTCGGCATATTTAAGAGCATCACGGATCATAGATTTATTTAAATCATGGTTTAGAATGATTTCCTGAATCGAACGAGCAAGATCATTTGAATTAGCAGGTTTGAATAAAAATCTTGAGTCAGGGACGACATCATTTATTCCGGAAACGTCACTTCCTAAAAATGGCTTGCCAGCAGCTAATGCTTCAAGAGTTACGCCGGACATGCCTTCATATTCCGAGGATAGAATGTTAATATCAACCGATTTCATCAATGAAGCCACATCGGTACGAAATCCCAGAAAGTGTACTTTTGATGATATTCCAAGTTCTTTGGAATATTGCTCTACAGCACCTCTGTTTAATCCATCGCCTGTAAGAATAAGGTAATAATTGGGAGGTAGTAAACTTAGGGCCTTAATAAGCGTTTTATGGTCTTTGGGATAACTAAACCTCGCCGTCATCATTAATTTAACGGCGTTTGATGGGATCGAAAAGTTATTTAGCCAATATTCATTGTCATAATGTTGAACTTCTGAAAAATGGTTAATATTAACACCATTTCTTATTAATTCAATTTTCATTGGTAATCCCGTCCACGTATTTAATTTAAGTCTAATGGCTTCGGAAATGACTACAATCTTATCATAAGAATTGTAAATCCATTGCTCAAAAAACTGAAGATATTTTTTGTCAAATCTTTTATTTTGAGTACTATGTTCCGTAAACACAAGATGAGCCTTATTTTTCACAAGTTTTGAAGCCATGGCAGCCCAATACATTGATGGAAATAGGTGTACATGGATAATATCATACCGGCTTGATTTTACATAGGCCAATAATTTAAATATGATAAATGGATTGTAAATGCTTGAAAAATTTAAATGTGTACAGACGATGTTTTCTTTGAGTAGAATATTAATGTACTCAGTTTCTGACTGTTTGTTTGATAATTGCAACAATTCGACCTCTAATCCGCTATTTCTAAAAAGCGGGAGCATGTCTACCATTAAACGCTCCGCTCCTCCCTTGTTAAGATTATTAATTATATACAATACTCTCATGTTTTTTAGTTTTTTGTCTCAGCCAGACTTCTCTTGGATTCAATATTATAGGTGAAAATAAAAAACCAAAGTAGTAAATAAAGATAGAAATTTACATCTGCTAAACCTTTTAAATTTAGTATCAAACTGTAAGTTATAGATAAAAACATCATTCTTTTTATTTGAGTACTGTTACTTAATTTACCAATTATAAATACAAGTATGATCTGCAATCCTAAAAACATGCTTGTTCCTAAAATTCCGAAGTAAAATAAAAGTCTGCTATATCCTACATCAGTTAACATATAATATGTCATTCCACCATTTAAATTGAATTGTCCGTCTCCAATTATCCAGGTTTTGATATTATCGGGAAAGATATACATTTCTTGTAATGCATTAGTAGATTTGGTTTGTAACTGTCCACTTGATGATATATTAGTGAATAACTCAAATGCCTGCTCTACTGCATTAGCTTTAAACCAAGCTGGTGGGTAAAAAAATATATAAAACGAAATGGACACTATTATTGTTAAAATGAATGTATAGAATATTGTTGTTGCGACAATTGTCCGTTTATTAATGTAAATTTTGAGATCCTGAGGCCATAGCAGATAAGTAAGTCCCAAGATACTTCCAATTAGGGATGTCCTAGCAATAAATAAACTGGAAATTGTTAAAAATAGGAAAACAAAAATGTATTTAATTTTCTGTGTGTTCTCCGGACTATTTTTAATTATGTAAGTACTCAATAATATTCCATAACCGCATAACAGTCCACCGGAAAAAAAACTGCCTATCCCAAGACCTATAAATCGAGAACTGAATCTTGAAACATTTGAAATTGTAGAACTGGCAAGTTCATCATAGTTTTGAATTGAGGTAAAAAATGAATTAGCTGATGGTACTAAGAATAGTATTATTGTAATAATATTATGAACTACAATTGATAAAACAATAAATTTAATCAACTGCAAAAATTTTAATCCAGATTTAAATGAATTAAAAGTTATCAATATAACAAAATAAGCAGCTAGTAGAAAAAACATTGATTGAACTGCATACTGAATAAACCATATATCCAGTGATAAATTAATTATACTGGTAGTAATTGAAAAAAGTATTATTCCTAATAAAAAACTAATAATAGGAAAAATATTTTTGTTTAATTGGATTTCCTTCTTAGTAACGAACAAGTAAGTAATGCAACAAATACCAAATATTCCTAATATAAGCCTAGTCCGTAATTGTGTCGGAAATGGCGCAAAGGAAATGTGAAATAAATAAATAAGGTAAAGCAATATAAGAGGAAAATTTCTTACTAATGTCATTACAATGAATACTTAATTTTGTAACTAATAATATTTAATATCATTGTTTTAATTCCGTAAAATGTAAATTTTGAGAAGCTTAGCTTACATAAGTCCATGATAGGCAATCGTTTTGCATTTAAAATAATAACTTTTAAATATACTTTACCTAACGCATTCATAGCAGATGAGTTAAGGCAATAAGAGCTTTGGAAAAAACTTATTTTCAGTTTTATAAAATAAGAGTGTATGTAGGCTATATCAAATTCTTTGAAATCGATTTTAGCTATTTTATCAGAAAGCGATAAGAGATATTGAAGTTTTATTTCTTTTTCATCCGAAATAAAATCAATTTGTGATAGACCTATTTGCTGTATGGCGGATATGGTTTCAAATCGCTTCATTTCATTTTTATTTGATCTGGCGGTTTGACTTGTATCCAAAATTCTATATTTCAACAGAAATCGAGGCAGGTTGATGCCTTTTCCATGAATCAACATTCTTTGCCAAAGGTGGTAATCCTCTGCATATTCGAAATTTTCGTCGAAATTAAGTTTAAAGTCTGTCAACGTTTTTTTTCTCAATACTACACATGGATGAACAAACGGAGAGTTAAATAGGGCATCTGCCTTTATTTCATCATTCTTCAAAGAAAAGTATCTTTTTGCCTCATTACCATCTTTAGTAAATGAGATAAGAGCTGCGCCACATATCACTATTGAGCTGTCTCTTTCCATGACTTCAATCTGGTACTTTAAACGGTCTGGGTGGGCGATATCATCGGCATCCATTCTGGCAATATACTTTCCTGTTGAAAGTTCTATGCCCAAATTCAAGGTAGCTACAAGTTTTAAATTTATTTCATTTTGTATAAATTGTATACGGCTGTCCTCGTTTGCTAGTGAAACCAATATTTTTGCAGTGTCATCAGTTGAGCAATCATCAATGGCAATTATTTCCAGGTTTGTATAAGATTGTTTAATAATGGATCTTACAGCTTCCTCTACATATAATTGAGCATTGTAGCAAGGTAAAATGACGGTAACTAGCGGTTGACTGTTCATAGCGCCATTATTTATTAATGATAGTGTTGCTTATTTGACTTAGCGGAATGCCTTGTCCCAATTTCTTAACTTCAAATAGACCAACCGCTTTAATGTCATTTTTAATAGTTGTAGCGTTCTCTTTTGCCCCAATTTCAAAAATAACTTTTACTGCATTTTTTGGTGGAATAAGAATTGCGTAATTATTCTGAAATTTTGTTGTATCTCCCTGCATGCCTCTCGCAAATGGAGTAAGAGACTTTGACAATTCTTTGTTATTTTTATCGAGCCATAATATGTGGAGGTTCTGGCCAATCCAGGCAGCATCTTTAGGAATAATGGCTCTTCCGTTGATAAAAACCAATAACGGGTTTTTACCGGTTATTTCTATCGGAACCTTATTTCTAACAGAGAAATTTCTTAAATCCCCGGAAGCATTCAATCTGTTATAAGTTTGATTTCCATCCTTATGGTATTCAATTTTATTTTTTGAATAGTAAGTGTTAATTTCCCAATATGGTGAAAGTAGCCCTCCTTTGTTTTGATCTGTTATTTTAGGATTTGAAATCAAATTTTCTGATAACATGGCATTGACTTCCAGATTTCCCGCAAAAGACCTTTGATTGTTTTCGTTTCCTACTTTATCAATTTGACAATTGATAAATTTAACACCGGAACCATCGTACGACAAATAGTTAATTTTGCAAGATTTAAAGACTAAATTTTCGGATGCATATGCCGTAAAGACGTTTTCCAGCAGCAGTACAGATTTATAGTTACCACCTGTGAAGACCGCACCTTTTGTCCCATTTGCATCAGTTGGCTCTATATCTAAAGTAACTCCCTCATTTATTATATTTGAAGGATGCATGATCTTAATATTCTTACAATTATTCACAAGTGCTATGTCGGATTGTGAATTATTTCCAAAATAACAATGGTCAATCACAATATTGCTCGCATTTTGTAGAAAAAGTCCCCACGAATTAATTTGTGTAGAATTTAGAAAATTGAAAAAGCCACAATTTTTTATAATAACATTATGAGCTTGTTCTATTCCGGCTCGTTGCCATTCTAAATCTTTTTCAAGTGATACAAATTTAATACCAGAGTGTCTGGAGTTGTCTCCAAACTGAATCATTACCTGAGTTTCTTGTTTGAATACTGAAATGATGACGTTTCCTTTTGTCGTAACTATTATATTATTAGAACGTGGATATAAGCTTGTCTTGTAGTTGCCGCCAGGTATGTATACATTTTTGTGCTTATTAAAACATTTTTTAAATGCACTGGTGTTATCTGTGCCTATGGATCCTATACAATCACCTTTTGCACCAAACCATGTGATATGAACAGGTCCCTTGTATTGTCTTTTATACCGTTTACCATCTCTAATAAGAATTAAGGCTCCATCCTCTGGTGTGGTCGTATCTGTTGGATCATATTTAAAAATACCTTCTTTCCCGATCTCTTTTATTCTTATTGTGTCCTCGATTTTCTGATATAATTTCCGCTGCTCATATTTTAAGAGCAAGGTTCCAGGTTTTGTTTTTTTTGAAATTTTCTTGTGGTCAAAGATGACCGGGTTATAAGACGGAGACTTAGAGTAATAATATTTAATAGGAAAAAATAAGATGAACAGGAATAATAACTGATTATACATAGTATTTATGGGTGTGTGTGTCTCCGAATTACGGTCTAATCCAATGTTGTCATAATGTTAAATGGGAAGATAGATTCAACCGTGAGCTGTAAAATTTATCTCACTACGCAGATTGTACTTGTCTTAATTTAAAGACATTTTCGCCACAGCTATTGTTAGAATATTTTCTGCAACAGCTTTTCTTTAAAAAAAACGATGTATATAAATGTAAAAAAGCCACCAATGAAAGCGAAAATTATTCCAATAGAAAACCTTTTGGGCCCATTTTTGTCCAGGGGTATTTTAGCTGGCTCTAATACCTTAAAAACTGGTTTTTCCTCTTTAACTTTAATCTTTACCTGTTCCAGTCTCTGAACCAGGTCTGCATAAATCGATTGAGCCAAAGTGTAATCGGACTGTAAACGCTGCTCTTCAATACGGGCCACATTGAGGAAAGCATTTCTGTTTCTATCCCGATAGCTTTGCAATGCGTATTCGGCATTATACAGTCTTTTTTTCGCCTCTACCACTCTCTGGGTTAAAAAGCTAGACTGTTGCACTTGCTTAGATGTCCTATATTCTTCAACATAATTAATTAGATACTTTTTCCCAGCATTTACTAGTATCGCAGCCACTACGGGATCCTTCATTTCACAATCTATCGTGATGATTCCGCTTTTGGAATCTATGCTGGCTTTTACCAAATTATTTACACTTTTTACGAGGTTTTCGTCTTGCTTGGAAAGAGAAAGAATTTCTTTATCCTGCAATAAAATAGAAGATTCCTTAGCTGATGTTTTTTGAACTGAGCCAAAAGAAAATATTTTTGAAATAATACTAGTAGTGGCATTACGCTCGAAATAGTTTTTTAAGGAGGGATATTGAGTATTTTTGTTGTCAGTAACAGGAACATTTAGTATATATAGACCAAAGGGAACACTGAGCAGTATATTTGGATAAAGGTCTGGAACTAATCTCTCTGCTCCCTCAGAGGAATTAATTCCCATAGCCATGCTGATGAGAGAATTGCCACCCATCTTGTATTCAGGCAATAGTATTGTTTGAGCTTTAAATGTTTTCGGCAATAAATAACTTCCAGCTATACCAACTATTGCCGATACCAGGGTGATGAGAAGTAATAGTTTAATGTTTCTGCTGAAGAAAAGCATTAAATCTTTTGGACTAATCTCAATTACGTCATTAATATTTTTTTCTGTATCTGGCATGAACTTAAAATAAGCGGATTAGAGAGATTGCAAGTGTACTTAATAAAGAGAAAATTGCTATTCGTTCTCCAAATGACACTGCTTGCTGTTGTTTCTTTTCTTTCAAAGGAATAATGATAGTAGAACCTGGTTCAACTTTCGGAAAGGAGCGAAAGAATAATGTTCTCGTAGTCTTATGTGTCCTACCGTTTGGGTACATGACATAAACACGATTTTTCCAGGCTTGTTCTGTGAGTCCTCCGGCCTGAGAGATGTAGTCATTAACAGAAGATTGAGGTTCAAAATTCATAACCGAAGGATTCTGTACCCCTCCGGATATTTTAACTGTTTCTAGTTTTCCTGGAATAATCAGAGTATCTCCGTTCAAGAGCAGTAAATTAGATGGTAATGTAGGTTTGTCAATAATTGCTTTTAAATCCAGAGCTACTAACTCCCCATTTCTATAAAAACGAGCTCCTGATAGATATGCTTCCGGCTTAAGTCCCCCTGTTTTAGGAAACAAGTCTGTAATACGTTCAAAATTTGTGAGTATGGTATACCTACCAGGAAAATAGACTTCGCCTTGCACTGTCACTGATTTTTGAGTTTCATATCTAGGTGAGCTCCGTACCGATACAATATCGTATGGAGAAAGTATGAATTTCTGATCAATAGAATCCAATTTTAAATTCTCTGAAATATTAAGTGTAAAGATCCTTACATTTTGAGAAGCAGGTAAACCCAAAGTATCATTTTTTACCCGTCTCGAAACTTCGATACGGCTTGGAATGGCGCCTTCAGAATAACCACCTGCCTGAAATATCAGATCGGAAATGGTCATGTTCTCAAAGAAGTAATACTTTCCAGGAATAATCACGGAACCGGATATGTCTAAGGAAGGAATTTCGTTTAATTCGTCTACTGATTTTATATTAATAACGTCACCTGGCAATAATGACACATCTGGTATCTTGCCATCTATTAATTTAGCAAGATCAAGTGAAATAACTGATGGATGCGTTCCCCCGCTAGCTCTTTCTAATATCGCTCTGTTTATAAAAGAAGTTGGACTCAAACCCTGTGCTATTTTGATCAGTTTGAGTACTGTATTGCTGCGTTCTTCTAACGGGTACAAGCCTGGCACGGTGACTGAACCTTTAATCTCGACTTGATTCGTTACCACATCCAATATTTTTCGTATATCAAAAATGTCGCCGTTTTGTGGTAGAAAACTTAGTAACTGGGTCGAATCCACACTGCCGACTATATAATTGGTTCCAGTATTGCGTCGATATATTATCAGTGACGTAAAAGCATCGGGGCTAAATCCGCCGGCGTAACGAATTAAATCAGGAATTTTGTCTCCTGGTCGTGCTTCAAAAATTCCAGGACGTTTGACCTCTCCTTTCAGCTCAATTCGAGTTTCAAATGGTCGAATTAAAATAATGTCCTGATCTTGTAAAGCAATATTATCATTAAGATCAGCATCCAGCAAGAAACGATAAAGATCAATTTTCTTAATTATTTTATTGGCCCTAATTATTTCAATATTCCGGTAAGATCCATTTCTATTTGGACCGCCAGAAAGGGAAAGAGCATTAAAAGCTGTTGCAAGGGAGGAAACTGTATACGTGCCTGGTCGGGAGGCTTCGCCAACCACCAGGACCCTTATGCTTCTTACATTTCCCAGGGTAATAGAGGAATAGGTACCTGAACCCGGACGGTTTAGACCAGAATATGCCTGTCTAAGTCTACTTACGATTCTGTCATTTGCTTGCTCAATTGTCAACCCATTTACATAAACTGGCGCTAAATTTAACATTTTTACAGTTCCTTCAGGACTGATTTTCATTCTGAAATTGTCTACTGAATTTCCGTAAATGTCGACAACGAGTTCGTCCTCAGGCCCTAATACGTAATTGCTTGGTGTAGCAATCCTTAAATTGGGTTCAAAAGTATTCGAGGAGCGAGAGAAAAAGGAAGAACCAAAATTTCTATTTCCGTTAGAACTATTAGTACTAACAGAGTTGGTTGGGTCCCTGACTTTGTCCTCGTCGTTTTGTTCATCAACTTGTCTGGTTTCATCTAATTCATCTCTGTTAGGATCTTTTACTTCCTTTTGATCCGAAGTTTGAAGGCGTTTACGCATGGCCGAAATTTGGTCCAACGTATAACCTCGTTGTAAGGCAGCTCTTTCAATGTCCATATCGGACATTCCTGAAGATTTAGCTTGATTGTAAAAGTCAATAGCTTGTTTGTTAGAAATTTGATTAGGATCAACTTTCCCGGCAGGAAGCGTAGTAGTGGGTAAAGATGGCGTTGTTGTGACTGGAGGAGTAGTGACCTGAGCAAAGGCAGCTACTTGAAAAAGCATAAACAACAAGAAAAGCTGGCTTTTGCGGTGTGTAGATAGCATAAATAAATAATGCATGAAAATTTAAATTGACAAAATAAAAAAGTTTAACAGACCATTAATATAATATCACATAAAATACAAATATACAAAATGTAAGATATTTTAAGTGATAAGCTTTTTTGCAGAATATCTGTCACCGTGTTGGAAAATTTGTTTCATGAATCTTAGACAAGTGCTATGTCTTCAGAGACAAAATGTAATATTAACCTTTAAATCGTCCAATCAGTTTTTTTAATTTGTTTTTTCTTTCAATTCCAAATATTCGGATAAATTTATCAACCATAATTACTTTGAGGGAGAAGCTAATCCATGAAAGCGGTGGTATTACTTTATACATCTTGTTTTTTATCTGAACTCTTCGGTTTTCTTTTAACAATTTTATTCTGCTTACTGTATGACTTACCCCAACAGCTCTCATCTTAGTAATTACGAGTGGGATATAATAGGCATCATGATTTCTTAAATACCTCAAAAGTAAGTCATAGTCTCCTGCAATTTTAAAAGATGTGTCAAACAAATTGTTGGCAAACAATGCTCTGGAATGAAAGGTGGCCTGATGTTGTATGCACATGCCCACGTTCCGGAAATTTTCTTTTGTTGATTCCCAGTCTGAGCCATATATAGTTTCCGGAGAAGAAGGGTATTCAACAATGATTTTTCCATATCCAATTAAACTGTTACATTCTTTTAGGTATGTAACAGCCCGCTCAATTATATCCATACTTATCAGATAGTCATCAGAATTAATGAAAAGCAACCAGTCACCACTAGACGATTGGATTCCTTTATTCATAGCATCATAAATACCTTCATCTTCTTCACTTATCCAGTATGAAATTTTATCTGAATATCTTTTAATAATATTTACCGTGTTATCAGAGGAATTTCCGTCTATAACTACGTATTCTAAATTACCATATGTTTGCTCGGTAATGCTTTTTATTGCGGATTCTAAATATTTTTCGCCATTCCTAACAACAGTTATGACAGAGATTTTAGGATAAAAGGTCATACTGTGACGTGCTTTATTTATGAAAAAAATATGCTGTATAATTTTTAAAAGGTTTATTACTTAATAAATAGTTTATATATTTTTCCTAACAAATATGTAAAACTATATGAGCTTCTAATATCTTTAATTAAATATTTGTTATATTTTAATCTATATGTGTTAATTAAGATTTGAGATTTAAACATTTTTATTTTTGATGGAATATGGTAATAATTTTTAATGAAATACCATTTACTCCAATCATAATAAATACTTAATTTGTGGCTTTCATTTACAGAAATTGATCCATTATGATCTCTGAACATTGATAAGAACTTATCAATACAAATAATTTTGGTGTAAGACGCTCGAACAGCTGTTAACAAAAAAAGTAATAAGTCATTTCCTGCCCCATATTTTTCAAATTTTAGATTTTCAGTATTTGGTATGTCAATTCTTAGACTATCTATTAAATCTGTCCTTCTAAATATTGCACACCCTGGTGAAACCGGAAAGCCAATTGCATTTTTTATTAGTACATCATCCAAATATTCTGAAACTAAGATTTGTCTATTTCTCTGAAATTTACTTTTCCATATTTCCTGCTCATCGGAAGAAAATATGGTGATTCCAGACATAACAAATGCCACATCTTTTTCAAAAACATTTATGGTTTCAGAAATAAATTCGGGGTCAATAAGATCATCTGACCATAAGATTTTTACATATTCGCCACATGCATAAGTAAAACAACGCTCCCAATTTCTAACCGGTCCCAAGTTATTTTCATTTTGAAAAATCTTTATTCTAACATCCTTTTTCGCTTCCTGATTAAGTATTTGCCAAGTATTATCAGTACTTTGATTATCCACAATTACAATTTCGATATTGGGATAAGTTTGACATTGTGCAGACCTTAACGAGTAAATAATTAGCTGCTCACGATTATAGACTGGTATTACAATGGATACAAGTGGATTTTCATTCATGAGCTCTCAGGGTTTTATAAGTCGTAATAGGTCCTACTATTGCGAATAGAAATAAGGATATAATCGACGCAGCAACTATACCGTTAAGTCCCATTTTGCAATAATCTGCCAATAATATTGATAATGGGATGTTAATTATCATTGCTAGAATTGATGTGATCAATTGTTCTCTTGTTTTAGATATTCCATTTAAGAAATAGGAGTATATATTGTTCCAGACCGATATCAATACGTATAAAGCCATAAAAGCAGGAAGAAATCTTGTAGTTTTTACGTTGTCTCCCAACCATAATAATATGATATTATCATAATAATAGATGATTAGTATCAATACTATAATCAGCGGTATCATTGCCAAGTTCATGACACGCAATCTATTTTTTATCCATAAATACTCTCTTTTTGAATAAGCTTCTGTGTAAGCTGACCATAAAGGAGCCATCACGAGAGTAAGCAACATACTTATAAAAGAAAAAACACGAAAGGTTATGTTAAAGGAGGATACAGATTCGGGGCCAAATAGTTTTGTGATTATGAAATTATCGGTAGAAAAAATAATTATTCCTGCAATTTGAATAACAAAAAAGTTTAATCCAATTGAAAGTATATCTTTTACATATGATTTATTATATTCTTTTATAGAAGGGCTTAGGTATGCCCATTTCTTAAATATATGGACTGAAAAATATATATAACTCAATAGGTAGGAGCCAGAGTATAGATAAGCAATTGTGGTTAAGTCAAGATTCTGGTATTTTGTTAGACTGAAAAGAATAATAATAAATACAGTTCCGAAGAGGATATTGGGTATTGTTCCCAACGCATTTTTCTGAATAGCATTAAGAACCTGGTTTACTAGGGACAATACAAATCCAATTACCGTAGAGCAGACCATTACCAATAATGTTGTGACTAAGGAGCTGTTAGATATTTGATTGCTTGTATTAAAAAAGAGCTGCCAGTTAATAAAGGGAATAATTATTATCGACACAATTAATAATCCCAGCATAATAGATGCAAGACTCACATATGCTGTGGATACGATTTTCTTTGCTACGTCCAGATTATTAATTGCAAGAGCTTCGGATAATTTGTTTCTTAATCCATTACCAATTCCAATATCCATTATTGTAAGCCAAGACACTATGGATAATAAAGTGAGCCATATTCCGTAAGATTCTTTACCTAAATGACGCAATAATAATGGGACTTGCACTAGTGAAATGCATACTCCTAAGCCTTTGGCAAGAAAAGAAAATACTATTTGACGATTAATATTTTTCCCTCTGGCACTTGTATCTAGTTTCAATAAATTAGTTAATTGCCCGATACCCATTCCACCATTCTTTTTACACCTGACTCCTTGTTAATTTGGGGTTTCCATTTGAAGGTATCAGCAGCCATATCAATATTTGCAACAAACACCTTTTGATCACTTTGTCTCCAAGGTAAAACGGTGTATTTCATCTCGATGTCTAACTGGCTCTCTAATAGTTTGAATAATTCGAGAAGGGATAAGCTATTGGCCATTCCACCACCAATATTAAATGCTTTGCCAGCACTACGGTCAATATTTTTAATTGCCGAAAAATAGCAACTAATGAGGTCATCTGCAAAGAGAATGTCTCTGACCTGTTTACCATTGCCTGAAATTGTAAAGTTGTCTTTTAAAGCGCCTGATTTTATGTCAATAGCTTGTTTTACGAACCAGCCAACCCATCCTTGATCAAATGTTGAAAACTGGCGTCCGCCAAAGATGGAGGAATGCCGAAAAACTACAGTCTTCAGTCCAAACATTTTAGCATAGTCTAGCATATATTGATCTGTAGCCCCTTTACTGCATCCATAAGGAGATTGGAACTGAAGTGGCAGATTTTCTTTAAAGCCATTTTCATAGTCTTTGGCAACGTAACGGGTTTCTTTTTCCTCAAACTCTATCCAGTCAAAATCTCCGTAAACCTTATTAGTAGAGGAGTAGGTGACGATTGCATCCGGGGCATATTTGCGTACACATTCAAGAAGATTGTTGCCACCTAAGACATTGATTTCAAAATCTAATCTTGGATTTACAAGTGAAGTAGTCATGGCTACCTGACCCGCTAAATGAAATACAACATCGGGTCGAGCGTCCTTTATTGCAAACTCCACGTCGTTATATGAACGAATATCAGACCGATAAAACTTAAAAGAGCCTTGCTGTTGCAACCATATAAGATTTTGTTCAGATCCCAGACGAAAAAGATTATCAAAAACAAATAGTTCATCTCCTCGCTTTAATATCTCAGCAGCAAGGTTGGATCCTAGAAAACCGCATCCGCCAGTAATGAAATAACGCATACTATATAGTGGTGATATATTTTTGAATAACTTCTGTAATGTAATCGTAGTGGCTCTGATTTAGTCCTGGCCACACGCCTAGCCAAAAGGAATCGTTCATTACGATATCTGTATTGGTCAAATCGCCAACTAATCGATACTCCATTCCTTTGTAGGCAGGTTGCCTGATTAGATTTCCGGCAAATAACAAACGTGTTCCTATTTTATTTTCCTCTAAATACTGAGTCAGATCACTTCGTTTAATTTTGCTACCTTCCCGAATCGTAATCATAAATCCGAACCAGCTTGGATCACTGTGAGGTGTGGCCTCATGGAGTATAAAGTGCTCTTCAAATGGTTTTAACGCTTTATATAGCAAAGCATGATTTTCTCGTCTTTTTGCAACAAACTGATCAGCCTTTTGCAATTGACTTAATCCAATGGCCGCTTGCATATCGGTAACTTTTAGATTAAATCCAATGTGAGAATATGTGTATTTATGATCGTATCCAAATGGTAGATCTCCCAATTGCCACTCAAACCGTTTACGGCAAGTATTGTCCTTTCCGGTTTCGCAATAACAGTCGCGTCCCCAGTCACGGAAACTTTCTACAATCATTTTTAATTTGGCATTGTTTATCAGTACTGCTCCTCCTTCACCCATAGTGATGTGATGAGCAGGATAAAAAGAAACTGTGGCAAGGTCACCAAATGTTCCGGTTTTGCGGCCTCTGTAAGTAGCCCCCAGGGAATCGCAATCATCTTCTATCACCCATAAGTTATATTTTTTCGCAACTTCCATTACTATATCAAGATTGTACGGATTCCCAAGAGAATGTGCAACCATTATAGCTTTGGTTTTAGGAGAAACAGCTTGTTCGATGAGTTCAGCTTTTATATTGTAAGTCGGAATATCAACGTCAATAAAGACTGGAATGGCGCCGTACTGAATTATTGGATTCACGGTTGTCGGAAAACCGGCTGCAACAGTTATCACTTCATCACCAGGTTTGATCTGGCGCTCACCTAATTTCGGAGATGTAAGGGCGTAAAATGCACACAGGTTAGCAGATGATCCGGAGTTAACCAGGAGGGAAAACTTAGATCCAAAGTACTTAGCAAATTTAGATTCAAATTCTTTGCCAAATCGGCCAGTTGTTAACCAGCCATCCATTACCGAATCAATCCCATACAGCAGATCCTGTTCGTCTATTACTTTTCCTGTAACGGGAATGTAATTCTCTCCGGCAACGATTTGTTTATTGGTCTTTTTCTGTAAAACAGGAAGCAAGAGTTGTAAAATTTCGCTATCGATATTTGTAAGTTTATCCAATAATTGTTCCATGTTTTACAAATTGTAATAATAATTAACTGTATTTTTAAAAGCTTTTTGTAAGTCTGTATTTTTAAACCCTAACTCCTTAGCAACAGAAGAAGCGTTAAAAAAAATGTGATTTTCTCCTTGCCGTTGTGGAATCGCTCCCCAGTTCCACAATAATGAATCGAAGTCACTGATCTGAGTCGCAACAATATTACTAAGTTGGAGAATGGTATGCGCTGTTCCTGACCCTAAATTAATTACTTTGGTGTCGAGTTCCTTTAATTTGTTTTTAATAAT